>Ga0123353_10000457_pt1 | contig 50887 bp, 42 predicted proteins | sample TergutLab28metaG_3_FD_92763 | JGI IMG/M metagenome (GOLD analysis project Ga0123353, IMG submission 92763) | Labiotermes labralis P3 segment gut microbial communities from Petit-Saut dam, French Guiana - Lab288 P3 | ecosystem: Host-associated > Arthropoda: Insects > Digestive system > Gut ... | reverse complement strand
GCGCCAAACCGCTCCGCTAAAACGACAGCAGTATCGCACACGGCGAATGTGTGCGCCAATCGTTTTGCATCCAACATTTGCCCCAATGTAGTCTTAATTTCGTCTATTGAGAACCGAAGCGGCGTTTTAACAAAAGTTTCTACGGGAACGCCGTTTTTTATGGAATCGCACGAATAAGTAAATTCGAAATCAAGAAACAAATCCCTAAATTTTTGTATTTGCGGCGATGTACTGATTATTTCGTTAATGCTTATGGGTTTTGAGCCGTCTAACTTTTCAAGAGCGGTTTTCATAAGCGCAGAGCCGACTGATTGGAAATCGGATTTATGCGATACGGCGAAAAATGTAATCCGATTGTTTTTTATTGATATGGCGATGATACCTAAACAGCCATCGGAAGTATCAACCGCCATTAACGCTTCTTGCTTTTTTATTTTGGAATCCATATAGTCCCCGAAAGCGGGAGATGTTTCATTCCCGTCGTACCATTCGGTAAGGTCTGCCACCAACTCACGGACATAGCAATCATATTCCCGCGACAATGCCATCCATTGAGGAATATCGGAATTATTAACGAGCCGTATATTCATCGGTTAATCCTCCGTCGAGCGTCTATATTTAACGAAATCAAGCTGTGTTATATCTTCGCCCGTTAAGTAGTGCTTTTCGTTTTGATTGCCCTCCGGGTGCGGCTGAAAACCGCATATTTGCAACATTTTCATACTGGAAACATTGTGCGGATAGCACCCGGCATATATACAGTCAAGCGATAGAACCTCGAAGCAGTATTTTACCCCCAACGAAAAAGCGCGGGTTCCATAACCTTTGCCCCTATATGGCTTAAATATAATAATCGCTAAATCGGGCGGCGAATCTTCGGAAGAAACAAATATCGAGCCTATACTGGTATTATCGGAGTGCCGAAAAATGGTGGCGACAAATCTGGCTTGTACCGTTGTATTCGTTGTCGCTGACCATTCTTCAAATGAGCGGGTTAGTTTGTGATTATAGCCGCTTTGTGTTTCATCGTCCTGCCAACATTTATAGCAATCTAAATCATCTTCCGATTCTATGTATTCGGACAGGCTTAAAACTTTGTCCGACAAATAAATTTTTCTATTCATTTTTTCACCAATCCTTTACACAATTATTGATACCACTTTGCTTGTGCTTTATACATCTTCGCATATACACCCTTTTTCGCCATAAGTTCATTATGGTTTCCGTCCTCCACGATTTTTCCTTTGTCAAAGACTAAAATCCTGTCAACAACACTCGTTACGCCCAAACGGTGCGATATTAAAATCGTTGTTTTATCGCCCGTAAGTGAAGCGAAATTACGATAAATATTCGCTTCCGCAATAGGGTCAAGCGCGGCGGTCGGTTCGTCGAGGATATATACCCGTGCGTTCTTACGGAATAATGCGCGGGTAATGGCTATTTTTTGCCATTGACCGCCGGATAGGTTTTTACCTTCATTTGAAAACATACCGATAATTTCGTCAAGCGCGTTTTCTTGCTCCGAGATTACTTCGTCTGCGCCCGTTTGTTTCGCAAGGTTAAGGATAGCTTCGTCCTCGCTTGAACGTGACGGGTCTGAAATGGTTATGTTATTCCTTAACGTGTCTTGATATTGGCAAAAAGACTGGAATATCACGGACATTGAACGCCGTGCTTTCCAAACATTGTTTATAATTGGTTCGCCGTTTATTTTCGTCGTGCCGCTCCCCGCAGGGTATAATCCGCAAAGCAAATTGACAAAAGTGGATTTTCCGCTCCCGTTCGCTCCAACAATGGCTATTTTTTCGCCTTGCTTTATTTTGACGCTCAAATTATCCAACGCAAAAAAATCGGTATCGGGATATGAGAAGCAAACATCATTAAACTCAATAGAAACGTCGTTGTAGGGCGTATCATCGGAGATTTCCTCGCTTTCTGTTTCAAGCAGCGTAAAGAAGTCCTCCATATATTTGACATCTGAAAAGATGCTGACGGCATTGATAAGCAACGATGTTGTTATGCTTTGCAACTGTCCCGCCGCCGAAAAGACCAACATAAACGAGCCTAACCCTTTGCTTGGGTTTTGGTAGATTTCCCATGCTGTTATTATCAATACGACAAGATACACCCCGTTACGCAGTATATCGGCAGCACCGTTGAAAGCAACGTGTTTGCGGGTAACTTTTTTCTTTTTCGCCATCCAGTCCTTTGAATACCCGCGCCATTTTTCCATCAAGAAAGGATGTAAACCGAAAAAACGCACTTCTTTCATAGAAGAATGTTGTTGAAGGGTTGCCGCGAGGTGTAGTGTCAACCGTCCTTCCTTCATCCACTTTGTCCGTGAGCGGTATGTTTCATCTTTTTGAAGATTGGACAATATGACGGCGGGGACACAAGTAACTATCAATATAAATACAATCCACGGGCTAACCGACCAAAGAATCGCCGTTATGCCGATAAATGAAACAATACCCGCCAACCAACTAAAAATTAGGGATACGCTCCCTGCGGTCTTTTCCCCGCCATATTGCTTTACAAAGTCAACTTTTTCTCTAAATTCACCCTTGCTCTCGATGTATTTATACGGGACGGTCGAAAGAAGAACCATTATTTTTTCTTTTAGGTATCGCCTTATCCTTGCAATATCCTGTGCCGCTACATATTTTTCAACGAGCGAGAAAACCGTTTGCGAGATATAAAGTAAGACGAGGATTGCGAACGATATAATCGTCGCGTTTAGTAATTCGGGGTGATTGAACAACGATTGCACGTTGTTCGTAAACTCTTGTAGCCGCAAAGAAATGAGCATCGGGAAAAACGCCGCGCCGAATCCTAAAAGGCTGATGATAAAGGAAACGGGGCTTTTTATTTTCACGCTTAACGCGACGGCACGGAAGAAATATTTAATGCTTACTTTTCTTTTTACTGCTATATCAGTCGTTTTTTCAAATTGGTTAGGCATTGATGGCTTCCTCCGTTTCCTCCGTATCTTTTTGATACCATTGCGCCTGTTCGTTAAAGAAATTGGCGTACAATCCGTTTTTAACCATCAATTCGTCGTGTGTCCCGACTTCGGCGACTTTGCCGCCCGAAAGCAGGATTATTCTATCAGCAAGCCGAGCGAATCCAACGCGGTGACTGATTAAAATTGCCGTGTTCCCCTCTATTTTTTCTTTGATATGCGTAAATTGCTCCAATTCCGATATGGGGTCGAGCATAGACGCGGGTTCGTCAAATATCAATATATCCTTGTCGCTCATGTGGGCGCGGGACACGGCAATTTTTTGTTTTTCGCCGCCCGAAAAGTTCGCGCCTGTTTCTTCTACGTCCTTACGGATAAAAGTTTCTAACCCTTTGGGTAGCTTCAACAGAAACCCTGCCGCGCCGCCTTTTTCAAGGGCTTGGTTGATTTTATCCATGTCGTTGACGTTATCAATGTCGCCGAAACCGATATTTTCATAAACGGGCAGATGAAATAGATAATAGTCTTGGAAAAACGCGCCTATGCTGTTTTTCAAAAATCCTTGTTCAAGCCCATCATAGTCAGCACCTTGAAAATAAATTTTACCCGATGGCGGCTTGTATATTTGCAATAGGTTGTTTACCAACGTAGACTTTCCGCTTCCGTTCGCGCCGACTAACGCGATTGTTTCGCCGCGTTTTATTTCTATGGAAACGTGGTCGAGCGCGGGTTTATCGCTTTTGTAGGAGTACGTTAAACCTTCTGTTTTGAAAGCAATATCCGTTTCCGTAGGTTGGCTTTCGGCGGCAGGGGTAATAACGGCGTTTTTGGGGGTTGAAAAATACTTGTATTGCCGTTCCAAAGCGTAAAGACCGTGGTCGGCAAGCATTAGCGTCCGCGCTATGCCCGTTACGGAAGTAAAAATATTCATGCAGAGCGTAAATATAACCAACAAGACGGCGGCGGTCATTGTTCCGTTGGCAACCGCGAAAAGAGAGTAAACGACCATAGCCGCCAAGAATATGTAAAAACCAAACCCACTGATGAATGAACGCAGCTCAACGGCGACCGTGTTCTTGATTTGATAGTCATAGATGGGCTTGTATGCTTCCTTCCAGTTTTTATATAGTGCTTCTTTCGATTCAAACACGCGCATTTCTTTTGCGTATTCCTGTGAGTACGGCATATTTTCGTAATGCCCCGCAAGCCGCTCCTTGCCCCTTATCTTTTGCCAATTATGCCGCAGCTTCTCTACGAATATAAGATTCAGCCATATAATGCCGATTGTATAGACCAATGCTATAACGAAAATAAGTTTCGACAACGAAAACGCCACTATCAAGAGCGAGGTTGTCCCCACGAATTTTCCGAGTAGGGTACAAAAACTGCTTATTACGTCTGTCAGCGACCCTTCGCGGAAAGCGGCAGCGAAAAACTCGTCCTTAACTTCTTTATCCAACAATTCCTCGAAGCTGATTTTTTGAACACCGTCGATTAGCAGTTCCACCATGCCGAAGTAGTAGGTATCGTACATAACCGAATAAACAAACTCCACGTTAAGCCTGTTTGATAAACCGATAAGCGCGGTAATAATTCCAAACGTGATTATTATAGGCAGAATACCGTCAAAAGCACCATTCCCCGTCGTTAAAAATAAATTTAACTCCGTGATGATGGCTCTATTGTAATATAACGCGACGGCAGGGAGGACGGACACGACTGACAAAAGAATTGACCAACTAATCAAGATTCTTTTGTTAAACCGCCACGCAAGCGAAAACGCCCAACCAATCGCTTTTATTTTGTGCTTCACCGTACCCCTCCTACCTATCGTACCATTGTGCTTGTGTTGAATATAACCGTGCATATTCGCCGTTGTTGGACAACAAATCGTCGTGAGAACCGTCCTCTACGATTTCACCGTCCTTAAATACGACCACTCTGTCGGCAAGCGACGCGACGCTTATTCTGTGCGTAACCATGATAACCGTTTTGCCCTCCGTCATGGCTATGTACTTCTTGAAAACTTCGGCTTCGGCAAGCGGGTCAAGATTGCTTGTTGGCTCGTCAAGCACAATAAAATCACGGTCACGGTAGTATGCCCGTGCAATCGCTATCTTTTGCCATTGACCGCCGGACAGTTCCGTTCCCCCTATATCCTTGCCGAGCATAGCGTCCTTTTCCGCTCCCTCAAACCCCGCAAATTCAAGTGACGTATCAATTCGTGTTTCGTCCCGTTCCTTTTCAACATCGCCTAAAAATACGTTATCGGCAATAGTAAACGTGTTAAATCTCGCGGGTTCTTGTAATACGCATGATAATGAATTATATTTGTCCGATGAATCCAAATCCCTTGCATTGCCGCCGTTTATCATTAACTTACCATTTGCCGGTTCCAACATCCCTGTCAGCAGTTTAATGAATGTTGTTTTACCCGCGCCATTTTCTCCTACAAACGCGACTTTTTCGCCTTTACGGATTATAAAATTCACGTTCTTTATGCGGTAATCGTCCGTAAGGGGATAGCGGTAAGCTATGTTTTGCGCTTCCATCGTTTCTATATCCAAAACCTTTTTTACTTCACCCGATGTTTTTGAAATCTGTTCATCCAAGTCTATCAATTCAAAGAATTGAGCCGCTTCGTTTTTCTTTGATATGAAGTTTGCTATTGAGCCAAACAACTGCGATGTACTACCCATGAGCGTACCGATAAGGGCAAGCACAGCACCCAACGCGCCGATTGAAAGTCTACCCTGCGTCATTAAGACAATCGCAAAGACATTCGCCGCGATACTTGCTATATTGGATATAAAGCCGCTCACCGTTCCGAGAATAAACACGTTCATCTGATTTTTCTTTTCTTTGACAACGTAATCGTCCGCGAGGACTTTCCATTTCGCAAAGAAGAAATCAAACAAGTTCAACGCCTTAACTTCCTTTGCGGAGCCGCCGAGTAAAACGCCTTGATAATATCCCGCTTCGCGCAAAACTTTTCCGTTGTCCCTTGAAAACTTAAATTTCAGTTTATTGCCAACGTAGGTTGTATAAAGCGTGGGAATCGGAGCGGCAAGGACGATGAAGCATAAGAACGGATGGAAAATATAGAGAGAAGCGGCGACCATAATGACGGAAACGACTTTTGCGATTATAACGTAACCTTCAATTATAACGCCTTTTTGCAAGGAACTCCATTCGCCGCCCATCGAATCAAAACTGCGGTTAATGATGTCGTTTATTTTCGGTACTTCCATATAATCAGGGTAGAGTTTCGATATTTTTTTGAATAGCTTTGCTTGGAACTTTTCTTGTAAACGGTGGTCTTGCACCTTGCTCAATCGCTCAATATCTTCGCCGCCATACAAATAACGGTTTATCATTTGACTTAAAAACCCGATAAACCAGTACAGCACCGCAAGCCCTATCAATGAAATCAACTGAACCGTTTGCGGGTCTATAATGTCCGTGTATGCGTTAGCGTTGTCGATATACCGTCCCCATATAAAAGCCGTTATCGGTTGGATGATACTTAAAATAATCGCAAGACTTAAAAAGATACCGCACATAAACCTTGCGGACGAAAAAACATAATTGAATAGCCGCGTCAAGTATGACAGCTTCGGCGGGTTTTCTTTCAAAATGTCCTTTTCAAAAGCGGCGGTGTTGTCGTCGAACTTAATTTCATAGACAGGCTTTTTTTCTGCTGCTTTGTCCTTTTTATTCTTTTTAGGCATTGACAACCGCCTCCTCTCCGTCGTGCTTGTACCATTGCTTTTGCGCGTTGAACATCGTCGAATAGATACCGTTCGTTTTCATCAATTCGTCATGTGTCCCGACTTCTTCGATTTTGCCTCCGTGAATAACGAATATCCTATCGGTTATCATTGTAGAGCCTAATCTGTGCGTAATAAATACAGCCGTCTTGTTTTCGACCATACCCGCGAACTCGTTGTATAAGTTAGCTTCCGCCATTGGGTCAAGCTGTGAGGTCGGTTCGTCGAGTAACAGAATCGGTTTACCGCCCATGAAAGCGCGGGCAATCGCTATCCTCTGCCATTGACCGCCGGATATATCAACGCCGCCCTCAAAATCCCTGCCGAGCAGCGTATCATAACTATTTTCAAACTTCTCCGTGAACTCGTCGGCTTTGCCTTTCGCCGCCGCCGTTTTTATTTTTTCGTCGTTTTCAATTTCGTCTATGTCGCCGATACCGATATTTTCTTTTAATGTAATGCTGTATTTGGGGAAGTCTTGAAAAACCGGACCGAATATCTTTGTCCGTACATGGAGCGGGTAATCATCCAATTTTTTGCCGCCGACTAATATCTCACCTTTATCGGGTGAAAATAGTCCGAGCAACAACTTTATCATCGTTGACTTACCTTCGCCGTTTTCGCCTACTATGGACGCTTTTTCTCCGTCTTTTATTTTGAACGTCAACCCTTTCAAAATATCCTTTTCCGTGCCGGGGTATCTAAACCAAACGTCCTTGAACTCAATGTCAAATGACGCGGGTAAATTCGTTTCTGTTCCCTCTGATTCATCGGACAACTTAAAAAACTTATCGTAAAAATCGTATGAATTTATGTGGAAACCCGACCATTTGAAAAACCCTGCAACACCTTCTAAATTCCCGTATATCCCGCCGAACATCAAGCCCGTCATTGCGATAAATAACCCCACCGACATTTGCCCGGACACAAACAGAATCAATAAAATAATTACGTTTGCGATTGAGCCGATTTTTGTAATATTGCCGCCTAATAAGATTTTCCGAATGTTCTTGAAATAATACCGTTCGTAGTCGCGGTTTCTTTCGTTCAGCCTATCCTTGTATGTATCAATCAAGTAATCATAATTGCCATACGCTTTCAATTCTTTTGAAAAATCCCTCGACCTTAAATATCTGCCGAGCGTACTGTATTTCCGCTCTTTTTTCCAGTACGTTTCCAACTCGGTGTAGATATTGTAATTCGTCTTTGACGATATGTATGTTTCAAGTATAAACGGAATCAAGACGGTAAGTAAAAGCCACCACCTTATGCTGAAAACATAACCGAGCGTACCTATGCTTGCGATTAAAGCCGCTCCGCGCCAATGTACATACATCGGCCATAAATGTCTTGCCGAGTTTTCGGCTCTGTTGTATGCCTTGTCGATAATTTCCGCAGACGCTTCACTCTCAAAATGTTCGTACTTCATTGTTTTTAATTTCTTCAACATCCGCGCTTTATATGCTGTTCGGAGAATCAAAAGAGAACGCGGTTGAACGTAATTAAAGACTATTCCGCTAATGACAGACGGTAATATCGCGGCTATTACAAACAGCACAAGGAAAACGGAATATTCCGAAAACGCCATTTCCTTATTCGCTACCGCTAACCCACCGTCGAAAACATTTTGATTTATATAAACGCCGAGCGGCGTTAATAATCCGCTTACGATTGTGCAGACAAAAGTTATCACAACCATCACGGGAGCTTCGGCAAAAATTATACCGATAAGGTCTTTATATGCCGCAAAAATTCGCTTCACTTGTTATCCTCGCTTTCGCTAAAAATGATACCGTGCTTTTTACATAAAGAGTTAAACGCCGCTTGCGCCATTCTTGACGGTTTGGTTTTAGAATTTTCCCATCTATTGACCGTAGCAAAACTTACATTTAATGCGCGGGCTAAATCTTCTTGACTTACGTTTAGTTTATCACGAACATAACGTATTTTGTCGGAGTATTCCATCCTGCTCACCTCTCAATAAGGTTTGCTCCATTATAACATATATTATAACTTTCTTCAAGGGGTTTCGCGTTTTTTCTTCGTGCCTTTTCGCATGAAATAAAAAATTCACTATATGGCAACATTTTAATTATCCATGTTATAATCGAAGAACGAAAGAATGGGAACAACGACGGGGGATAGGAACGATAAGCTACGACGAGAGTTTGGCAAGCAAGGCAAGTGATACATCACTTGCTCCTTTTCGTCGTTTTCGCTTCGCTTCAATCCTCCTAAAAGGTTGCTTGTCGGGGAATCCCCGAACCCCCAAAACCGTCCGCTCCGTTCCCGATTTTGTTTAAGCCGCTTCGCGTCTGCTGTGGCATATTCCTCGACGGAATATGAAAGGACGCGCCCTGCGGGACAGAGGTAAAAACGGGAGGACGAACGCCGCCGAAAACGGAAAATTGGCGGGTTACGTCCTCTCGTTTTCTTTCAATTTTGTCGCTTCTGTGTCTTTCAATAACTGCTTCGCGTTCTGCTCCACCGCCAAAATTTCAAGCATATATTCGCGGGCTTTTTTCTGTTCGCCGTAGAGCGGTTTTTTCTCCGCAAGCAGGGCGGCGTATTCCGTTTGCAACGCCTTTATGGTCGGGAGTTTTTTCAGTCCGAGCGCGTCAAAAAATTTCTTGGCTTCCTTGTGGTTTTCGATTGCGTCCCTGTTCTCCGCATAGAATTTTTTAGACCAACCCGACTTTCGGTATTCAGCGTAAACGTCCTTTGTCTTGCCGTAAGTCCCGATGTGTTTTTGCAGGGCGGCTATTTCGGGCAGCCGAGCGTCAATCTCTTTTATGCGGGTTGTGATACCGTTATATTTGTCCTTCGCCTGTTGCGCCTTTTCCGATAAAACGTCAATGTCAAGCAGATTGTTTTCCTGTAAAAAGTTAAAGGTTTTCGCAAGCTGCTTGATGTTAAATACCTTCGCCCATCGGTCGTACCCCGGCTGTCCCTTCGGCACGACGCAACGCTGTATCTGCATGAGCAGATTCTCACGTTGGGGCTGATTGGCGGGCGCGGGTTTTGCTTTCGGCGTGTGGGCGCGTTTACCTTCGATTATCTCCCTGATGGCTTCCTCCGTGTACTCGCCTTTCAGGGAGCGGAGCGTCAAGAAACCCTTGCCGTCGCCGCGAAAAGAATAACGCTGTCCGCGCTTTTTTACCTCATATCCCGCCGCTTCAATCAGCTTCAAAAACTCCGAGAAGTCCGCGGGCTTCTGCGCGAGAGCCGCGTCGATTGCCTGTATCAGCTTGTCGCGTAAAGTAGGCGGTTTATTCTCACCGAGCCACGACGCATAACTGCCCCGTGGGGGTTTCGGATTGTCGATAATCGACACGCCGTATGCAAGGCACAGTTCATCGGAAATGCGGCGAATGGCGCGGATTGACTGCTTGAAATTCCGAAACTTCCCGTCGCAGTTCAGGTTGGTGGAATTGAAAACGATATGATTATGGATATGGTTTTTATCAATGTGCGTGGCGACGATAAATGCGTGGTTGTTTTTCGTGAACCGCGCCGCCAGTTCCCGCCCTATTTCATTCGCCAGTTCGGGCGTGATTTCCCCCGGCTTGAACGCCTGTCGGATATGGTAAGCGAGTATGTTTCGGTCGCTTTGGTCGCGCCCTGTCAGGTCGAGGTATTCCCGTTTGGAAATAAGAAATTCCGCGTCGGCGGTGCGGGGCGAACACTCATAGCCCGTCACCAATTCGCCCATGCGCGTCTTGTCGGGATTGGAAGCGTAGTCCGTGCGGTCGGATATGGTCTGCGCTATCGTTTTGCCCTTGTTCACATGAAGCGGTCTTATCCATGTCGTAGCCATGATGTTACCCCCTTTCAACGAAAAAGCACGGCGGTTTTCCCGCCGTGCCTGTTCAATATTTTATGTATGCTTTATGCCTAAATCGTCTTGATTGTTTCGTTCAAATCGGCTAACCTTTCGACCGCAAACTCCGCGAGTTTCGGCAGTCCGTAGGGGCTTATCAGGAATGATACGACTGCTATCACTATGGGGGCTTCCCATGTGTAAATATCGCCCTTGAATATCGCCAAGCCGCCCATCAGGAACGCACCCAAGAACAGCAGACCCGACAAGATGGCGAGTACCCTCCCGAAACCGCCCACCAAGAACGCGGACACCCCGACGACCACCGATAAGATTAAGGAAAAGGGGAACAGCAGTATCTTAAATAATATCCTCATTTCTATATACCTCCATGTTACTTTCTGATTAAAGTATAGCGCACTTTTTCAAATAATGCAGCCCCTTTTTTGAAATATTTACAAATATTTTTTATGTAGGGCGCGGCTGTCGCGCCGCGCCTGTCCGTTCACTTTTGGACGTTCGCCAACGACCGCAAAATGGCTTCGGCTTGTTCCCAAAGGCGGTCATAGTTCGCCTGTAAATCCCGTATGTCGCTCTCGTAAATAGACCGCGTTTCGTTCGCTCGCTTCGCTATCTGATTTAGGTTGTTCGTGGCGTTTGACAGCAGTTTCGTCATGTCCTTTACGGCGGACAAGTCAAGCCGTATGATGTACCCGTCAAGGGACATTTTACGCAAATATGCTTCTCTGTTGCGTATTCCCGCCGCCGCCATTTTCTCCGTAATCAAATCCCGTTCCCGTTCCGAAACGTGAAAGGTTACGACTATATCCCGTTTGCGTTTTGCCATTGTGATATATCTCCCGAAAATAAAATTGTATATAAAAAACGGACAATGCAAGCATTTATGCGCTGTCCGTAACTTTTATATATGTAAAAGGATTGCCCTGCGGCAATCCTTTTTGAACGGCAGCTAAACGAGAACATCCTCGCGTTTGGGCTTGTCCGTACCGCCGCCGCTAAACATTTCCCTGCTTTTTTCGGCATACCTATCCAATGATTCAAGCACGGAGGGCTTGCCCTTTGCGACGTGGCTTTTCGCCGCCACGCGGTCGCCGCTCCTCTCGACCCTGTTGACGGGCGCGATTTTGAATATATCGTCCAATATCCTGATGGTGTCCGTTTCGGCGGGGATAAAGTACCGCGTTTGATACGCTATCCGCTCGGTGAACACGCCCTTTTTCGTCAGCATATCGGAGTGAAGATAGTCCGCGCCGATGAGTTCTATGCGCTGTTCGTTTGATACCCGCCGTTGGACGAGCCGCCAGTCGTTGTCGAGGTGAACCGTGTCGCCGTTCTTGATGTGCTTTACCAAGTCCTCCGTCGCTATGGCTTCCCTTGTCCTTGAAGCCCCCAACTTGTGCAGGGTAGCGTCAATCAAATCTTCGGGTATCACCCTGCCTATCAATAAATCGCCGTCAGACGTAAGCACACGGTATATCCGCACGTTTTCGGTAGGCAGCTTGTCCCATACGGGAAGCACCGTGCCGCCTATCAAGTGAAGATTGTTCGTGCGGTATTCAGGCAGTTCGTCAACGGCTTTATTCCAAAGCGTTTCCGCTTTTTCGGGGGTAAGCTGTTTCCAGTTACTCACAAGCCTGTTCAGCGGCATATACTCGTTGCCGTCCTGTCCCGTCAATCGGCAATTATCGGTAATATTGCCATGTTCGTCGGTTACGGAGGACGTTTTGAAAACCGCCCGAACCGCGCCCGTGTTCTTGCTCTGATAAAACCCCATGAATGCGGAGTTTTTCACGTTCACGTCCGCAAATTGCAAGGGTTTGATTTTATTGTGAGCGGTGAGGTTGAAATACTTTGTCGTCGCCCCCGTCGCTTCGTCAGCCCGTATATCGTGCGTTTCGTTCAGGATAACTTTATCCGCTCGGTAGTTTTCAAGCCCCTTGTCGAGCGTTCCCTCTTGCATAGCCTTTTCTGTCGCTATCTGCAACCGTTCGGCGTAGCCGTCAAATACGGCGTTCTGCTCGGCACATTCAAGGGACAGGATTCTGTTCAGAAACTTGTTGACTTCGCGGAGTTCCTGCGCGTTTGGGTTGAATGAACCGTACTCGTCAAGAAGTTTATCCTTTAAGCCTAACTTTGCGACGATTCCCACGCCGTCCGAAACTCCGTCCACGCGGTTGAGGATTAAGGATTTGTAATAACCCGCCAACACGTCGGACGCAAAGGAGTTCTCCAAGTTATCCCCTGCGGTGAACATTCCCTGACTTCCCGTTTGCCGTTGCCCCTTCGTCAACGCTCCAAGCTGGTCTAACCGCTTCGCTATGGTGGAGATAAAGCGCATTTGCCCTTTCAAGTCTGTGGTAACGAGCGAGAACGTGGGCGCGGACACCTGATTGCTCCTGTGTGAACGCCCGAAGCCCTGTACCGCCGCGTCAGCTTGCCAACCCGCTTGTAAAAGATAATGGACGCGGTGCTGTTGGTTCTTTGCGGATTTGTCGGCGTGGTAGCTCTTGCCCGTTCCCCCTGCCTTTGAAAAGATGATGATACGCTTGTCGCCGTCCTGAAACGCCGAAACGTCGGCTTGCTTCTTGCTTGCGATATTTTCCTCCGTGGCTTTCCCGTCCTTAACGACGACGCGCCGTTGCCGCCCCGTGTTCTCCGCAACCATGTCGCTCCCGAAGTGGTTAATTATCATGTCGAGCGCGGACGCGGGTACTTTGATACTGCCTAACTTGTCGAGCAGCATTTCCTTTTGACGGACGGCTTCGCGGTTGATTACGGGGTTGCCCGCGCTGTCGAAAACAGGCTTGCTCTTGACGTTTCCGTTGTCGTCCGTGTATTCCTCAAACTGCATGGTGGGGAACGAGTTTTCGATATACGACATCAACATCTGCTTCGGCGTTAAATCAAAATCTTCAAGTTCCAAGTCCTGTTCCTGTAAGCGGGTAAATTCCCGTTCTTGTGCCGCTTCGTTCGTGCTGACAAGCTGAATGACGATTGAATTGCCGTCGTCTAACTGCTTTTGAATGTCGGTTATCATGCTCGGCACTTGCATGGCGGTGAGGATTTGATTGAAAAACCTTTGCTCCGCGCTCCAAAACGCCCCGTATGCCTTGCCCTTTGCCGTGCCGTCCTTGTCTTGGTGGGTTGTTTTAAGCGCATCGTTTATATTTTTGAGGACAATCTGCCACGACCGCGCCAGTTCATCATATATTTGTCGTTGCCCCGGCGTGAGTTCGTGTACGATTTTATCGTAGGCGACATCATCATAACTGATATTGCGGGAAAGGTACACGCCCATCGCTTTCATGTCCCTTGCGATGAGTTCCATAGCGGCAAGCCCGCCCGCCTTTATCTTGTGAACGAAGTCGTCGCCGTTGGGGAACGCCGTACCCTCGCCCCACAAGCCAAGACGCTCGGCATAGCGTAGGTTTTCCACCTCGGTCGCCCCGGTCGCGGAGGAATAGACGATTTTAGCGTTCGGCAGGGCTTCCTGTATCGCAAGCCCCGCCATTCCCCGTTGGCTTGCCTTTTTCACGCCCCTGTTGCCTTTGTGAGCGATGGAGTTCGCCATGTTGTGCGCTTCGTCGAACACGATAACGCCGTCAAAGTCCTTTCCAAGCCAGTTTATTATTTTTTCGTAGTTTGAACCGCTTTGGTCGAAGCCTTTTGACAGCGAGGAATAGGTCGTGAATAAAACCCCATCGCTGATACTTAAAGACTTGTCCGCGCTTTTACCGCCCCTAAACTCCTGTACCAAATCGGAATTGCCGAACAGCGCGGTAACGTCACGCTTCGTATCGGGGATTAGTCCCGTGTTTTCGCTCAACCATACGGCTTTGTGCCGTCCCTGTACATAATTGTCTAAAATGATACCCGTTATGGTGCGCCCCTTGCCAACGCCCGTGCCGTCGCCCAAGAAGAAGCCCCGTGCGTTCCCGTTCGGCAGGGTTTGGTTGTGGCTTTGCCCCGCATACGTTACGGCTTCCAACTGAACGTCGGACAGTACGCCCTTGTCAATGAGGTCTTGGCTTAATTGCGGCTTGTAGGTGACGGGTGGCGGCTGTATCGCGCTCATAGCCGCGCTTTCGCTGATGTTGGCGGGGTGCGGCTGTACGTTGTGGAGTAGAAGCGGTTGCGGCTCGTATTGCTCAAAAATGCTGTCGGTGAGTTCCGTTTTAACGGGTTTCGGCGGCTTTACTCTCGGTTCAACACGCCCATGAGGTTGTCCGCTATCAGCAACGCCAGTTCGTCCAATTCCGTCAATGACATCATTTCGTCCGTCATTTCCGCTTTGTCGTCCTCCGTCGATGATTTGTGCAATCCCATCATCAAGAACATCTGTGTGTCCGGGCGCAGCACCGGGAGTTCCTCTAACAGCCGTATTAACTTCCGATGTATCGGTCTGTTTTGGTCTATCTCCAACAACTGCGGTATCAGTAATGCGGCTTGCGTCAAATACAACGCCGCTTCGCTCACGCTCCGGCTCTCTTTCCGAAACAGCGTCAGGACGTGCCGTTGTAACGGGGTTTCGTTCATTTCCGCTGTCAATATCAGGTCGTGCGTTTGGTCGCTCATTTCTTATCACTCCTAAAATATTTTGTAAGTCAAGCACGTTTTCCACAAACGCGGTCTTTACGGGTTCGGTCGTCGCTCCGTTCTTGTCTATAACCAACATCTGTATTCCGAAACTCGTGCCGTACTTACTGTAATTTTTGCCGTCTATGCCGATATTCGCCTTGACATTGTACTCCGCTTTGATACCCCTCCACCAATCGCGGAACGCGGGCGCGTCGTCTGCCATGCCTTGCCCGACGACGGCGACAAGCCGCCCGTTCGGGGTAAGCAGCTTCAACGCTTCCTCAATGTGCTTCGCTCCGATTTTGGTGTTGTGCATATTTCTTTCAGCCGACGAGGAAAACGGCGGGTTCATAACGATAACCGTGGGTTCGATTTTGCCGCCGTAAATGTTGTTAATCTGCTCCGCGTCCTCATTATAGAAGCCGTCAAAGGGGAGGTTCTTAATGACTTCAAGCCGCCGCTTGTCGAGTTCGTTGACATAGACCGTCGCGCCGTCCTTCTTGGCGAACACGGCTATTCCGCCGATACCCGCAGACGGTTCAAGCATTATGTCGCTTGCGTTGACGTTCGCCGTCCAGTTCGCAAGGTACGCTATGCTCGGCGGGGTGGAAAACTGCTGATACATCTCCATGTCGGCGGTACGCCGTGTCTGCGTCGGCAGTAAATCAAGCATTGACAGCGTTTTTTCGACCGACATATCGCCCGAAGATAGGATATATTGATTTACGCCGAGTTCCATAGCGTCGTATGCGTCCTTTGGGGTAAAAGCGTTGTTCGCCATCGTGTCGCCGTATGCCCTCGCCGCTTCCGCGTACAATTCTGCGCTTGTGAATTTTACGCCCGTTTCAAGTTTGCTCTTGACATAAGCCGCTATCGCCGTCGTCGGCGTTTCCGGCGCGTCAGCCGTGAGCGGCGCGTCAGGATAGTCAAAAATGGAAAACTGTTCGCTCTGCGGCGGGGTTATATCTTCGCGTGTCTGTGATTCTTCCGTCAACCCGTCAGCCCACGTTTCACGAAACTGCGACGTTGCCGCTTCCGTATTCATTATAACACGGTTTTCGTGTTCCGTTTCGGCTAACGTCGGCGGCGGGGGTTCTATTCCGAAAGTGGTAAAGTCGATTTCAATGTTTAAAACCTTCCCTGCGCTTCCGTCCTCGTTGAAATTGTAGTCAATCCGTACCATGTCATTGTCGCGGCGTTCGCCCGATATATTCCAATAAGCGTATGCTTCCGCGCCGTAGTGCCTTTCGGGGTTTTGGTCGCCAAACTCGGCAAGCGAAAGTTTCAGCGTATAAACCGCGTCGTCAACGTCGGCATAGTGGAGGTTGCCCGAACGCACTTTATCGACAAGCCCGTACAGGATTTTCCGCGCCTGTTCGGGCGTGGGGCGTTCCCGTATTTGTTCCTTATAATCCTCCAAAACGTCAAGGTAATTTTCCCGCGCCTGTTCGTCGGTCACTTCGCCGTTACGGTAGGCTTGTATCTGCTCGTAGATATTGCCGGGTACTTCATTACTACCCCAAAACATACCCGTCGTCGTGATATAGGTTAGGTCGCCCATGCGTCCGAGCGAGGTCTTAACGCCGTCCCTGTTATATCCGATAACGTCGCCGTCATTGTACAGCTTCAGGTCAAAGTCAAACTGCGCCTTTTCCCAATCGGGGAAGAACACGGGCGGCGGCGTGGGCGGCGGTTCGGCGGCTTCAACGGCGGCGGGTGCGGGTTCAACCGTTTCGGGCGCGGGCGCGGATTCGGGTTCAACCGCTTCGGGCGCGGTTTGCGACTGCGTAGGTTCGTCGGGTGAAAACTGTCGGGTGACAATATCAAAGGCTTGCTCCGTCTTTTCCGTGTCGCCCATCACGCCGTAAAACGCCGCCTTTATGCGCCGTTGCTTTACGATATTATCAATAAAGCTGTCCTGTCGGCTATTTTCAAAGGCGGTTTCAAGGGCGGCGGCTAAATCCGCGTCGTTGCCGAAGCGGTCATAAAACGCTTGAAATAACTCGCTCCGCGTCGGTTCGGCTTCTTCGTGCGCTTGTTTTTCGGGTATGACGATTATCCCCGCGCTCACAAGCTGACCGATACGCTGTTGAACCTTTTGCCATGACAGGGTAACGGCTTCCGCGCCGTCCTTTTCGACGGTGAACGCGGACAAATCCCCGCCGTACTCGTTTTTCAACCATTCGGCGGTATGCCGCGCCCTGCCGTTATCCCTCATAAAATCAAGAACACGCGCCGCGCTGTCGTCGTCGCCGTTCCATTCGATAATCGCCGCGTCGATGTCGTCCTGTGTTATAACGGGCGCGGTGGCTTTTACGGCTTCAATCTGTTCGCGTTCGGTAGGTAAAACGGGGAAAAGCGGAACGCCGCCCGTGTTTATCTCGGACGGCGTTTCTACCTTTGGTTCGGTATCTTCGGTTAGCTGTGTATCACTTCGTTCAGGATTATTTGCTCCGCTTGCGATTTCAGGCTGTTCATGTCGGGCGGCGGGTTGGTCTGCGACAACTCCGACATAATCAGGTTCAAGCGTTCCGTCGCCGTCCGCTCTATTTCGCGGCAATGGGGGTATATCTTCTCTTGCATTGTGTAAATCGTAAACAGTATCGGGCGACTCCGGCGTAGATAGTTCATTCTCATTCTCCCGTACTTGCCGAGCGGTGGGAGATTGCTCTCCGTCAACACTATATCCGGCATCAGATAATCCCCGTGATTGCTGTATGTCAATTCGTTCATTTGTTGTACTCCTTTCGGCGGCTTTTTCCCGCTCATAATTCTTTACCGTTCTCTCAATATCCCTTAAAACGCCCTCCGTGACCGTACTGACCGCCTTGCCGAGCGCGTAGACGGCGGTGGGGGAGTTAAAATCGAATATCGGTTGAAATTCCTCGTCGGTGAAATATTCGGCGGGGTCAATGCCGCACCGCGTCATCAGGGCATAAGTCGCGCTGACCGTCATAGCTTCGGTAAATGCGACTTGCCGCTCAAAATCGTCGGAATCTTCAAGGAAACTGCCCGCAACGCCGTCCTCGATGTCGCGGGCGTTTTCTTCATAAAACCTCATGGATAGGTCGCTTGCGATATTGATGAGCATATCGCCTATATTCGCGGAAGCGGGTATATCATAGTTATTTGCGAGGGCTTCGGATATGAGCGGTTCGTGTTCGGGCTTCATTTCCCAAATGAACGGACGGCGCGGGTCGCGCCATCCGTCCTGTGTGTCGGTGTAGTCAAAGACGTACTTCAAGCGGGGTTCGCCGCGTGAGTGGTCGAGCAGGGCGATACCCTTTGAACCGCGCTTGACATAGCGGTTCATGGGCTTGTTCCAAAGCTCCAACGGGGCGCAAGCCCTCGCGTCGGGTCTTTGGGCGTGTATCATCAACTGTTCCTCAAACGGGTACTTGTACAGTCGCCCCGCCGCTTCAAGGAAGCCCGTCCAGTTCTCGTAACTCTCGGTTATCTGCCGCGCTTGCCTGTCGGCAACCTCGACATATAATTGTGTTTTGGTCGGCAAAGTATCATTCCTCCCCGTCAAAGTATTCTTCGGCTATATACAAGCCAATTTCGGAAAAATCCGCGTCGGTTATCCTTTCAAGTTTCTTTATGGTGGTTTCGTAAATCTCCCGCATATCGGGGTCGTACACGTCAAGAAGGGAATCCCGCAGCTCACCGAGCAGGGTTTCCCGTTTGCTTGTGTCGAATATGCACATGAGGTTGGTTTCCTCTGCGGAGAAAAGGAATTGTATCATCATCTTATATAGCCTCCCTGTTTGGTTTTTTTGGTGTTTCAATGCCGTCAACGACGGCGGGGATTTTGCCCTGTTGTTTGATTGCTTTGTCGGTCTTGTCGAGCATATCAAGCAGGGACGGTTTTTTGGGTCTGTCCTCCGGTTCCCCCCGTAATTGCAGAACGTCGTCACGGGGGACAATTACCTTCATGTCGAGTTCGCCTTTTTTCAGGGAAAACTCGGCGCGGTCATACGGCAGCGCGTCCAGTATCTTTGATAGCTGATGCGGTTCAAGGGCGGCGGCGACGTAGGAGTTCAACGGGGCGTGAAAAAACTGCCTGTCCGCGCTGTTCGGCTCACGCAGTTTATAAAGGCTTTCCACTATCTGATTGGAGTAAAACGCCGTCCGCTTATCGTACAGTTCGCTTTCATGCCCCCATAAATCCCTCGGCTTTGCGTCCGCGTCGCGGTTTTGCCGCGCCCCGTCAAGCAATTTTTGTAATGCGGCGGGGTCGTGGGGTTCATACCGAAAATACTCCATTTTCGGCAAGTCGCGGACATGACTGCTGAAAAAATCGCCCTTTGACATCAACATCGTTTTGCGGCTGTCGTCGGGGTCGTTAAGGTATAACTTGATTATTCCGCTGTTTACCGCCGTTTCCCTCATGTGTTCCGCGTACTGCCGTAGGTCTATCTGCTGTAAACTTCCGAAAACCGCGCCGCCGTTTTCGGAGGAAACATCGACGGCGTAGGCGAGTTTCAAGTCCCTCGGCATATCGAAGCCGTGGAACATCATGCCGTTATATCCCCGCGATTCTCTTTGGAATACCTCACGTTCGGTATAACAGTCAATGCCCGTGGGGGTCGATACCCATATAAGGGTCTTTTCGGCGGGGTCGTCCATCTTGGCGGCGCGTTTCATTTGGTCTATGCTGATATTCAGGTCGTTGTCAAGGTGAAAGAACGTGTTGCACTTGGCAATGTCGCGCAACGCTTCGTTAAGGTTGACATTCTCAATTTTATCCATAGGCTATACCTCCACATCGTTATTTTTCCTGTGATTTTCCTTGCCTTGTTCGGCTTTTCCGGCGTATAGCTGCTTGCTTTTCTGCTCGTATTGGTTCAGCGTGTCAAGTAACGACGGCTTTTTCTTCGCTGATTCGCGTTTCGCCTGTTCCTGTACAGCCGTAGCGGTTTTATCGGAAATGTCGGCGGCGGGAACGCTCCGCGCCGGTTCGCTCCGAGCGGCTAAAAAATCGGGGATTTCGGCAAAGCCGAAGTTATCGACGTAGTGCGCCGACGTTTCGCCGCCGCGCCCGATAACAACAACGTCGCTGACCGATATACTGCGCCCCGTGTAGTCAAGGGGGTGTCCGTCGTTGAATTTTTCGTATAGTTCTTCCAATGTTTCCTTCGGCGGCAGGGGCGCGGTGTAGGCAAGGTCGTAATTGTCGCGGTCAACGGCGAGATTATCGGCTTCAAGCTGTTTCAAGGAAGCGAAGCGGTGATACCGCAGTTCCTCGCCGTCCCTTAATTGATAAATAGAAAAGGTATCGGGATTGCCGTTTACGATTTCCGTTTCCAATGCGGCTTCGCCGTGTTGCGCCGATAAATCCGCATATTCTTGTGAGTTCAACCATTCGACGCGCTCAATACCGAAAATGCCATCGTTCCCGAATGTAATTATTTCTTCGCGGTCAAACGCCATAACCGCTTCATTTTCGGGATATAGCATAAAAATTACATGGTTTGCGTCGAATAGTTCAAGTGCGCGGTCTGTCGTGAGCGGTAGCATATCGTCGGCGGTATAGCCGCATAAACTCATTTCCGAAAAGCCGATTGATGGGTCGGGCATGATAACGTCGGGTTCGTCCGGCTCGGTTTGCGAAACCGATAAAGCAGGGCTGTCCTGTATGCGTTCATTATGATTAAACGCCGCCGCTTCAACCTTTTGCTTTATATCCCGCAGCGAATCCATCAAAACGGGGCTTGCGCTTTTTGAGTTCATTCCAACATCATCGAGCGCAATGCGGTCAACTCCGTCGTCACGCTGAACAAAATTAAGATAGCCGCTCCCTTCGATAACAAAACCCAACACGCGCCCGTCAACGCCATTAGTCGGCGGCGGGGCAGATAGATATGCTTCAACTGCGTCGTTATGGTTGTCATAGTAAGACGGAACGCTGTTGCTGTTGATGTTCAGCGTGTAGAATGAGATTTTATCCTGTGTTGCCGATACCGACGCTTCCGATGTTTTCGCCGCTTCAAGGTTTTGTTCGGCTTTCCATTGCACAGCCAACGAACGGACGACGGGGGCTACATCTTCCCACGCTGTCATGCGGTTGGTTAGGGTATTTTCTATCCCCTCGCCTGTGGTAACGACGCTCAAACTGTATTCCGGCTCGGCTTTTATGACGGTCTTTCCGCTATGCGTGTTTGACAGATACAGGGATATATCGGAATTAGTCGCGTTTCTGTCCAATAACGCAATAACACCGTCCCTGTCATGTTGCGTATAAAAAAGGGTATCAAGTGTTTTCAAAACGTCGGTACGCGCCGTTTCAAGGTCTGCGGCGGCATACACGGGCTTCTTTTCGGCGGCTTCCGGCACGACCTCTTGAAACTCAAAGTCAACGCCCGCGATGTTCTCGGTGCGGCTCTCCGTCGAGTATGACGGCTCTGCCTGAACGGGAGGGGTCGCCGCCTGTTCGGGTGCTTTCGCCGTGAGGTCTATGCCGCGTTCTTGGCAAATAGCGGTAAACCGCTCGTCAATGGCGGTTATGAGTGTGCTTGCTTCCCTGCGTATGGTGTCAATGGAAGCCTTTAATTCCGCTTGGCTTCCATGCTCGGCAAGGTAGCCGAAACTGTTGGGGGAGGTTTCTATGCCGTAGTGCTGACATACGACGTATGCTATGCTTTCGGCTTCAATTTCCTTAATCCTTGCTTTCTTCGGCGCGACGTTTTCGGGCAGCTTGCTCTTGTCGTGCAGTTTGTCGTGGACTACCTCATGGACGACCGCGCAAACGGTCTGCGTTTCGCTCATGCCCTCCCGTATGCCGATTTTTACGCCAAACTCGCAATACCCGTCTTGGTCTGCGTCCATCGGCTCATACGCAATCGGCAGGGGTGAAACCTCCCTTAATGCGTCAATGAACGCTTCGTAGTGCGCGACGTTGCCCGTGATGTTCTCCACCAGTTCGGGCAGGGGGTCGCCGTAGGTCTGCGATACGTCGAACACGGGAACAAGGATAAAGTTCACCCGCAAGGACGATACCGACGACATTTCCTCCATGATAGGCTTGCCGTCCTTGTCGAAAAGCGGCGTACCCGTCGCGGGGTCTAACTTCTCCATAAGCACCGTTTCGGGCGCTTTGGGCTTCATGGGGGCGTAGATATAAAGCCCCGTTTCGCCTTTCTTCACTTGGCGGTCAAACTTCTCTTTCCACAGGGTATAGCTTGCAATCCGCGAAGCGTCGGGCATTTGCTGATGAATCAGCATGATGTTTTTACTGCTGTAATTGTGAAACTGCGACATGGCTTTCAGATAACCCTTGTATTTGTCGCTGTTGTAGAGTTCGCCCATGCCCGTTTGGAGTTTGTCGGTCAACTCCGCTGTACGGGCTTTCATTTCCTCGGCATACGCCGCCTTATCATACTTTGGCATTGAATCGCCCCTTTCTTTTTCGTTATTCAATCTGTTCAGCGTTTTTTGGATATTTTCGACGACAGTATCAATCGTGTTGTGCGAGTATGTGCCGTAGTAGACATTGTGGCGGTTCAGGATTTCCTTAACCTCGCCGTCAACCCTGCGGCTCTCGTCCAACGTGTGAATACGCCCCGCCTGTTCGTAGTGGCTTCCTCGGTTGATGAATAAGTTGAAATTATTGCGTGAAGAAAAAATCTCTAACGCCTGTTGCTCAAACTCCGCTTGGTTCTCCTTGCAGTACGCGGGCTGTAACAGTACGGGGCTGTCCGTCACCACAACGTCAACCTTGCCTATAAGCCTATCAACCCGCCGCGCCTGTTCTTCCAATACAAGACGCTGTTTGGCATAGCTTCCGTCGAGCATATCGCGCCTGTCGTCCCAAACGAGTTCCTTTGCGTATTCGGGTACATACTCGGTGACGATGTTGCGCTTTTTCAGTTCAGCCGCCACTTCCCACGCGTAAGTGGTTTTTCCCGCCCCCGGTCCCGCGAAGAAGTTTACGACGAGGGTTTCGGGCATACCTTAACCCTCCCTTGACGCTGACCGCCGTTGTTCCTCAACGAATCGTTGAAGCCGTTGCTTCTGCTGTTGGATTTTGAACGCAAACTGCACGGAAATTATATGGGGGTAACTCCCGCCGCCCGCGCTCTCGGAACGCACGACCGTACCCTCAATGCTTTCCGTGCCGCTTATGTCAAGGACGACCGTAACATTGTCATTTATCCCGATTTCCTCACCGACCGCCAAAAGCGCACCGCCGCCGCTGATGTTCACCGTTCGCCCTTTAATCGGTTGGTTGTAATTACTCATGTTGAACCGTTCGACGGTAACGGGTAACGTGATAGGCAGACGGTAATAACCGCGCCTGTCCTTTTCTTGGTTTTCAAGCATAAAGCCCCTCCTTTAATTTTTGGTTTATAATCTGCGGACGCGCCCACAGGCGTTGAAACTCCCGCCATTCCTTTAATACCTCACCTTTTTCATCGCGGTACAGCATGGCGAAAGGGAAGAATCCCGCCGCCCATGCTTCGCGCAGCCGCTTCTCCGCGTCCTCCATCGTGTCACCCTCGTAGCCGATAAGGACGTAGCACCGCGCCGCTTGCGACGCTTTGGATATGCCGCCCTCGCGTAGCAAACGCCCCGCCTGTATAAGCGGCTCGTAGTCGTCGGGCGCGTCGTATGCGAAATACATACGCTTCGGCTTTACCTCACGGAGCAAGTCAACGTGCCACGGTTTTAATAGCTTCGCTTCAAGACCGCCCGTAAAGACAACCCTTTCGGTTTGCCGTTTCAACATTTCAAAGACCGCCCGTATATGCTTCTCGGAGCAGGCAAGCAGATTGTCGTCGAGGATGTTGTAACCGTCCTTGATTTCCAGTTCGCGGAGCGCGTAGCCCTCACGGGCGGGGACGGAGCAATGGGGGCAGCGGTTCGGACAGCCCCGCGAGGTAATGACGTAGCCTTGTTTGAGATACCGCCCCGGCACAAACTCCCCGCCCGGATTATTAAACGCCGCGCCGCCCATCCGAACGGGCAAGCCCGTTTTACTCCACGCTTCGGCAAGCCGTTCAGCCTTTTCCATGTCGTAGGTGAACGTGGTCGAAACGTGTACAATGTCGATTTCGGGCAGTATTTTCGGCGGCGTGGTCGTGAACGCGAGAGCGTCGTCGGGCGTAGCGGTGGTGCGGCGGGGGAATACACGCGCAATGTTCAGTAAAATCAACTCCTTTCGGTGATATGTAAAAGAACGCCCCGATAATTGGCGTTCTTGTTGAAATATTCATGTTTTTGTGGTAAAATAGGCGTAGCACTTTTTGAATGGGAGGTAAAAACATAACTAAATGAATGACGTAATATATCACTTCACAAGCAAATATCATCTGCCTATGATTTTGAAAGACGGTTTTTTGAAACTGACCGAAAGCCAGTTAAAGCCGCCAACACAAGAGGAAATACGGCAAATGGAACAGGGGGATTATTCTTCCCTTGATAAGAACGCGGAAGATTTGTATAAACCCGTCGTGTGGCTCACGGACAACGGAAGTCCGCTTAACATGGGTTTGGACGGCTCGGCGTTCGATAAAAAAGAGATACGACTCACCCTAAAAATGCGGGAGCATTACGAGATATGGGACGCATGGGGCAAAAAGAACCGCATAGACCTCAAATGGTCGGAGGGCTTGATACGCGGCAAGGACTATAAATCGTGGTACATATCGGAGCGCATAATCCCCATGACGGGCGACGAAGTTATCTGCATTGAAAATATCATAACGGGTGAAGTTTTTATTGACGTTGACGCGGGGAAGCGGTTATATCAATGCGCGGTGGAGCGGTTGAGGGGGCTTTTGCCGATACCCGTGTACGACGAGGTTTTAAGTAAGAGCGGATTGAAGCGCGGCGACGTTGTAGAGTTTACGATATAGGAAGCCGTCTGCCCTCACATGGAGCAGACGGCTTTCCATTTCATCGCCCTATAAATCCTCTCTTGCCGGACAGGGTTTTTTAGGGTCGCCGCCGTTCGCGCAACAGGCATTTTCGGCAATGCGTTGTTCGTACTCCCGTATTTTTTCCATGACGGACGGTTTGGGGGTACTGCTGATGATACCGTCAATTTGGTTGTAGTTTTCTTCCTCGTTCATTTCGGCGGCGGCAAGGTGGTTATGCTTTTTCCTTTTCATTCGTAGCCCCTTTCTTTTCTTCAAACTCCATGCGGAAACCCGTGTAGCCCTCGCCCTTGTCGTCGAGGATAACCGTCGCGTTATACGGTTTGCCCGTCTTTTCGGACATAAGCCCCTGCATAAAAATACGCCCCTCATTGAGAAGCGTCCGCACAATTTCCGGCGTTACCTTTTTCTTTTTCGCCGCGAAAAATTTGTTATCCTTGAATATCCCGAATTTACAGGCTTTATTGCCGCAAAAGAAGCCCTTTTGACTTTCGCTCACTTCGTTGCCGCAGCGGGGGCATTTGCCGACGACTTCGCCCGTTTGCCTGTTGGACGGGAACAACGCCCTGTACTCGTCGGACGGCGCGGTGTGCGTCCGTACAATATCGGTGACGTACCGCTTGATTGCTACCATAAAATCGTCAGCCGACATCTCCCCGCGTTCGATACGCTTCAAGTGGTTCTCCCATTCGGCGGTCAGCAAGGGGGATTTTACCGACTGCGGAAGTATTTTTATGAGGTTTACGCCCTTGTCGGTCGGGAGCAGGGTTTTGTCCTTTCGGGTCAGGAAGTCCGATTTTACAAGGTTCTCAATGATTGCCGCACGGGTCGCGGGAGTGCCTAATCCTTTGCGTTCCGCGTCGTCGGGCATATCCTCCGCGCCCGCCGTTTCCATAGCGGACAGTAATAAATCCTCGCTGTAATGCTTCGGCGGTTGTGTGAAACCCTCACGGACATTTGACTGCGCTATAAAGGTTTGCCCCACAAAAACATCAAATATCGGTATCTTTTCGGTTTCCTTTTTGACTTTGCCCGTGCTGTTGATGAAACCCTGCTCGACGGCTTTCCAACCGTTGTTTATGATGGTCTTGCCCTTTGCCGTGAATACCTCGCCGTCGCACCCAACCGTTACCACCGTTTCGGAGTAGGTGTGCTTGTCCGAAACCGCCGACACAAGGCGGGTGCATATCATGTTAAGGATATTCCGCTCGGCGGTCGGCAGGGCGGTCAGGTTCGCGCCCATCATCGACGGCGTGGGTATAATGGCGTGGTGGTCGGTGACTTTGGCGTTGCTTATGACTTGCCCCACGTTTATAATCGGTGTACCGCCGCCGATGAACGGCAACAAGCCCCGGACGGCGACGACGAGGGCGGGTATGCCGTCTTTCATGTCCTCGGTCAGATAGCGGGAGTCCGTACGAGGGTAGGTTACGATTTTTTGCTCGTAGAGGTTCTGAACGCAGCTTAACGTCTGCGCGGCGGTATAGCCGAACAGCCTGTTGGCTTCACGCTGGAGCGTGGTGAGGTCATACAGCTTCGGCGGGGCTTCCGATTTATCCTGACGTTTAACGTCGGTTACGGTCGCCGTTTTGCCGTTACAGGACGCGGAGATAGCGTCGGCGGTCTGTTTGTCCTTAACTTTTTCCCGTTCGGCGGTAAACGTGCCGTTGCCGATTTCAACCGTGTAAAACGGTTCTTTGACGAAGCCCGATATTTTGTCCTCGCGCTCGACAATCATGGCAAGGGTCGGGGTTTGCACCCGCCCGACGCGGAGCGAAGCGTCGTACAGCACGGAGAACAGGCGGGAGCAGTTCATACCAACAGCCCAATCCGCTTGCGCCCTGCACAATGCGGCGTGATATAGGTTGTCATACTCCGCGCCGCCTTTGAGGTTACGGAAGCCGTCAGCGATTGCCGATTCCTCCATACTGCTTATCCATAGGCGTTTCAACGGCTTTTTACATTTCGCGTGTTCATAAACAAGGCGAAAAATTAATTCGCCCTCGCGTCCGGCGTCGCAAGCGTTGATAACGGTGTCAACGTCGGGGCGTTTCATAAGGTCGCACAGGATTTTTAACTGCTTCGCCGTTTCTTTATTGACGGCGTACCTCCAAACATCGGGTATGATGGGCAAGTCCTCATACCGCCACTTGGCGTACTTCTCGTCGTAGGTTTGGGGTTCGGCAAGACCGAGTAAATGACCGATACACCACGACACGACGTAGCCGCCGCCCTCGTAACTGCCGTCTTTTCGGGTTTTCGCGCCGAGAACGGCGGCAATGCTTTTCGCCACGCTTGGCTTCTCTGCCAACACAAGACTGCTCATAAAAAAGCCCTCCTTTAAGGTTTTTTTGGTTTAGGTATGGAAAAATTCATAAAAACGTGCTATAATAGGGAGAGAACAAACGGAAAGGGGCGTACAGACGAATGGATAACGGGATATTACCGTATGCGAACAAAATTATCGCGTTGATTGATGAAGCGCGTCAGAACGCCCTGAAAAGCGTAAACGCCGAATTGATAAAGCTGTATTGGAATGTCGGTGAATACCTCTCGACCGAAAACGGAAAAACGTCTTGGGGCGAATCGTTCATTGACGAAACGGCGAGGTACATTAAAGAAAACTGCCCTGAAATCAAGGGGTTTAACCGTCGCGGGCTTTACCGAATGAAGCAGTTTTATGAAACCTACAAGGACGATGAATTTGTGTCAGCACTGCTGACACAAATTAGCTGGACGAACCATTTGATGATTATGTCGTCGTCAAAATCGCCCGAAGAACGGCAATTCTATATAAGGCTGTGCATTAAAGAGAAGTATTCGTCAAGGGAACTTGAAAGGCAAATATCAAGCGCGTATTTTACCCGTTGTATGTTGTCAAAACAGACATTAGAGCCGATACCGATTGAAGATACTATCAAGGATAAATTTTTAGATACCTACGTTTTGGAGTTTTTAGACTTGCCCGAAAAATACAGCGAACAGGATTTACGGAAAGCCATAGTCCACAACCTTAAAAACTTTGTACTTGAAGTAGGGCGGGATTTTACGTTTGTCGGTGAGGAATACAGGGTACAAGTAGGCAATGAAGATTTTTATTTAGACTTGCTTTTTTATCACAGGGGATTGTCCTGTTTGGTCGCGTTTGAATTAAAGATTGATTCATTCAAACCCGAATACGTCGGCAAGATGAATTTCTACCTTGAAGCCCTTGACCGTGAGTATAAGAAGCCGAACGAAAATCCGAGTATCGGCGTTATCTTGTGCGCCAGTAAAGACGACGCGGTTGTAGAGATTGCCATGAGTCGTAATATATCGCCTACGTTAGTTTCTCAATACTCGTTAGAGTTGATTGATAAGAAACTGTTGGAAAACAAATTGCGGGAATACGGCAATCTACTTTCAAACGGCACAAAGCAAATAGAGAATGAATAAGAGGTTAAACCGTTGCGGGTTTAACCTCTTTCCATTTCCGCTCAAATTGTGTCAGCACCGCTGACACAATTACAAAAGAGGATTATTCCGCGTCCTCGCGTTCCTCTGTCCCGTCGTCGGAGTCCTCGTATTCGTCCGCGTCCTCCGGCTCGTCCTCAAACTCCATTTCCTCGCCGTCGTCCTCGTTCGGTTCGTCCTCGTCGTCGTAACTCGTTCCCCCTTGCTGTTTCGGGCGAATGATTTTAATATAATACGCCGCGCCGCCGACAGCCGCCACGCCTATCAACAAGAATACAAGCATACCCGTGTTGCCGCCTTTCTTCGCGGGCGGGTCGGCGGGGTCTGTTTTAGGGTCGGCGGGCTTATCGTCCTTGCCGTTGGGGTCGGGTTCGCCCGTTTTCGGGTCGGTGGGTATCGCGCTGACATTTTTATCGCCCGTGCTGATTGCCCCATCGGTGAGGGCGATTAAGTCCTGTTCGGTCACGGCGTTAAGGAAATACACGTTTTCGCCGCCGCGTTGACGGTCTATTATAAGATAGAACACGTTGCCCGCAGGGGTCTTGAAAGTGTAGAACATCTTGCCGTCGCCCTCATACGCCAAATCCACGACGGAAGCCTGTCCGTCGGGCGTAAACGGTTTGAGGTCGGGGTCGTCCGCTTCCGATTCACCCGCTGGCGGGTCGGTCGGTTCGGGTTCGGGCGGTTCGACTTCGCTCCCGTTATCCTCGCCGTCGCCCGTGATATTGAACACGCTGAACAGATTGAGTATTTCGGTGAGTGTGAAGTATTCAAGCAGCTCGCCCAAATCCATCTTCTCTATGTCGGACATGGTGAGGTTCGGGGGGAGTTCGGGCGGCTCTGCCGCATACGCCGCCATCGGCGTTAAAAATGCCGCCATCATCATCACGGCGGCAAGCAGGGCGGTTATTATCTTTTTGTGTAACATAATCATTCGCTGTCCTCCTTATCGTTTTTGGGTGTTTCGTCCTCTGCCGGCGGCAGGGTCGGCGCGTCCGGCAAAGCCGTCGCGCCGCCTGATTGGTTCTTGAACGCTTGGATAAACGCCGTCAACTCGTCGGGCAGTATATCCATATCACGCACAAGTGCGATGATACCCGCGTTCATGGTTTCGGTCTTTTGCCGTTCCAGTTCCCGAAGCCGCGCCGTGAGGTCGGACATCTTCGCCTTTATCTTGACGATTTCAGCGTCGATTCGCCTTATTTTTTCGTTGTTGATATGCTTTACCTCCCTTTCGGTTAAAAATAGAATGTTTCTACAAAGAAAATCGGGTTGAGGTACACGCCGTCTTTCAGTATCTCCATGTGAAGGTGCGCCCCGGTCGAGCTGCCCGTGTTGCCTACGGTGGCGATAACGTCGCCCTTTTCGACGGTTTGCCCTGCGGAGAAAAACAACGTATGGCAATGGGCGTACTTCATTTCCACGCCGTCCGCGTTCTTTATCACGATGTAGTTTCCGTAGCCGCTGTCAAAGGTCGCGGTCGTGACCGTTCCCGTTATCCCCGCACGAATTTCCGTACCCTCCGGCATGGCTAAATCAATGCCCCTGTGCAAGTCCTTAACGCCCGTTATGGGGTGGACGCGGTAGCCGTAATGACTTGACACGAACGGAATCCAGTTCACGATGTCGAACGGGCTTCCACCGTACTGCCGCGCCCCCTGCGTCTGAATGAGAATACCGTAATGCTCCTTTTGGTCGTCGTCCATGAGCGATTCAAGAATACCCGTGAACGGTACGGTCGTGAGGTTGACGTTCAGGATGTGCCATTCGTAGTCAACCCAATCGTAAATCGGGTCGCCCGTGTCGGGGTCGCTCCCGACTTGCTCGTACCTTTGCCGTATCTCCATGTCGGGTACAAATTCAAGGGTGTACTGCCTGTCGAATATGCCGCGCAACACGCTCTTAATGTCGGCGTATTCAAACTCATGGTACACGGCGGTCAGGAACGCCATAAGCGCAATCGGGCTGTGTCCGATACCGTCCACGTTGTAGATATACTCGTCATACCCGCTGTACGTCGTTTCGGCGTTCAGGATTTCAAGCCGCAAGTCCGTTTCCCATTCGGTATAGGCTAACGCGGCTTGCTCGATGTTTTCCTCGGTCGCAAGGTAGGAAGCCGCGCCCATCACGCCCGACGTTTTCGTGAAAATGCTCATGCACATGGTAAACAGCGACATGATAGCGAACAGGATTAAGAGTATCAGCCCTATTTTCAATAAAAAGATAGGGTTTCTGCGTATAACCTTTGTTACCGCTTGCGTCACTTTGGTTACGACGCTCCCCGTTTTCTTGACGGCTTCGCCCGTTTTCTTCGACTTGCGGAGCGCAGCGGCGTACTGTTTCTTGATTTTACGTTTCTGCATGAACCGCGAGAGCGGGTTGCTTTTCAGCTTGGGATTGTCCCGCACCGCCTTTTGGTAGTCCAGCTTCATGCGGCTTTTGATGGTCTTGGTTTCAAACTTCGCCGCCTGACGAAAGGGCGTGTTCTTGACGTGGCGGTAGGTCGTGTGTATCAGCTTTTTGCCGCCATGCGCCGCGCTCTCCCCGACGAGTTCCATTTTATGCGCCATTTGTGTGCCGACGTTCTCGCCCTCGACTTGATGAACCTTTTGGTGCAGTTTGGTAACGCCCATCGAAGTGAGGGCAACCGCGCCCTTGACGGGAAGCGATTGCTTTTTCGGCAAGTTCCACTTCGCTTCACCAAAGGCAACGGGCTTTTCCTCAAACCGCAGCTTGGTCTTTGCCTTGCCCGTCTTTTCGTCGAAAACGCGCTCCTTGACTTTAACCCGTTTGGTGGGTTGTTTCGCCTTCGCCTTATCCCGCTTGTAGGCGTTCAGGTCGGTTTTGTACTCCAAACCGTCTATCTTATCGTCCTGTTTTGCCGCCCGTTTTTCTTCTTTGAATTTCGCCCGTCTTTCCCTGTACTTTGCCTTGTCCTCTTTGGTTACGGGCTTTTCCTCTTTGGTAAACTTCAATTTACTCGCGGATTTTACGGGCTTCTTGGGCTTGATAAGCCTTGCGGCGGGGAGTACGGCGGGGGCGACGACGGGAGCGACAACGGTGACGGCGGCGGCAAGCGCGGTATTGGTTAATACCGTTTCGGCGGTGTCGGGTTCGGCGGGCGCGTCGGGCTTGTCCGCGCCGTCGTCAGCTTCGTCGGGTTCGTCCGCTTCAACGTCTGCGGGGTTTTCCGCGTTTGCGTCGGTTTCAACGGTAACAGCGTCAACCGTTTCGCCGCCGTCATGTTCGGCGGGTTCTTCGGGTATGACGGGTTTGTTGATTAAATTATCGTGAGTGGAATGGTCGTCGGTAACTCCGAATACACGCTGGCGCTTCTTAACGGGCGCGTCTTTGGGCTTTTCGGGTGCAACGGGTCTATCCCTCGTAAACTTCAAACTGCTGTCACGCTCATACAGCTTTGAATCTGCGGTTTCGTCGGGGGCTTCCGCTTCAATGTCCGCGTTTACGTCGGTGTCGGCAGCTTCAACTTCGGAAGCGTCCGCGTCGGGCGTTTCCCCGCCACCCTCATGGTCGGCGGCGGGGTGTCTTATCAAATCGTTTTCAAGCGGCTTGTCGGCATAGATATAACCGATAAGGCTGTCGGGGTCAGGCTCTAAAATACGGACGGGCGGCTTTGCTTCGGCTTCCTTTGCCGCTTCGGGGTTCACTTCTTCGTCCGTGAATTTCAGTTTGTCGCTTTTCTCGCTCATGCCGCACCCCCCTTGTACGGAACGCCGATATAGTCGAGGACAGCACCGCAGCCGAGTTTGTTCATGCAGTAATCGTACTGCTTCGGGTGGGTATGCTCCATGCGTTGAAAGCGGTTAGGGGATTTATCCCGTTGAACGCCGAACATACAGAACATACAGCCCGTGCGCTCCGCGCCCGTCGTCCGCAGCTTGCCGTTTTCCTCCACAATATCGCCGTAGATTGAACAGTAGGGTATTCCCGTCAGCTTCAAATACCGCAGTACGTCCTGTTCCACCCAAAAAGACATGGGTTGTGATGAGGGTTCTTTTTTGTGGAAGGCGTTACAGCCGTTTTGTAAATAGGTGCTTTGCCTGTTGAAACTCTCACACGCCATCGTGCCGATAATCGGCATATTGCCCGTGCGTTTGTAATAGACGCGAAAGGGCTTTTTCTTCATTTCCTCACAGCAATGGTCGGAAACGGCAAAGGGCGCGTCCGTCAGACACGCCCACTTGATATACCGCTTCCGAAACTTCGACGGGTTGCCTTTCGCGTCAAGCCCTTTCAGCCGCAGTAACGCCCATCGGCTTCCGCGCCGTGCGTAGTAGATAGTCCGCGCCACGTCCTTTGACACGACGGGGAAACCGTACTTGTCAATGACCTTGTTGAACGGCATTGCGGGGGTCAGCCATTCCACATTGGGGACGGTCTTGACAAACTCCCGTATTTCGGGGTATTCAAGCCCCGTATCAAAGAAAACGGCGGGTATTTCGGGGAACGCCCGCCGCGCCAAGTCAAGCAGCACGGTCGAATCCTTGCCGCCCGAAAACGAGATTGCCGCTTTCCCGCCGTAATGGTAGTGCCATTCAAGGATTTTCGCCTGTGTCACCATTATTTTACGTTCAAGCGTCCACGACTGCATGGCGGTTAAATCCTGTTTTGTGTAAACGCTCATACATCACGCCCCCGTTTCCGTCAATTTCGTCGTCATTATACGGTAGGTTTCGGTGTCCTTCGGATAACGGTCTACGAACGGGATTATGGTGTTTCCGTAAAACAGAAGCCCCTCGCCCGCGTTCGCCTGCGTGACGTAGCTTAATTGGTGAGGGGATATGCCGAGCTGTCGGGCGAGTATCTGGCGGTCGCCGCCCGCCTGATTGAGCATGAGGATAAAGTCCGAGTTTTCAAAGATATTTTCGATTTCCCTTGACGAAAGCATATCCTTGACGTTCTGCGTAATGCCCGTGGGTATGCCACCCCATTTCCTAAAACGCTTCCATATCTCCACCGAGTACGCCGCTGTTTGTTCCTCCTTCAACAGCAAGTGAAACTCGTCGATATAGAACCACGTCGTTCTTTTGGCGGCGCGGTTGACCGTTACCCTGTTCCAAACAGCGTCTTGCAGTATCAGCATACCGAGTTTCTTCAACTGTTTGCCGAGTTCCTTGATGTCGAAGCAGATAAGGCGGTTTGACATATCCACGTTCGTCCTATTGTTGAAGATGTTGAGCGAACCCGTTACATAGATTTCAAGGGCGATTGCGATATTCTGCGCTTCCGGCTCCGTCTGCTTGCGGATAAGGTTGTACAAGTCCTCCAATATCGGCATTTTATCGGGTTGCGGGTCGGTGAGGTATTCGCGGTACACAAGGCGCACACAACGGTCGATAATCGTCTTTTCGATTGCCGAAAGCCCCTCCTTGCCGCCTACGATGAGTTCGCAGAAGGACAGGATAAAGTCCGATTTCAGCGTGAGCGGGTCGTCGTCGTCATAGTCCGCGTTGATGTCCATAGGGTTCACATACTGCGGGCTGTTCGGTGACAGCTTCACCACCTGACCGCCAAGCCTTGACACGACGGGGTAATACTCCGCTTCGGGGTCTGCAATGATGATGTCGTCGTCGGTAATAAGGAACACGTTGATTATTTCGCGTTTCGCCGTGAATGACTTGCCGCTCCCCGGCGTTCCGAGAAAAAGCCCGTTCGGGTTCTTTAATTGCTTGCGGTCTGCCATTATCATGTTGCTTGACAGGGCGTTCAGCCCGTAGTACAGGGCTTCGCCGTCCATGAACAACTCGCACGTCGTAAACGGCACGAATATCGCCGTCGAGGACGTTGTAAGCCCGCGCTGTACGTCAACCTGATTCAAGCCGAGCGGCAGACTGCTCATCAACCCCTGCTCCTGTTGCCAGTCAAGGCGTTTCAGGGCGCAGTTATGCTTTTGGGCGATACCCGCCGCCGCGAACACCGTGTTTTCAAGGTCGCGCTTCGTTTTCGCGGTGTTCAGGACGATAAGCGTAACCAAAAACATACGCTCGTTGCGGCTTTGCAGTTCCTTTAAGATGTTCTTGGCTTCGTCGCCGTAAACCGCGATGTCGGTAGGTATAACGTCGTAGAGTAGGAAAGAGCCGCCTTACCGCATTACTGCGGCAGGTTTGCCCAGTCCCCTCCCAGAACCGGACTTACACCTCTCGATGTATCCGGCTCGCCATCATTGTTTCAAACTATGGAAATTCAAGGGTGATGGATTTTATGATGACAGCCTTTGCATACGGCTAATGTTTTCCGTTTTTTGGCTATCATAACAATTTCCCATTGTTGCTTGCCTTTGAGGTTCTTTACTTTGTTTACGTGGTGCATAGCAAGAGGGGTGTCAGTTTTTCCGCATAACTCGCAGACTTGCGCTGCCAATCTTTTTTCAAAAGTAGTCTTAGTGCCCGCGTGTCTGATTGCGTACTCGACTATTACATCATTGAAGTTATCGCTACCTTTACAGTCGGTAAATTTTGCGAATGTCCGGTATTTCTGACCCTTTGCGGTGTCGTATGGTATGCCCCAGCCGCCGTTACCAGTAGGGAATTTTTCTCTGATTTTCGTGCTGGTGCTTTTGTGCTTGCCCGCGAGGGTTTTTAGACAGCTATACTCCATAAGGTAGGCGAAATAATTTAGGCTTATGAAGTTACTGGCAATACCGTAGTAGTTGCATATTCCTCTGAGTTCAGAATTGTACGCGTCTACTATTTCTAAGTTCGTACACCTGTAAAGATATTTTCTTGCTATGGGTTCGATTTTTCCGTCATGCGTTTGCGTGATTATTGCTTTGTCGAATAAGAACGGCATGATTTTATCCGCGAACGGCACATTTAGTTCGACTGAATAATTCAATGTGCGCGTTAAGGTTTTGCCGTTGGGTTTAACTGTCTGGTCCCGTCTTACCCGAACATCGTAACCTAAAAATCTTGCATACTGGTTGCTGTGCGTTATCAGCGTTTTTTCCTCTGATAATTCCATCTTCAGATTTGCGCCAATAAAGTCCGAAAACTGCTGTTTTATGCGTTCGCAGTCCAATTTATCCCCCTTGACACCTATGATAAAATCATCCGCATAGCGGATATATTTCATCACTTTGTCAGTTTGTGAAGCGCAGGGGACTTTGTGCAGTTCGGATTTTAAGAATTTCACTTTTTTCAAGAGTTCGGATTTTTTCTGCCCTGTTGCCGTTTTCAGCAGTTTTTGTGCATAGTCTTTTTTACACTGAATTTCGGTATATTCGGGAGTGCGAACCCTATCTCTCGGCTTGTAAAATTCTTTCGCTGTTTTTTCCGCAAACTTGTCAAGCTCATTCAGATAGATATTAGAGAGTAACGGCGAAATGACGCCGCCCTGCGGACAGCCGGAGTGCGTGGAATTATATTTCCAGTCCTCCATGTAGCCTGCCTTTAGAAACTTCCAAATCAGCTTAATCAGCCGCGCGTCCTTGATTTTGGAGTTGATGATGCCAACAAGTACGTGGTGGTCGATATTGTCGAAACAACCTTTTATATCACCCTCGATAAACCACGATACGCCCGTAAATTCTTGTTTAAGAGCTTTCAGGGCAGTATGGCAGCCCATGTTTGGGCGAAAGCCGTGTGAAAACCGTGAAAACGTCGGCTCATAAATTGCTTCGAGTATCATTCTCAAAACTTCCTGCACCAATTTATCGGTGAAAGTCGGAAGTCCGAGCGGACGAAGTTTTGTGCTGTTGCGCTTTTGGATATATTCGCGGCGCACAGGCTTAGGGGCATAGGTTTCGTCAGCCAGAGATTGTATGATTTTATTGATTTTCTCATCGCTGAACCCATCCGCCGTGTCTTCGTCCACGCCTTTTGTTGACGCTCCCTTGTTCCTGTAGAGTTTGTTGTACGCAAGATAGTATAGGTCTGGCCTTAGTACATAACGGTATAGCCTTGTAAAGATTTCCTCTTTGTTGTTCCTTGAATTTCGCATAATCCTATCCAAAATCTCTGTTGTTGGTTGCATTGAGGTATTCCTCCCTAATCAAACTTTTGATTTCAGAGCCAATGACTGTTCTCCTTCTCCTGTTCTCCCGCATACTTGGTCGCCCTTTCAGCGGTAATCGAACCAGTAGCACACGAAGTCTACCTGTGTGTTGAACCATTACAGCAACACCTTGAATACTATGAGAACTCCGTTGCCATATTGGATATTCAGCGTCATCTCCCTCACCTTCGCGGGCTTGGAATTTATCACCTTACGGCATTACGCATAGTCTTTTCAGACGTTCCAACTTAGGCAATCCCCAGTTAGTGTAGTGAGTAGGCAAATGCGGATTGTCGGATATGCTTTCGTTTCGTTAAACCAGTTCTCTGGCTCGTCTTATGAATATTATTGATAACCCATTACACGACATGGAAATGTAATGTTATTCATACCGGAGGTTGATACTGTCATTGTCTGACAGGTACATACACATTCCTCCGCCCGGGCTAAACGGGGACTTGAAACTCGCGTTATACATTCTGTAGGTTTATCCTCATATCCGCTTAACGTTGCAGTTCAGTCGTACCCTTGTGTATAGGACAACTTACCGCTTTCCTGCCATGCTGTGTTCCCGTGTCAGCTTTCGCCTTTCGGTTAGGCAGGTCGTTTCCCGCGTTATCGTGCGGGGTTGTGCCTTAATCAACTCCTTACTACACCCTATCTGGGCGCAACATGTCATACCCTGCGCGGACAGCCTTTTTCTGCTCGTTTATCTTCATTGCGTCCAGTTCGGTGATTTTGCGTTTGATGGTTTTTATCGCTTCGCTTTGGTCGATTGACTTGATATGAAGGTTCACCGTGATGGCGTTGTTCATGTCAAGGTAGTCGGCAAGAAGCCTGTCCGAGAGTTCGGGCGCGATTATTTGTATGAAGCTGACCGCGCCGATGGTCGTACCCATGCCGAACGTCTTGCCGCCGCGAAAGTCGAACGAAGTGGGGGCGATGAAGTCCTTTGTACTCATGCCCGTTTCGGGCAGGGCGTTCCAGTCGAACCTGAAAACGTCCTTGCCGTCCGGATGAAGCTGACCGTGAAGCACGGCAAGCCGCTCCGCGCCGTTTAACGCCATTGCCTTAACGCCGAGAACCTTGAAATTGTTGACAATCTCCGCTTCAATGCGTTCCAGTTTCGGCTTGGCTTCGCGTAGCGAGGACGATTCAATCCCGAACGTGATATACTTCTGCTTGACAAGCCCGTTGTTGCCTTTGGCAAGCTGACCTTTCAGCATTTCGACGTACTCGCGGCGTATGCTGTTGTAGTCGTCGTCGCGGTCGGGTATGTCGATTGCGTCCTCAAAGTCCTTGATGTTGCCGTACTTGTTGATGAACGACAACTGGACGCTGATGGTGCTGTCAAAGTAGTTCAGGAAGCCGCAGTAACTATCGAAAATTTGCGTCTTGTCCTCGTTCTGCGCCAACTGATAGTTAATGTCCGAGAACGTGACCGTCTTGGTGTACAGCTTGTCATTGACGCGGCAGATACCGTCCTTGTACATTTCGCGGTACGGTATTGACTTCTGTGCCGAGTTCGGTTTCGTGCCGCTCCCGAACAGCTTGGCAAGCAGGGACGCGAAAAAGCCGCCTTTCTTCTTCGGCGGCTGATTCACGGCTTTTTTAGTCGGTTGCGTTTTAAGGCTTTTTCTGTTTTTTGACGCTTGCTTTACGTTTTTCTTCAAGCGTTCCTCCTGTTGACGCTGTTTCTTCGATTTGCTCAAACAATTTCCCCTCCATTTCTATGACATGATAAAAGTTTTCCGTTTTGTACGGACGCATGGGCGGGTAGTAAAACTTGGCGCGGACGACGTTCAAAATGAGCCGTTCGGCGGGCTGTCCGTCCTTTTCGTACATGGCGACGAAAAAAGCGGGGAGCATGAGGACAATCATTATCATCACCGCCGCCGAATTGCCTACGATGCCCTTTGTTATGAAGAACGTCGGAACGCCGATGGCGGCCGCCGTGCCGAAGCAGATTAACTGCCGTTTCGTGAGGTTGAACAGTATCTTTGTTTTGACTTTCGATAAGTCTTTGGGTACGCTGACATAAGCCATAGGCTAAAAATCACCTCCTTTTGGGTAAATCGCGGTACGCGGGGGCTATATGACCGCCCGTTCATACGCCGCGCTGAAAAACTGCGAATACATCAGCGGCGTTAAAAACCCCAAGTGCGAACAGTTTTTATCGGTTCTCACGAACAGCGCGGTTTTGTCGTAAGACCACTCGTTAAAGCGGAGTTCGTCCTCCGACATTAAATCAAGAGCCTGTTTCGTTACGAGCGGCGCAAGCCTTTCAGCGCACGAATCAAGCAGCTTGTTGTCTTTTGCATACGGCGTTGCCTTGAAATGCTTGTATCTCAAAACATTCGGGTTAAAGGGGTCGCGGTCTTTCCACGAATCAAACATTAAATCCACAGCGGTTACATAATCGTCCCAATCTTCGCAGTTTTTCATGTTCTCTATCATTTCAAAAACAGTATTGAAATTCTGCTCATCGGAACGTGCGTTTTCGTGGATATAGCCGAAAAGGGTTCGTAACAACAGCCATTCGGCATAATAAAAGCCGTAGTCCTCGCTGTCGCCACTTCCCTGCGTTCCGCGCAAGACGGCATCAGCCAATTCCTTTACGCCGCCGCTGTCGCGGATATACGAAAACGGGTTATACCTCGCGCTTTCCGCGCCGCACGTCGAATCGAACACCTTTATCCCGTAACCGTTTTGCCTTAATACGCTCCCGTAACGCTTTTTCAAACAACCGCAGGGGTCGTGAATGATAAAAGCGTTTGAAAAGCGCATATTGTCCGCTTTCAGCCAAGCGTGTATATCCCGCCGTGAGCCGCTGACCATGATTCTGTCGCCGTCAAGGGCGACGATGGGGGGTATCTGCGCCAATGTTTTTGTTGAAAAATTCATAAAATCCTCCATTCGGTTTATATAGATTTTTGTTGCCGCAATCGGCAAAATTCAAAATATGCGCTATCACGTCAACCGTCCATGCGTTGCCGACGCATTTATAACGCTGTGTTGTGCTGATTCTCTTTGTTTTGCCGTTGTCGTACACGCCGAACGCCGTGTAGTCGTCGGGTAGGGTTTGGCAGCGTTCGGCTTCGACGGGGGTTAATTTGCGGACGACGTAATCGCCGTCCGGCAAGTCCACCTTGTACAAGCCCACCTTGCCGCCGCGCCCGCCGCCCTGCGCCATGAACGACACGCTTTTGCTTTGTACGCTGTAAATCCGATTGCCTTGACCGCCGCTTGCGAAATGACCGACGCGGATGGGTTCGGCTATCATGCTCCGTTGCCGCCGTATAATGCTGTTCCAAAACACCGCCCCGTCATACGTCGCGGTAATGCAATGGCTTTTATCCTGATAGGGCAACCCGCTTGTGATGATGTCTTTGAGCATAATCCCCTTATCTTCGGGTTGTGCGACGTTGGGAATGTTCGTCCAGTAGAGCCGCTTCCGGCTTTGCGCCGAAACGAGCGCGGAGTTTATCAATACGGGTTCTGCGCCGAGTTCTTCGGAAATATAGTCCCTGATGTTTTGGTGCATTGACGCGACGTTCTCGTAAATGAAGAAGCGGGGCGAGATAACCCGCACCGCTTCCACATAACGCATAAACAGTTTCCAACCTACGCCGCTTTTGTCAATTTCCCTGCCGTGCTTTGCTTTGGCTATGCTCCAAAATGTGCAGGGAGAGCCGCCCATCACGATGTCATGCCCCGTGAATTGCTTGAAATCCGCGTCGAGAACGTCGCCGCATTGCCGAATATCGGGGTAATTGTAGCGGCTTATCGCCCTCGCCATCTTGTCAATCTCAAACGCGGAATAAGAATTGACGGCAATCCCCGCACGGTCGAGCGCGACGCGCCCGCAGGAAATGCCGTCAAACAATGACACGATATTCAGTTTGCCTACCAAAAATCAACCTCCTTTCGGTTTTCGGCTGACTTTTGTATCAATTACGGAGAAGCAGTTTGCCGAGTTCGATAATCTCGCAGATTATCGCCGTTTCAATCGGCGTGTCCTCGCCGTACTTTTCGCGCAGCTCGTCGGCGCGGTCAACGGTCATATAGTCCTCGCCGTCGTCGTCCTCGACGATGCCGCCTATGAGGTCGTACATCTCGCACTCGTCGGTTTCCGTGTACTGCCGCCAAGCGTCGGCAAGCACTTTGAGCGGGTTGTCGTACCGCAGAAGGTACGCCGCTTCGGTTTCCTCCAAGCAGTCGCCGCTTATCGTGTACTTGTACACGTCGCGGGCGGCGGCTATCGTTGGAGCGAGTTCAAACAGGATTTCCCCGTCGAGTTCAAGCATACCCGCCTTGAACGCCTTGTAGTTTTCCTCTATGCGCTCCTGTAAGAGCGAAACGCTTGTTATGGTTTTGGTGTTTTTCATGTCGGTGTCCTTTCATATTTTAATTTTTGTGAAGCCGCGCAGGGCTTGATTAACCCTGCTTTGAGATTGTTGGGAAATGCGTCAGACCTCCTTCGTCATAAAAGCCGACAAAGTTCTTTTCTTCTTCGGCAAATGCGATATAGTCCGCTCCCGTCAAACTCCGTACAGCCCCGTCAGCGCATAGGGCAAGGCATGACACGCGCTCATGGAAGTAACTCCCGTCCTCGTTCTTAAATACGTTGAACATGGGGGCGGCACACGGGATAAGCTGAACGGCGGTTTTGCCGAGCAGTTCCAATGTGTAGAACGCTTCTTCGCGGGTTTCGTAAACGCCCTCGCTGTCATCGTCGAACGTAATCCGCACGGAATGTTTTTCGGCAAGGCTGATGTCCTTGATTTTGCTGATGTTGATGAGGGTGTTCTTAACCTCAAAAAAGATATTCATGCTCATACTCTCCTTTGAATTTGGTTGATTTTTTAGCTTGCGGTGAAGATTGATTTTGCGAGTCCCCCGCTTTTCAGGAGCATAAAACAGAGCAGCGCGGTGTAACCCGCAACCGTCCATATAGCCGCGTGTATGTTGCCGCCCGTGCCAATCACGCTAACAAGCACGGCGTAAATTCCAACGCAGACCATGATTAAGAAGCCCTGAAATGCAAGCGCGGCAAGGGATTTAAGGTAGTTGTTGCCTATGCCGCCCCATTCGCGGTTTACCATTGTACTGAACGGTATCGGAGCGACTGAAATTACGAGGTAAATCTCAATCATACGCCCGAATACGATTATGAAAATGACGATTGACATGATACCCATGCAGAGTTTCACTATCTGCGTTTCAAGGTACAAGCCGATAAGTTCGCCTATTCCCATCGCTTGAAGCTGTGTGCGTATCGCCGCCATCATCGCGTCGTTGCCGAGTTCGAGGTCGCCTATGATGAGTGCCGCGCTGTCGTTTATCGCGCCCTGTGCAATCCCGAAAATGAACATCACAATGTTGAATACGTTTGTGAGGATAAAGACCGCGACGAAAGTCTTGAAAATCCACTTAAAGATGATGAAGGTATCGAAATCGTGCATATTGTTCTTCTCAATAATCATGTTTATGAGTTCGTAACATAGCACGAAAGTCAGTATGATACCCGCGATTGGCAGCACAACCGTTTCAGAGAGCGTCCGCACCATAGCAAAAACCCCTGCGTTCCAGCCCGCAGGGGTTTGTCCCACTTGTACGGCAATATCGGTAACTTGGTCGTTGACCATACCGAACATACCCGCGAAACTTGCCATGACTGCATCTACTAAAAGCCCCTTGAACCAGTTGGCTATGCCGTCGATTAGCCAACCCATGCGTTATCCTCCTTCGTTTACGGTCCTACGGCGAACAAGCCGGACAGGAGCGGCACGAGCAGGATACCGATGAGCGCGACGCCCGCGCCCGCCATTAACTGCTTCATGCCCTGCGACTTCGCGCCGGGGTTGTCGTTGCCGTAGCCTTCAAGGAGATTGATAACTCCCCAAACCGCCAAACCCGCGCCGAGCGCGATTACGAGCGTTTGCAATACGTCGATTGCAGAATCAAAAAATGCCATAAAGTTCCTCCTTGTATTTTGGTTTTTTGTTTTCTCCATAGCCTTTTGGCTATGAAAATACCGCCGCTTTGCGTGCTGAACCACAAAACGACGGTATGTACTGACCGTCAAGGAGGATATGTTGAATTACAATGGGGAAACCGCGTGAGCGGGTAAAGATGTTACCCGCCCATCGCGGCGCGGCGTTATGCCGTCGCTTCGTTTGTCATATCAATTTCGTAGGTATCGTAAACATCGTCGGGTTTCAGCTTCAGCTTGGTCGAGAGGAATTTATCAACGTCGAAAATGTTTCTTTCGTTCGCGTCGGCAAGCAGCTTATAGTTTTTATGCGCCGTTATGTCGTACTTCCGCGATAAAAAAGGACGCTCCCCGCGCACTTGCAAAATGCACTTTGAACCGTCCATAACCGCTATTTCATCAACGCTCATCAGGTCTTTGCCGAGTTTTTGGAAGTTCTGCCCGTGCGATTCTTGATTGCCTTTGGTGACGGAAGTGTTATACATATCAATCGTTTCCTTGCCGAGCATTTTAGAAATTTCTTCCAACGTGGTCTTTTCCTTGCCGCCGAGAAACAGGGTCGTGTCCATATTGCCGATGATGGTGTCCATGTTGTCCTTGTAAATCGCCTTTAATTGCGATTGCGCCTGTAAAATCACGCAAGCCGATATTTCGCGGCTTCGGATAGTGGCTATCAGCTTCTCAAAGTTCGGTATCATGCCGATGTTCGCAAACTCGTCAAGCAGACAGCGGACGTGGACGGGAAGCCGCCCCTTGAAATCGTTGTCGGCGCGGTCGCAGAGCAGATTGAAAAGCTGTGAGTACATCAGCGCGACGATGAAGTTAAAACTCGCGTCGGTGTCGGAGATAATGACGAACAGGGCGGTTCTCTGCGTGTCGAGCGTTTCCTCGCCCGTCTTGGGGTCGGTTTTCTTGAACCCGCCGAGCGTGTCAAGTTCCAGTTCGTCGTCCATCATCAACTCCCGAATTTCGGCAATGTCAAAGGGCGCAAGCCGCGCCCCGCATGAAATGAGTATGCTTTTGGCTGTCTTGCCCGCCGCCAATTTATACTTTTTATATTGCCGTAGCGCGAAGTGTTGCGGGTCGCGTTCTTCCAACGCTTCAAAAGCAAAATCAACGGCGTTTTTGAATGTTTCGTCGTCCTCGCGGGTTTCCATTTTGTTTAGCATCTCGACGAGCGTGTTCATGTTTTGTTCCTCCGGCGGGGCTTCGTACCATATATACCCGACGAGGGCTTGATAAAGTAATTGCTCCGCTTTTACCCAAAAATCGTCGCCGCTCTTGCCGTCACCCTTCGTGTTCGATATGAGGGTCGTAACGAATTTCAAGATGTCCTTTTCACTCCGAATATAGACGAAGGGGTTGTATCTCAAAGACTTTTTGAAATCAATCGTATTAAGGATTTTAATTTTATACCCGTTCCGTTGTAGCATTTTCCCGCACTCCAAAACGAGCGTACCTTTCGGGTCGGTTATGACGTAGCTGCTGTGCATTTGCATGATGTTCGGCTTGACAAAGAAACGAGTTTTACCGCTTCCCGAACCGCCAATGCAGAGGACGTTTTTATTACGGGCGTACTTGACGGGCTTGGGGCGGCTGTTCATCGTCAGGCTTTCGGTCGCCGTCAGAATGATGTTGTTATCGGGTACGGGGTCGATATATGGGGCGATGTCCTTTGTCGTACCCCACCGAGCCGAGCCGTACTCCATGTCTTTGCGGTATTTCTTCGCGTTCTTGCTCTTGAAGTGCATAAACGCCTTGAACCCGCCGCCCGCCGCCGCGCCGATGAGTAAGTCGAACGGGTGGAACGACGGCATGAAGTTTTGAAAGGCGATGGAGAAGCCGCCGCCGATACCCATTATCTTGTCAGCGAACGCCGCGCCGTCAGCCAGTCGGTAAGCCTGTCCGAGTTTCGTTGCGAAAAGCCCCATAATCACGAACGGCAGGGCTTTTATGATGATGTTCTTCACATCTATTTTCATTTTCATATCGTAATCACCCCATTTCTACCGCGTAAGCGCGTCTTTGATTTTGTCCTTGATTTGGATTATTTGATTTTTCGCTTTTTCCGCGAATTGTTGCAAGGCTTGAAGCACGGACGGTCTTGACGAGCGGCTTGCCTGATACGCGACAAACTCCTTGAACGCCGCCGTCAGCGCGTCAGCGTCTTTTGCCTTGAAGAAAACAAGCCATTTCGGGGGAACGGTGGTGCTGTCCTTTTTCAAGGCAAAATCAACGCCGTATCTTCGGGCGAATTTTTCAAACGCCTTTATATTTTTATCGGTGATTTCGATATTAGTTACGCCTTGCCCCTGCTTGACAAGCTGTTTGACGCTTTGTTTCCCTTTGCCCGTCATGTTCTTTTCCGATAAAAGTTTCTGACCGCCCTTTATGAGCAGTTTTATCGCTTTGGCAAGCAGTTTTGCGTCGAGTTTCGCCGCCTGAATGATAAGGGACACGTTCTTCTCGCTGATTTGGTCGTTTATGTCGGGCATAATCTCCCCCCTTTCTCAACCTCCGGCAATACGCCGAAGTATTTAAGGATTTCATAGATGAAATATCTGCCTTTCTGCGTCCAGTAGGTGCTTATAGTCGCGGTTTTTTCGCTGACGTGGTACGTTCGGGTAACGGTATAGCCGTTGTTGCTGTACTTGCTGTACAAAACCCATGTGCCGCCGACGCTGTACTGTACGCCAAGCCCGTTCAGCAGCTTGTTAAACGAAACGGCGGTCATGCCGTAGTCTTTGGCGATGACCGAAACGGGGATAGTGTTTTCGCAATGCGTGATAACGTCGCAGTAGTACGCTTTGGGGGCGATTCTTTCTACGAAACCCTGTAACGCTTCCTTTTTCTCGCGTTCGGCTTTCAGGAGGTCAAAGAGTTTCGCCGCCGACGCGGGGTTGGTGAGCAGCTCGTCCATTTTTCCGTCTGTGATATACGCCCCGTATTTGCGGACGGACGGCAGAACATCATCGCATACCCATGCTTCAAACTTTTCAGCCGCAGGGAGTTTTGAACGGATAATAAGGCGGTAAAGGTCGCCTTCGGGTATGAAGTTTGCTTGTTGCTTTCTGCCTAATGCGTCGGTGAGGTGGTGTTTCACCACTCCACGGCAATGCTGTTTGATTGCGTTAATCGTATCTTTATAGCCGAGAATCCTCGCGCACTCGGCGGCGGGGAAATACAGCTTGCCGTCGAGCATAAGCACTTCCAATTTGCCGAACTCCTTGTTTTCAAATACCTGAACCTGATTTTTCATAATCGTAAACCCTCCGTAAAATTAAATAACCGCCTGTTTAGAGCGGTTTTGCGTGTGTTCCTTATTCATTTGCCTGATTGCCTGTAATGTATCGTTGAAGTCCTTGCCCATCGGCGGCGTGGCGACGGTTATCTTGATGTGCGAGAACCGCTTGTCTGCCAGTAACTCCTTGATAATGCGGTCGGTCGCGTCCTTTCCCGCCGCGTCGCTGTCGAGGGAAAGCTGAATACTGTTTATCTCCGTATGCCGTTCCAAAAAGGCGAAAAGTGCGAGGGAAGAAACGCCGCCGAGCGAGAGCCTACGCCCGTCCCATTCCTTGCCGCCCGTTTCGTAGATTGAAGCGTTGGAAAGAACGTCAATCGGGCTTTCAAATACGGCGAGGGCGCGGCTGTCCGCTTGTTTCGGCGGCAGTACGAAGCCGAAACGCTTGTCGCTGTTCTTTATGTCCTTTTTTACGTCGCCGCTTGTTGAGCGGACGCAGGCGAATTTTGATTTTTCGCCATCGAAGCCGACGAAAACGCAATGGTGCGTTCGCGCCGATTCATACAGCGAACCGTTTTCTATGCACCGCATGATAACGCTTTTTTCAATACCCCTGCCTTGCAAATAGGCATATACCGCGTCGTTGTTCCTGTTCGGCGGCGGCAGTACAATCGGTTCTTTCATTGGCGGTCGCGGCGGGGGTTTTTTATATTCGGTGGGAACATAGGCAAGCCGTCCGTCGAGCAGGGATTGAACCGCGTCCTTGAAGTCCATGCCGCGAACCTTTATGAGAAAATCGAGGGCGTTATGACCGCCGTACCCGCGAGAATGGCGAAACCACTTGCCGTTGGAGATTTTAAGGCTGTCATGCTCCACAAGGCGGTATTCGTTCACGCCGCTTTTACGGACGTTGCCCGGTTCGTGGGTTTGCAAATACGTCAGTAGGTCTATTGATTTTGCCGCTTGTAATTGTTCGTCCGTAAAAATAATACCGCCTCCTTTCCATGCGGGGCGTATGCCCGCGCCTGTCCTGTCGCAGCAGGGCAAGACAAGCGCGAACACGGCATAAAAAAAGGGATTACACAATCCCGTCATGCCCCCCGTGCCTTAACACGCTTTACATCTGCGTTTGCGGACAAACGCGACGACTCCCGCCGCAAGCGTCAATACAACGGGTACGCCGATAAAAATAACCTTTTTCATGTTTATGCACCCCCTTTCCGCAAACAGGATTATATATTCATTGCTTGTTGCCCCAATTATGCGCCATGTCGTGACTGACGAGCGTGGTGTAGTAGTGGTCTATCGTCGCGGGCGCGTTATACAACGCCGCCAGTAGGTACGCCCTGATGTTGCCGACCTTCGTGGTGTTCTTGCTCACGCAGTCTATGACGTATTCGATATGCGTCGAATCAAGTTTTAACAAGCGGCTTTTGACGATTTCGGGCGGGTATTCAGCACCGCCTATCTTGACGCTCTCGCGCTTGCCGCAAACGTAGTCAATCATCGTTTCGACGATTTCATCGAGCGTTTCCCTGCTGTACCGCCCTAAAAGGTGTTCGTATTCAATATTCTCGTAAATCAATTCACGGTAAATATTGAATTTTTCTATCTCATCAATCCTATCCATCGGGTTTTTAACGGGCGGTTGTGGATAACCCTCGCGCACGGGCGGGATTGATTGATTAGGATTTAATGAATCCGTATTTAATTCTCTTTGGAATTTGTTTATATTAGTATTTAATTGAGCGGGGTTTCCCGTATCTGGTTTTTCCATATACGGGTTTTCCGTACATGGTGAAGCCGTATGCGGCGAAGGCGTATCCGGCTTGCCCGTATTTAGGCTGTTTTCGCCGCCGCCCTGTGGATAACTCTGCGGAAACTCGTATATGACGTATTCGGTGTCGGTTATCCGTCCGCGCTCGTCGCGCAGCCTGTTACGCTCGATATATCCGGCGTTTTCAAGTTCCTTCAAAGCCGCGCCGATACAGTCAACGCCCTCCCTGCATATAGCGGCAAGCCCCCGCGTCGTGTAGTTCCATTCTTCCGGCAGGGACAGGATAAGGGACAGCAGCCCCTTTGCTTTCAGCGTGAGGGATTTATCTTTCAAATGGTAATTGCTCATAACGGTGTAGTTCTTGTTTTTTTCAACGCGGAATACCGCCATTATGTAGTCCTCCTTTCGGGTTTTAGTTTTTGGCATGAAAAAACCGCCACAACGGTTAAATCGTGGCGGTTCTGTAATTGTGTCAGCGGTGCTGACACAATTTACTCTTGCTGTGCAAAGTACAATTCCAACGCCTTTTCTACGGTTTCCTGTACTTCCTTTGCGGGTTGGGTTGGTGTAAAATACCGTGAGTAGACCGTTTTGTTAATCTTGACCGTTGGGGTGCGGTTCGGCTTCGGCGCGGCGTTGCCCGAAAGGATTTTATACACGCTTTCGCCGTCAAGTTTGCCCTTTTCGGAAAACGCCCGCAGTACCTCGGCTTTTTTCATGTCAACGGTCAGTTTATTGCGTTCCATGCTATCAACCAATATCGTCTGTTCCTCTATTTTCAAGTAGGACAGAGTTACGGCAGACAGGAAAGCAACACCGCCGTCGTCGAGCATGATTTTGATTTCGGTTATGAGGTGTTCGACGCGCAAATAGCGGGCGACTGTGTTTTTTGACAAGCCGTATTCGTTACCGACTTTTGTTATTGTTTTTGACTTGTTCCCAACTTGGGAACAAGTTTCATTTTCCCCGTGTTCATGCGGGTTTTCGGGTGTTTTTTCGTTGTGATTTTCAAGCATTTCTATCTGCGCCCTGATGTCGTTTCGCTTGCCCTGCGAAAACATTTTACTATGGTGCAGGGCGAGAACCGCCGCCTTTTCCGAGTGCGTCATATCCGAGAATGAGCGTTGCATGAGGTTCGTTTCAATGACGTAAACCCTCGCGTCCTCGTCGGATATGTTTTCAAGGATAATGACGGGTACTTCGTCAAACCCTGCCAACCTCGCGGCGTTCACGCGGCTATGCCCCGCAAGTATTTCAATGATGTCGCCTATCCTACGGGCGATTATGGGGACAAGAACGCCGTTTGCGCGTATGCTCTCAACCATGTCGTCGAGCCGTTCACCCTCGTACAGCCTGAAAAGGTGTCCGTTGTACGCGGTCAGCTTGTCTATGGCTACGGAGTTTATAACCCGCTTGTGGTGCGCTTGAGTTTCGATGATGGGTACGGTCGATTCCAACGGGTTTACGCCGTCGTTAAGGAGAAATAACTCGTCGAGGTTTTTTAGGCTTGCTTTCGGCAGTTCCTTAACTTTCGACATCGCCCGACACCTCCCTCGCAAATAATGAATAGGCATGAGCCGCTTTGCTGTTCGGGTCGTAGTCCATGATACTGCGGCTTGCGTAATTGGCTTCGCCCACTTTTACCGTATTCGGTATGAGGGTGTTAAAAATCTTGATTTTGCCGCCGTAATGCTCGTCCAACAGGCTTTTAACTTCGCGGAATAGCTTTGTGCGTTCGTCGCATATTGTGAGAAGAACGCCCGATATAGCGATGTTCGGGTTGATTCTGCGTTTAATCCGTAAAACCGTTTGCAGTAAATCCGTTAATCCCGTCGCAGACCATAATTGGGGGCTTGCGGGGATAATAACTTCGTCGCAAGCGGACAATGCGTTTATCGTCAGCGTACCCAATGACGGATTGGTGTCGATTATGATGTACTCATAATCGAAACGGAGCGGGTCAAGCAGTTCCTTCAACATATATTCACTTCCCACGACGTTTCGGTTGCTCAAATTGACTTCCGAAAGGGTCAGGCTGTTGTTGCAGGGGATTATGTCTAACTTGCCACCGCGCAATACATACTCGCTTTTTTCGGGTAGGGTCGTTTTTTCTTCCTTGATTTCGTTGTCAATCAAAATTGTTATCAAATCGTTTACGGACACGGTGAGGCTGTCAAGTTCTTTTATGCCGAAACTCATTGATAAATTGCCCTGCGGGTCGAAGTCAACGAGTAAGACTTTCTTCCCCATATCAGCGAGGGCGTTCCCCAAGTTACAAGCGGTCGTCGTCTTGCCCGTCCCGCCCTTCTGATTGGCTATCGTGATGATTTTGCAGTTTTCCATATCTCAAACCCTCCTAATATTTTTTTGAATAATTCCGAGTGTGTCTTTGCTTCAAGGAAACGCCGCGTAACGACAAATTCCAATAAGTATTGTTTGGGAATGAGGTACTTCGGCTTGTCCGCGATTGATTTTATACAACCGTTTTGCGCCAGTTTCATAATCGTACCCCTGTTAAGTCCCGTCATTTCCGCTATGTCGTTGGTCGTGAGAATATCTTTGCAATCGTCGTAAATGAAGCAAAAATATTCGGCAACTTCATTTTCGTGTCCCTCAACAACCAATTCGGAAAAAGTTTTACGATTGCCGTATTCGGGGCTAACCCTGTTTTTTTGGCGGGAGCTGACCGCGCCCGGCGGTATCATGCTTCCAAACTTCTTTCGGTGTTCAAGGTAGGCTATAACGTCGTCAACTTGAATTTGATAACGCCATGTCTTTTTGCCTGTGTCTATCGCGGGGATTATCCCGTGTTCGACAAGGTAACGTGCGCTCCGTTTGGCGATTCTACATACCCTGCTTAAATCGTCAAGGCAGAGAAAATCAACGTACTTGTCTTTTAGTGCTGTGTAATCATTCATTGATTTAACATTCTCCATTTTTTATTTGTCAATAGTAGGTGGAGTGTTAAATCTGCCAAAATCTCTAAAACCATGTTAATCGTTGCCCGTTTTTTTTCGTGTAGCACGAAACCCCGCACGGCGTTTTGGGTCTCGCGTTGCCCTCGCGTTGCCCGATTTCCAAAAAACCTATCAAAATCGGGTCGTTTTTTGCCTATCTCGAACCCATTGATTCTACGGGCTTTTTGAGCCTAAACGCAAAAAAAGAGGGCGAAAGTCTTGATTTTACCAAGACTTTCGCCCTCTTTAAGATATGCCATAATCCAACAGCGTCCACTATCATCTAAACAGCGGACAAAACTCGAAATCAGTTTGGGCGCAAGCCCACGCGGGTTCGAATCCCGCCCCCTCCGCCATAAAGCCCGCAAATTCATGAGTTTGCGGGCTTTTACCTTGTCATTTTTGTTGCCCTGTTTTTCGTC
>Ga0123353_10000456_pt1 | contig 50915 bp, 64 predicted proteins | sample TergutLab28metaG_3_FD_92763 | JGI IMG/M metagenome (GOLD analysis project Ga0123353, IMG submission 92763) | Labiotermes labralis P3 segment gut microbial communities from Petit-Saut dam, French Guiana - Lab288 P3 | ecosystem: Host-associated > Arthropoda: Insects > Digestive system > Gut ... | reverse complement strand
TAATAGAATTGAAGCAATTGAGTTCGAAGGCTTAAATATCTCGACGAATGATAATTTTCATCTTATTAAAGGAGAGCTGTATGTAAAAGAAAAATGGAGTTTTTCTGAAAAGAAAAAGGTTTTGAATATCATCCAAAGAATGACACCTCGGGATGAAGTGCGTGAACGGCTTTTAGGTATGGGCCCTGTCCTGCGCATAGAAAACGGTGATTATTCCATATTAATAGTTTTTAATGAACGGGGTCGTCATACAGCTGTATATATCGAAGGAGGGATAACCGAAGAAGTAAAATGGTATATATGCTCAGAGGACGATTTTATAACAATAGGGTCATTCATTTTCCCCAAGAGCTGGATAAATGATCTGCCCTGAGCATAAAAAGCCGAATTAATAAAGCATGAGGGGATTGACCGGTGGTCAATCCCTTTTGCTTATCTAGCTTAAGATCATGTTTTTTTGTTTATATTATTTGATCTTTTCAACATCAGCAGCATCACACAAAACACCAACCCTAGTGTTATGGCCAACGCCACTTTTAATGTGCCAGCGAGGGCGTTGCTGAAGTCTAGGCGTGAGAGCTGGTCTACCTGTGCCAGCAGATAGCTTGATACCGGCAGATTGAAGTTAAACACCCTTAATATTATCCAGATATATCCAGTGGAGATGCCGGCGTGCAACAGCTTACCTACAATATATGTCCATGATCTAAGTCCGCTGTCCCCGATGAAACTTAATACCTGACAGTGTATGCTCAATCCGGCCCAGCCGAGCATGAACGCCGCCATCGCCAGCTTTTGCGCAATGTCTGCGCCTAAACCCCTGAGCATCCATAGCCCCGATGTGACCTCAATAAGCCCCGCGATAAAAGGTGTGGCGGAGAAGATGTCGAATGTATATAACAATCTTATCGAGACAGCAAAAAATATGACAAAGGCGCATACGTTGAACATGGCATAAAATGATGAGCGCACAGAATCGGTGAACGCGACGGAGAGCTTGACGACCCGCTCGGGCTGCTTATATGAAAAGCGTTCGGTCGGCTCGCGGAATTTATAGAATCTGAAGATAAGTCCGACGGTCAGCGAAGCGAGAACATGAGCGAGATATAAGAGCCAGCCGACCATCGTGCCGCCGAATATCCCCGTGCCCACAGCTCCGAGAATAAACGCGGGACCGGAGTTGTTACAAAAGCTTAAAAGCCGCTCCGCCTCGGTCTTTGTACAACTTCCCTTTTCATACAGCACTATCGCGGTCTTCGCGCCCACAGGATACCCGCCGACAAAACCCATAACTACCGCCGCAGAACACGCGCCGTTTAATCTAAACAGGGGGCGCATGACGTTCTCCAGCGCGCGCCCCAGATACCGCGCCAGCCCCAGTTCGACGGTGAGCGTGGACAGAACAAAAAAGGGAAACAGCGAGGGTATGATGATATTAAGGCAGAGGGTAATACCGTCGAAAGCCGCTTGTGAGGCGAGCTGCGGCATGAGCAAAAGCCCCGCGCAAGATATGATTATCGAAGCGCCGAGCAGTATGTCAAGGTATAATCCTTTACGGATGATCATACTAACCTCCCATAGAAAGCTTGAATAGATTTACAAAGATTTTTTTCGTCCGACAAGGCGGACGACGCAGTCATACTCGCGTATGGTAAGGAGGATAACGCAGACGGGCGGGAAAAAACCGCAAAGATAACAGGATTTCTATGAGAGGTTAGTATGTTACGGCATGATCACCGTCAGAGCTATGCTCTCCAAACACTCCGCAGTCATCTCGCAGATATATACGCCGCCCTGTTCTGTTGTATTGTAGTTAACGGAGAGTATCTCAGCGCCATCAGATTCGGCTTGCAGACGTAAATCTAAAGCGTATCGCATAAACGCGTCGGCGGAGGCGCGGGAGACTCTAAACTCTGTAGGTTCATATTCGGTGAGTGTCTCCGTGACCCACATAAAAGGCAAGGTGAAATTATCGCTCAGTTTGAGCGTTTTGCGCTCGACTGTCTTCTCCATGCCGAGGGCGGGATATTTTTCAGGGCCCCCCCAATAGAGATTTATCCTGTGTCCGGCGAGAATGATTGCAAAACGGTTTTTTTCGCGCCCGGTGTAACGCTTGCCCACGGCTGTTGAGGGGATGACAGAGGTGTACTCATACCAAGTACGCGCGGTGACGTCAGCCATAGCATGAACACGGCGCATACCGACGATGTTCGAGTCGATAAGTCCGCTGACGAGCAGCTGGCCTGACTCGACCGCCTCCCCTACCGTTACCGCCGGAGAGCCTTCGAGGGTGTTTATCGAGGTGATAAGCCCCGCTTTTTGCGCGACGATATTGCAGGGGATGTTTCTGGGTATAATTTCGGGCTTCGGGTCACGTTCGCGCACACCGACATCGGCACGGCTGCCATTCACGTTTACGGCGAGCCATTCGAGTTCAGGGATTTTAAGTATCATCTGGTTTTGAATCTCTTTTGAATTAATGCCGCCGCGATAGGTACCGATGCCAATGCCCAGCGCGTTAAGCTCTTGGAGTATAACCTCTTTGGGTATGTTCTCGTTGCCGGATACATCTATCTCCCATACAAACAATGATAGAGTGAACAGCGCGGCAGACATTGTTAACAAACTTGCTATAAGCGCGAAACGCCCTCTGAAACGTAACAGAAAAGGCGGCAGTCCCATATGCCTAATTATTTTTACCTGACCAACGCCGCGTGCGGTAAAGGCTAGTACCTTTTGATAGCCGCCGCCCAGCATTGACACAACGAGTGTATGCGGGCCGGTACGTTGGATATCCCACAGCGCAATACTGTTCTGCGCGCACACATTGATGAAGCGCTCGGGGAAGTCCGAGGTAAGTTCAACTCGCACATTTCCCCGGAAAAAGTTGAAAACACTAATCATTAAATGACCTCCGATCTCTGTAGGGGCGGCCTTCGATCGTCCGCACATACCATAGGGGCCGTACATTGGGCAACCCGTGGCCCCCCGGCGCTATGCGCCACTTATTTTATAAGTACACAAAATCTATGCCGATCAGGCGGCCGGTTATTGAGAGCTCGGTGGCATTCATGGCCGAGACGCAGAGTTTGTCACCGTGAAGTTTTATAACGGCGCTGCCGCCGCCGATATGTATATCCGTGTCGTTATAGAGCAGTATGCCCTTGTGATTCTCTATAAGGATCTCGCTCAGGCCGATTATGCTGATACGCGGAAGCCCCGCGATTATATCCGCCGGTAAGTCTAATGCCCGTGAAAAACGCTCTAACACATTACGTTTGTCCCTCATGCCGTCACCTCAATTTAATAAAAAACCGTTGACAGTTTTTTATTAACAACTATAATCCATATAATAATGCCGTCAACGGCATTATTATATAGATATGAGAGGGGGATATGTTCTATGCTGTTATTATTATCTGCTTGATGATAATTTGGGGGCTGTACGCCGTCCCCATACCCCCTGCGCCAAAGGGACTCGCTTGCACGAGCCCCCTTGGAACCCCCGTGCACAAGGGGCGGCTGCCCCTTGACCCCGCTGCTGTAAGTTTCCGACATGGATATGAGGGAAGTGCTGCTCTTCAGGGCTTCGCAGGTAACACAAAGCTGGTATTGCCAACCCGCCTCCGGCTAATCAGGTGGCGGGCTGAATTTTTACAATGATTTATTTTTCAAAAGCTCTTGATATTTGGACAGCCCTTATTGTATAATTAAGACAGCCCAAAATGGAGGTGATGAATTGGGTGAACAAAAGAAGGCAGGTCGCCCAACTGATAATCCCAAACCTTATAAAATTGCTGTCAAGCTCGATCAGGAGGCAAAAGATATACTTGATGCTTACTGTGAGCAAGAAGCCGTACCCGTAATGGAAGCCGCAAGGCGCGGAATTAAGCGGCTGAAGCCTGATCTCAAAAAAAAATAGCAGGAAGCGGCGCCATTTCGTCAAAAGCAACGCCACTTCCCTGCCATGCACAACCGCCACAAGGACGATCAGCGTAAATATTTTATCATACGCTGAGATTTCTTGCAAGGGTTGTATCTCGGGCGGGGATAGAACCCCGCCCTGTTTTTACACCCAAAACGGATATTGACAATGTTTATACAAAGAGGTACAATATTACACAGTACAAGTGTTTGGAAGGTGAGAAGTTGACACGAGAGATAGAGATTCGCAACCCCGAGCAGATGACAGAGCTTTTCGGGGCGTTTGACGAGAATGTAAAACTGATTGAGACAAAGCTGGGCGTTGCGATTTCTGCGCGCGGCGACAACATTAAAGTAACGGGGCGCGACGGTCAGGTCGCCGTCGCTTGCGCCATGTTGGAGAGTCTGCTAACCTCAGCAGCGCGGGGTAACGCGATAGACGAACAGAGCGTGCGCTATTTACTGGGGCTTGTTGAGGACGGTGAGACGCCCACGCCGTCGGCGATAGCCGCCGACGCGGTGTGCGTTACCGCGAAGGGCAAGCCGATACGCGCGAAAACGGCGGGTCAGAAAAAATACCTTGACGCTATAGCCGCGAATACGATAACCATAGCCGTCGGTCCCGCCGGTACAGGTAAGACTTATCTCGCTGTCGCGGCGGCGGTGCAGGCGTTTCGCGAGAAGACGATCAGCCGGATTGTGCTGACACGTCCGGCTATTGAGGCGGGAGAGAAGCTAGGGTTTCTGCCCGGGGATTTGCAGAGCAAGGTAGATCCGTATCTGCGTCCGCTGTATGATGCATTGCACGATATGTTCGGCGGGGATGTGTTTAACAGGCATCTTGAGCGTGGCTCGATAGAGGTCGCTCCCCTAGCGTATATGCGCGGGCGCACACTGGATGATTCGTTCATTATACTTGACGAGGCGCAAAACACCACAAAAGAACAGATGAAGATGTTTTTAACGCGGCTGGGGTTCGGCTCGAAAATCATCATAACAGGCGATATTACACAAATAGACTTACCGCGTGATAAGACCAGCGGTTTGAAAGATGCCGTGCGCGTATTGAGCGATATTGAGGATATTGCGGTCTGTGAGCTGACTGCCCGTGATGTGGTGCGGCACGCGCTGGTGTCAAAGATAATAAGGGCATATGATGAGCATGAGCGCAAGCCGGCGGTCAGGCGCGGAAGACTGGAGAAGCGGCTGTGATCCACAGATTCAGGGTACGGGTAGTGCCGCAATTGCATGTATTATCGAATAACTTAAAGCCCATAATCTTAATGACGCTGCGCGAGACCCTGCGGCATGAGAATGTAAATATGTCGTGTGAGATACAAGTCACGCTTGTGACGGATAAGATGATAACGCGCCTTAACCGTATACACAGAAAGATCTCTAAGATAACAGATGTACTCTCGTTCCCGCTTACGGAGCAGCGGCCGGGTAAGAAATTAACATATGGCAAGAGTGATTTGAGTGAAGCGGGGCGCGTGTGTCTTGGTGATATTGTACTTTGCCTGCCGCAGGCGCTTCGTCAGGCGAGGGAGTACGGACACGGCTTAGAGCGCGAAATTGCTTACCTGACATCGCACTCGGTACTGCATCTATTGGGCTATGACCATATCGAGGAGGACGACAAAAAACTGATGAGGAAGCGTGAGGAAGCAGTCATGAATAAGATTTTGGTGAGGGCATGAAATCTTTTGCCGATGCGTTTCGCGGGCTGTTTATTGCTATAAGGCGCGAGCGTCATATGAAGATACATCTAGCGGCGGTCGTTATCGTTTTTACCGCAGCAGGCTTTTTTAAAGTCGAGCCGTGGGCTTGGGTCGCGCTTATTCTAGTCTGCGCGCTGGTGATAGCGGCGGAGCTTTTTAATACCGCGATAGAACGGCTGTGCGATAAGATAGACTTAGAGGCATGTCCGATCATCAGGGATATAAAAGACATCGCCGCGGGCGCGGTACTGGTATGCGCTGTTGCGGCTGTTGCGATAGGAGTTATAGTTTTTTGGAGGGAAATATTTTAATGAGTACAAAACGTTCAGGTATGGTGAGCATAATTGGGCGTCCCAATGTGGGCAAGTCCACTCTGATAAACGCGTTTGTCGGTGAGAAAGTGGCCATTGTCGCGCCTAAGCCGCAGACTACGCGCACGCGCATTTGCGGTGTTGTCAACGATGGCGGCACACAGATAGTATTTATTGATACGCCGGGGTTTCACAAACCGCGCACCGCGCTGGGTGAGTACATGACCGAGGCGGTGAAGTCGTCGGTCAATGACGTGGATTGCGTGCTGCTGGTTGTGGAGCCTGATCCGAATGTCGGTACGCAGGAAAAACTGCTTCTTGAGCGTGTAAAGCACTTGCCTTGCGTGCTGGTAATCAATAAAGCCGATACGATTAAAGATAAGAAAGAACTGCTTGAAGTGATAGCGGCGTATCAGAACGAGCGTGAGTTTGCTGCGATTGTACCGGTATCCGCGCAGAAACATGACGGGCTGGATATTTTGATGGAGATTATAATGCCGTTTATACCCGAGGGAGAGCCGCTGTTCCCGCCGGACATGACTTCTGACCAGAGCGACGAGGTTTTGGTCAGCGAGATAATTCGCGAGAAGGTGCTTAGGCTATTGGATAAAGAGGTCCCCCACGGGGTTGCTGTCATGCTCGAACGACTTCATCAGCGCGAGGACGGGCTTGTAGAGATATTCGCTACGGTGCTGTGCGAGAAAAACAGCCACAAGGGCATTATAATCGGCAAAAATGGTGAGCAACTGGGCAAGATCGGCAAGAGCGCGAGGATTGAATTAGAGCGTATGTACGGCGAGAAGGTATTATTGAAGCTCTGGGTAAAGATTAAGGAGAACTGGCGGGATAATGCTGGGGTTTTGCGCGGGCTGGGATACAATTGATAATTGATAGTTGACAATGTAGGGCGCGTCGACCCGGCGCGCCGTTTACTTGGGGGAATGTAGATGATAATCTTAGCATTTGAAACCTCATGTGACGAAACATCCGTTGCGGTTGTGCGTGACGGGCGGCATGTGCTGTCTAATATCGTCGCGTCGCAGACGGAACTGCATGAGATATATGGCGGTGTTGTGCCGGAGATAGCGTCGCGGCGGCATATAGAGCTTATACGCTCACTGGCGGAGAATGCGTTAGGGCAAGCGGGCATATCCAAGACGGAGATAGACGCCGTGGCTTGTACTACGGCGCCGGGGTTGATTGGGGCGTTACTGGTCGGTTTGAGCTTTGCGAAAGCTATGGCGTTCGGGTTGGGCGTACCATTTGTGCCGGTGCACCATATACGCGGGCATGTGGCGGCGAACTTCTTGGCGTATCCCGAGCTTGAGCCGCCGTTTATCGCGCTTGTTGCGTCGGGCGGGCACAGTTCTATACTCTATGTAACGGATTACACGGAGTATAGTACGTTGGGTATTACGCGCGACGACGCGGCGGGCGAATGTTTTGACAAGATAGCGCGGGTCATGGGGCTGGGCTATCCCGGTGGTCCCCTATTGGATAAGCTGGCCGAGGGCGGTAATCCTGACGCATTTAAGCTGCCGCGCGCGAAGATCGACGGGTATCCGTTAGATATGAGCTTTTCGGGACTAAAGACGAGCGTGATAAACATCATCCACAACGCAGAGCAGCGCGGCGAGATGTTGAACACATCTGATTTGGCGGCGGCGTTCTCTCAGGCGGTTAGCGACACGTTGATAAGCCGTCTTAAAATCGCGCTTAAGCAAACGGGTGAGAATGTCGTTGTTTTGGCGGGCGGTGTGGCCGCGAACATGTGGCTGCGGCGGGAACTTTTACAGTCTGTTAATGGAAATAAATTGTATTTAGCACCACTTAAACTCTGCGGGGATAACGCCGCGATGATTGGAGCGCAAGGGTATTATGAGTTTTTGGCGGGGAATGTTTCTGAACTTTCACACAATGCGTTGGCGACACGCGGGGCTGATGAGCGGTTATGTTAACCGATGGTGAGCCTATCACGGTTGTAAATGTTGATTTCGGGCATAGAACATATGATGGGTGGTTCCGATGAAAACACCATGGTTCGGGGCTTACAAATGTGGACAACTCTGTGGATAATGTGGATAACTGAAAGTTTATAAAATGGTTGGGTGATTATTATGGTACTTTCGGAGAAATTAAAGTCGCTTAGAAAGGCAAAAAAACTGACTGTTGACGCGTTATGCGTGGAGATGAATATCAAGCGTGGGACTTATGTACACTATGAGGTCGGCGACCGTGAACCTAATGTTGGCTTACTTGTGGCGTTTGCGGATTTTTATAACGTTTCGCTGGATGAGTTATTAGATAGACAGTTTGAGTTGAACTTAGAGGAGAGTCAGCTCTTGGACTGCTACCGGTGCGCAAGTCAGGACGACAAGTATGTCGTGTGGGCAGCGCTCGACAAGTACCGCAGCGGTGCGAACATGCGAAAAATCAGGCAGCCCAGAAGGGAGATGCCTCTATATAGCCTGCCTGTATCGGCGGGTACGGGGACGTTTTTGGACAGGTCGGATTATAAGATGGTCTCGGTAGAGCCTGAGGTACCGATAGCCTGCGGGTTTGGTGTGCGCATATCGGGTGACAGCATGGAGCCGGAGTACCCGGATGGGCATATCGCGTGGGTACGGATTTCCCCTGAAGTACGCGAGGGAGATGTGGGCGTGTTTGTACTGAACGGCGAGGGGTATATCAAGAAATATGAGGATAACAAATTAGTATCGCTGAATCCCAAATACACGCCGATAGAGCTGAGTGAGTGTGATAACGTGCGTATAGTGGGAATAGTGCTGGCGGTGACGGGACGATTTACAATTGACAATTAACAATTGACAATGGACAATTAAGATACGCAGGGGCGCGGCGATCCGACGCGCCGTTATTCCGTTACGACCTCTAGTTCCCTAAGTTTGACAGAGTTTTTGTAGACTTTCTTCAGCATGTACAGCGTACCGGCGGTCAGAGGGCCGAACGCGAAATGCCCATTCTCATCGGTAAACATTTGTGATATAAGCGATAAATCCTCGGGACTGCGCCCAGTTTTAAACAGCATAGCAAGCGCGTCGGGCACGGGCAGTCCCTCCGCGTTTTTGACAATGCCGTATATGGCGGAGCGCGCATCGGGGTTGCATACCCCCTACACGGCATATTTTATATGTATATACATTTTATTGTGCAATGTGTACAAACTATTTCTAAATATGGGTGTTTTTTTCTGAATTGACACTTTGTGACGAAGAGTATAGAATGGTATCTGATAAATGCTATCATCGTCTTATTGAAAGGAGATAGCCATGACCGGCTCTCAGAAACGCGTTGAACAGATAACCTCGCGCGATAAGGATTTCGCGCAATGGTATACCGACGTTGTTAAAAAGGCGAGACTTATCGATTACTCGGGTGTTAAAGGTTGTATTATACTTCGCCCGTATGCCTATGCCGTTTGGGAGAATATTCAGAAGGTATTAGACGGCATGTTTAAGCAGACGGGACATGAGAATGTGTATATGCCGTTACTTATCCCCGAATCGCTTTTGCAGAAAGAGAAGGATTTGATCGAGGGCTTTGCGCCGGAGGTGGCGTGGGTCACTCACGGCGGCGAGGAAGAGCTTAACGAACGCCTGTGTATCCGCCCCACTAGCGAGACGCTGTTCTGCGAGCATTATCACAATACGGTACACTCGTGGCGAGATCTGCCCAAACTGTATAACCAATGGTGCAGTGTTGTGCGTTGGGAAAAATCTACGCGTCCGTTCCTTAGGCACAGGGAGTTTTTGTGGCAGGAGGGTCATACCATTCACGCGACCTCGGAGGAGGCTATTGACGAGACGATAATGATACTCGAGACTTATGCCGAACTCTGTGAAAAATACTTAGCGATACCTGTTATCAAGGGACCGAAAACCAAGAGTGAGACATTCCCCGGCGCAGTTACAACCTATGCCGTCGAGTGCATGATGCATGATGGGCGCGGGTTGCAGGCCGGTACATCACATTATTTCGGGGACGTGTTCGCTAAAGCGTTTAACATAGAATTTACCGATAAAGATAATACACAGAAACACCCTTTTCAGACGTCGTGGGGGGTCTCGACACGTCTGCTCGGCGGTATCATCATGGTACACGGCGACGACTCGGGGCTGATACTCCCCCCGCGTATCGCGCCGACACAGATTGTTATAGTGCCAATATCGATGCACAAGCCGGGCGTATTAGATACCGCGAAGGATTTAAAGACGCGGCTCTTAACGGCGGGTATACGCACTAGTATGGACATGTCTGACCAGAGTCCGGGCTGGAAATTCGCCGAGTATGAGATGAAGGGCGTACCGCTTAGGCTGGAGATCGGGCCGCGCGATATAGAGGAGAATATGTGCGTTATCGTACGCCGCGACACGGGCGAAAAACTGCATGTAGCACTGAAAGATTTGGAGCAGGAGATAGCGAAGTTGTTAGATATGGTACATGACGAGCTATTAGAACGTGCGAGGAAGAATTTAGCGGCGCGGACGTATGATGCATTTAGCATAGATGAGATGAAAGAGAAGTTGGATAAAAAAATTGGCTTTTTCCGTGCGATGTGGTGCGGCAGCGCCGATTGCGAGAAAGAGATCAACGATAAAACGGCTCTGCGCGCGAGATGTATACCGTTTGAGCAGAAAAAGATAGCCGATGTCTGCGTATACTGCGGCAAACCGGCGGATACAATGGTAATTTTCGGGTTTCAATATTAACCACCGCCTGCGAGCTGGGTAGGTGCCCTGCCTCGTCCTGCGTCTGCAGACGCCTTTGGCCGGCAGTCCACCTGCCCGTGGGCGCCGCCCCCGAGTCCCCGGATTATGTGCATATATAAACATTTGGAGGTTTTGTCATGAAACGCATTATTTGCAAGAACTTAGATGAGATAAGCAGGCTGGGCGCGTATGTCTATGCCGAGCAGGTTTGGCGCAAACCTAACAGCGTATTGGGCTTTGCGACAGGCGGTACGCCCGTGGGCATGTACAAATGCCTTGTGGATATGTATAAGGGCGACATGGTGGATTTTTCGGGGATTACGACGTTTAACCTTGACGAATACTATCCTATGAGCAAATCACACGAGCAGAGCTATGACTATTTTATGTGGGATAATCTATTCTCGCATATCAATGTAAAGCGTGAGAATGTTAATCTGCCGAACGGCGGCGCGTCCGACCCGCAAAGAGCGTGTGATGAGTACGAGAACAAGATAAAGCTCAGCGGCGGCTTGGATATGCAATTACTGGGCATCGGCAACAACGGGCATATCGCGTTTAACGAACCCGGAGATACCCTGCATGTCCGCACGTATATCACTGACCTGACAGAGAACACTATCGAGGCCAACGCACGTTTCTTTGAGAGCCGCGACGACGTGCCGCGCAAGGCGCTGACTATGGGTATGGGTTCGATAATGCAGGCTCGCCGTATACTCATGCTAATCTCAGGCAAGAGCAAAGCACCCGTGGTTAAGCAGATGTTTTCGGGTGTTGTGACTCCGCAGATACCCGCGTCGTTGTTGCAATTGCACAATGATGTGGTTGTGTTGCTTGACGAGGCAGCGGCGAGCGAGCTATAGGCAGGTGCCCTGCCGGGCAATGCGGGGGCGTTGCCCCCGGACCCCCAGAATAATATGCAAGAGTAGGGGCGGATGGTAATCCGCCCGTTTTTGTTGTCTGCGGGACGATTGCCATGTCCCCTGCAAAATTTATTTGTAATTTTTTAACTTCTCGTTCGTATTAACAAGTGTAAGCTTACAGAGAGGAGGCATGATTATTGGAGGAGATGTATATGTTGGCAAAGCCGCAGGCGGATGAATTGCTTGAAGCCCAATATGAGCAGTATTACAAACGGCTTTATAATTACTTCTATTTCCGCATAGGTAACCATCATGACGCGGAAGACCTGACCGAAACCGTTTTTGAAAAGGTCATCGAGAAGTACCCGAAATTTGATGCCGCCCGCTCCCCTTTTGACGTGTGGATGTTTACCATAGCGCGAAACAGTCTAATAGATTTCACGCGCAAGATACGGACGGAAGAGCTGCCTGAGAATGCACTGGCTAACTCTAACCCCGAGAGAAACGTCTTGGAGAACGAGCGCGATAGAGCATTAGCGGATGCGGTTGCCGAACTGCCCGAAAAGGAGCAAAATATCCTGACGATGAAATACTTTGCGCGGCTTAAAAACAAAGAAATAGCTCAAATACTGGGCTATTCCCGAACGAATATTAATGTTATCCTGCATCGTGCGCTTAAAAAACTGCGCGTTATATTATCAGAAAAAGGAGGAGAATTTTATGAATAAGTTAAAGAAAATGCTTTATGATGCTGACCCGTCAGCAAACGCGAAAAATAAAGAGGCTGTTGTAAAAAGATTTATCTCGCACGCGGAAGAGTTTGAATCTCAGCCGAAAAGAATAAGTTATAAATGGATGCGCCCTGCAATAGCCGTCGCTACAATCGCCATTATGGTTCCCGTTATTGCATTTGCATTTGGCGGCAATTTTATTTGGCGGCAGTTGGAGGTCGTCGAGGGCGGAGAGAATGTACATTATGTTGAAGTTCTTGAAGAGGCTTTAGATGACGGCACTACCGTCAGCACGGGCGTTATAGGAATGTCTGTTGAACCCGGTTACACAGGTCCTATAACTGCTGTAATAGATGGTGAGAAGGTAGTTGTTCGGGATCCAAATTTTTTCTATGATCTAGATGAAGCTTTAAGCCTTCTTGAAGTTGACAATCCGATGTTGCCCGCTTATATTCCCGAAGGATATGTCTTTGCCTATGCGGAAATCACTATAGATCCTACAAGACATCCGGATCACGAACTTGCTGCAAAACAATTGTACATTTTTTATAGTAATGGTGAAAAAGAACTATATTTTTCCATTACAAAACCGTCACGACCGGAATATTTGATATTATCCCAATGGTCTGATACATTTAAGGATTTAGAAGTAAATGACAACGAATGCAGAATAGGGAGAGGTAGTATGGAAATGATTGTCGGCGATAATCTGTACTTCATTGGCTTCTCTTTCACTGATGACGAATTAGTTAAGATCGCTGAATCCCTGCAACCGGTAAATCCGTAAGTAGAGGTGGGGTTAGCCCGCCCGAAACAATACCGCACCCAGCAACCCCGCGCCGAGGATAATCCACGCGGGGTTGACTTTTTTTAACACTAACCCACAGGCGACGAGAGCGCCGGCTATCGTCGGTATATCGATAAGCGAGGTGCTGCCCATGTTCCAAACAGCGGCGAAAATCAGCGCGGGGATAACAGGGCGTATGCCGTTGAGAGCACCACCAACGAGCTTTGACTCTTTGAACTTGAAGAAATAATGCGATACGACCGCGGTTATTATAAACGACGGTGACATAACGCCCAGTACCGCGGCCGTTGCGCCCATGATGCCCCCCATTCGCATACCCGTAAACGTTGCGGCGTTTACCGCGAACGGGCCGGGCGTCATCTGCGATATGGCCACCATGTCAATGGTCTCCTGAAGCGTCATAAGCTCGCGGCTGATAAGCATTTGCTGCATGACGGGCAGCATGGCCATGCCGCCGCCGAATGTCAGGAAGCCGATTTGAGCAAAGATAAAAAATAACTCAATCAATATGTTTATCATTTATCGGCGCTCCTTTTCATCAAGGCATAGTGTCCGAGACCTATAACCAAGCCGCCGAGGATGATCCATATGGGATTTACGGATAGGAACGTGAGAAGTATAGCCGTGCCGAACAATATCCAACCAAGGGCATTTTTAAGAGCCGTTTGACCTAGCTTAATGACCGTGGCCGCCAGTATACCGACGACGGCGGCACGTATGCCAACCATCGCTCCCGCGACATATTGGTTGGTTATAAACGCCTGATAGCCGATGCTTACAAAGATAAGCACGAGAAACGAGGGCAGTGTCGAACCTAACGCCGCTACAAGCGCGCATCGCTGCCCGCCCAGCCGGTAACCGACCAGCATAGACGCGTTTACAGCCACGACTCCGGGCAAACTCTGTGCCACGGCGAAGATGTCAACCATCTCCTCCTGCTTCATCCACTTGCGGCGCTCGACAAATTCGGCGGACATCTGAGGGAGCATGGCGAGTCCGCCGCCGAATGTAAACAGCCCGATTCTGAACATGACCCAAAATACGCGTATGTAGTCGCGTATTTTAAGGTCGGATGTGTTTTGCATGTTATCCTCCATTATCAAAACATCCGCCGTCTGCGGACTGGACAGGTGCCCTGTCGGGCAATTCGGGGAGATACCCCCATGAGTAAGATAAAGAGGGTACGATTAGGGGACGATGCCCCTATCGTTATCCTCTACATTTTTTTCTGTGGCGGTGAAGGGTCGTCTGTTCTGCCAAGCAGATAGTCAACGGAAACATCAAAATAATCGGCAAGCTTGCAAAGAATGTCCGAATTGATAGTAGCCCCTTGTCGCCATTTTTCTAAATTTCCACTGCTTAACCCTAATTTTAACACTAAGGGGGTTGGCTTTTCACCCTTTGATTCACACAATTTAGTAAAAATGTCGTAAAACATAAGTATTTCTCACCTGCCTTTGTGTAATTTGACAATTCTGCACTTGCGGGCATTTTCTATTGACAAATGCACTAGGGTGCGTTATAATTGAATTATAAATGTCAAATTTACCAAGGAGAAGTTATAATATGTATAATTCAATTTTGGAATCATTGTATCACGGCGAAATAAACCTGAATGAGCGCAAAGCTATATGCACTCCCCCAAAAGATGAAATTGAGCGAAAGATCCAAGCGGAAAAAGAATATTTTCATAATGAGTTCTCGCCGGATGTTTGTAAGCGCCTTGAAAAATTGGAAAACCTGTATACCGAAGCGTTCGGTATAGAGAATATTGAGATTTTCACGCATGGTTTCAAAATAGGCGCGTTGATGATGCTGGAAATATTAGAGGAAGTAAGCGTGCGGCCATTACATATGTGATTTATAATAATTGATTAAACACCCCGCCAATAGTGTCTCGCGTTCGGTTTCGTTTAGGTCGGGCAGTTTAAGGGTGATCGGGTTGCCGTTGTACAGCGCCTGTATCTCAACACGTCCTCTTTTGACCGCCTCGCGTATGCCATTTATTGCTATCTTATCGCCGTTACTCCACTTAATAGTGTCAAAATCATCGCATATAAACGGTAGGATACCCCAGTTTATCAGGTTGCTCCTGTATCTGCGCGTGGCGTATTCGGCGGCGATGTTCGCCAGTCCGCCCAGCACACGCTGGCATGATGCCGCCTGTTCACGCGCAGAGCCGTCACCGGGTTTACGCGCGATGATAACACTGCCGATACCAGGCAGGTGCTCTGCCGGGTCGGAGACAACTGACCGGCGGTTTTCCTCTAACGCTCGTATGTCCTTCGCCCTGCCGACATATGCGGGGTTTCGCCGTGAGAGCGTAAACTCGGCGAGGTGGTGCGGGTTTGAGCGGAATGATGAAGTCTCGCCAGAGGGGATAAGCTCGTCAGTCGTTGTTACCTCGTCAAGCAGCACGGCGGCTATTGTAAGCTCAATGTCGTCGGGCAGAGGTATCTGTTCAGGCCAGTCGGCGATGCCGGGTCCGAACCGCAGAGATACACTATCGTTTGGCTTGCAGCCGCCGTAATAGACACGTCTTTCATATGGTGAGTGGTCATATATATAAGGTGGGATGATCTCTTTAATATCGGGCAGCTCTGTGGCGGCGGTCAGAACGCCGCCATTACGCGCAGTGGCAGCAATAGAGCGCGCGTCCATCAGGGCGACAAACGCCTCCTGTCCGCTTGATGGCTTACTCCCCTCTCTGTTCGGGAAGTTGCGCGTGACATGGCGGATAGATAACCCCTTGTTGACAGGCACGTCACCCGCGCCGAAGCATGGTCCGCAGAACGCGGTGCGCACCGTGACGCCCGCCGCCATAAGACGCTCGATAGTCCCGTCGCGGGTGAGCGCTAATGACATGGGCTGTGACGAGGGATAGACACTAAGCTCGAAAATGCCGTTGCCCACATCGCCGTTTCTGAGGATTTCGGCGGCGTTGTGTATGCTTCCGAACAGTCCGCCGGCACATCCGCCAATTATGCCCTGTTGTACCATAATTCGACCGTTGTCAACATAATTGACAAGTTCGGGAGAGATATTCATCAGAATATCTTTGGCGTTTTTGTTGAATTTCTTTATTGTAAAGACATTAGAGGGGTGAAATGGCAGGGCAATCATCGGCTCGATCTTGGAGAGGTCGAGTTCGATGACGCCATCATAATACGCGCCGTCTTCCGGAGTGAGTTTTTTATAACCGTCTTCGCGTCCGTGGAGTGCGAGCCACTCATGGACGACTTCATCAGTCTGCCAGACAGACGACAGGCATGTCGTCTCGGTGGTCATAACGTCGATACCATTGCGAGTGTCCATATCCAAGTTTTTGATACCCTCGCCGATAAATTCGAGTATGCAGTTTTTTACAAGCCCATTTGGGAATACCTCGCCTATCAGCTTCAGCGCGATGTCCTGCGCGCCGACGCCGGGCGCTCTTTGACCCGTGACATGCACAGCCCAGACCGGCGGTGGGGTCAGGTCATATGTGCGGCCGAGCAGTTGCTTGACGATCTCGGGGCCGCCCTCGCCTATTGCCAGCGTCCCAAACGGACCGTAGCGCGTGTGGCTGTCAGAGGCAAGTATCATCTTACCGGTTTCGGCGTAACGCTCACGCATGTACTGGTGGATGACCGCCATGTGCGCGGGTACGAATTCGCCGCCGTAACGCTGTGCCGCCGAAAGTCCGAACGCGTGGTCGTCGGCGTTTATCGTGCCGCCCACGGCGCAGAGGGAGTTGTGGCAGTTTGTCAATACATATGGCACAGGGAAGCGCGTGAGCCCAGACGCGCGCGCGGTTTGGATAATACCCACGTATGTTATGTCGTGCGACGCCAGCGCGTCGAACTTGACGTGGAAATCATCGCCGGAGCTGTGGGCTTTTAGGATTTTATACGCCATCGTGCGGTAACGCGGGCAGGTGCCCTGCCGGGCAATATGGGGGGGCTCTCCCTTTGCCCCCATATTATCGGCGGGGACAAATTTGCCGTTTTGGTAATAAGCAGCGGGGTGAATCATTGGTATCACTCTCCTATTAGTTTACTTTCTTGCACATATATTTTCCATCTTCAGAACAAAAATCGTCTCTGCAAATATAGTTTGCCGTAGTCATTATACCATATCTCTTTTACTCTTTCAATATTGACATAATGCACTAAATAGTGTATAATGGATTGAATTTCCACATACAGATTGACATAACGCTTTATGTGGGAAGTTATGTTGACTTCCTATTATATAAGGAGGACATGACATGAAAAATCCTATTGAGTGGGAGAGTGTGATAGCCGATAAAACCTATAAGTTTTTCTTTCAGAAAGAAAAGGGCAAAAATTTTCTAATGGTAAATAGCAATCCAATCGAACTGAAGATCGGATTGACAAGCTCGGTGTCAGGTTTTGACGAGAAAATCATGCTTGACGGCAAAGAAGTCAGGGTCGTGATCGCAAAAGACAACCCGGATGTCGTTGTTAACGGCGTTTTTGTAAAGAGCGGAAAGAAATACATAGAGTCGCCGGTGTGGGCGCTGATATTCGCGGTTGTCTGCGCGTTTATACCTATCATCAGCTTGGGCGGATTGGTACCTTTTACCATAGGCTTTACAGGTGTGTTACTGAATATTGCCGTGTCAAGGCTTGTATTGCCGATTGTTATGAGAGCGATAGTGTGTATGGTCATTACCGGCGTGGCTTGGGGACTGTATTATCTGCTAATAGCTTTAGCAACGACGTTATAGGGGAAAATTCCCCACTGTCTGCGGACGGGGCAGATGCCCTGCCGGGCAATGCGGGGGGCTTGCCCCCGAATCCCCTGGTATATATTGGGGCGGGAAAATGAAACGCAACCTAATCCTGACCCATTTTGTAAAAGGGGGGCGTCACCACAGTGGCAGGGATATTTAGAATGGAGGTGAGAATTTGAAACGCGATTTTAGTGAAAAATGGGATAAATTCAAGAGCATTGCCACATCACGTATTGTGGCGGGTCCGCTTATTGCGGCAATCTTTATGTTTACGGTTATAAACTTTCTCTCAGCACGAAACCATTATATAATCATTGACAACGGAAACGTAATAATCCATACTACATATGAAAATAACGTATATAACGCGCTTGAACAGGCGGGCGTTAGTATTAACAATATAGATCTGATTTCTGTCCCCGAGGCGACTGCAAACGGCGGCTTTGCCGAGATAGTAATTGAGAGGACATCATATGTCACGGTACACGCCGACGGGAAGACAATAAGGCTTATCACACGCGGCGAATCCGTTTCATATATGCTTGACCGTGCGGGGATCCAACTTCGCCTGTCCGATGTTGTGGATCCCCCATTTGCCACGCCTACATACGATGGGTTGGAGATTGTCGTCACGCGTTATGACACGAAGCTGCGGTATGAAAGCGGGGCGATACCGTATGAGGAGATCCGGCGTGAGAACAGGAGTATCCCCAGACATAGCGAACAGGTCGTTCAAGAGGGCGTTGAGGGCGTTTCAGAGTTTGTATATCAGCTCAATTACGTCGATGGGCAGCTTGTCGGTGAAGAGTTTATCGGGTCGCGGATAGTCAGCGAGCCGACGGATCGTATCGTCGATTATGGCACACAAGGTACTATCACGATTGACGGAGCCGTTTATACATACAGCCAAAGACTGGACGTTACCGCGACGGCGTATTCGGCGGAGGGGCGTCCCCACGCCCGCACGGCTACGGGGACTATACCTCGTGTGGGCGCGATAGCTGTAGATCCCAGAGTTATACCGCTGGGCAGCAAGGTTTATGTCGAGGCCGCGAACGGCAAGTGGGTATATGGAATCGCCGCCGCTGAGGACACAGGCGGCGTTATAAAAGGTAATATTATTGACTTATATTTTGATACGATTGCGGAGTGTTGGCAGTTCGGGCGCAGGAAAGCGGTTATATACATATTGGAGTAACTGATATGAAACGGCGCGATGTAGGCATCGCGCCTTACTTAATCAATACTACGGCATGGGCTGCCATGCCGTTTTCGTTGCCTGAAACACCCAAGCCCTCCTCTGTCGTGGCTTTGACGCTGACCTGTTCTACTTCTATGCCCAGCGCCGCTGCCAAGTTTTCGCGCATCCGCGGGAGATATTCCGAGAGCCGGGGCTTTTGGGCTACTATTATAGAATCGATGTTTACGACTTCATATCCATTTAATATCAGCTTTTGGGCTACCTGTTTCAGCAGTTCAATGCTGTCTGCGTCTTTGTATTCGTCGCTGACGGGGAAGTGCTGCCCAATGTCCCCCATCGCTGCCGCACCGAGCAGGGCGTCTATGATGGCATGGGTGAGGACATCCGCGTCGGAATGTCCCAGCAGACCTAAAGTATGCGAAACCTCTATGCCGCCGAGAATAAGCTTACGCCCCTCAGTCAGTCTATGTACATCATAACCATGTCCTATTCTCATGATTTAACCTTTCATAATCGGGGGTTCGGGGGCAGTGCCCCCGCATTGCCCGGCAGGGCACCTGCCCGGTCCTGTCATCAACGCTTCGGCAATCATCAAATCCTCAGGGATGGTTATTTTTATGTTGCTGTCATGTCCGGGGACGGTCTTAATATGTATACCCATGCGTTCAACGGCCTGTGCATCGTCGGTTATGTCGAGTGATTTGGTCAGTGCGCCCTTTATAAGTCCGACCTCGAACACCTGCGGCGTCTGTGCCGCGCCGAGACTACTGCGATCTGGCGTGGAGACGATAGTTGTACCATCCATGATTTTTATGGTGTCCGTTAAGGGTACAACAGGTACTGCCGCGCTGTGTTTGATAGCGCACTGTACAACATCGGAGATCAAATAAGGCTTAACAAGCGGACGAGCGCCATCGTGAATTGCGGCGAACTCCGCTTCAGGCGGCGCGTTTAAGAGAGCCGCGAGGACAGATTCTGCGCGTGTTTCTCCGCCGCGCAGAATCGTGATGACTTTTGTTATATTATATTCCTTGCATATATCCCCGATGGGGATTATCGCGTCGCTTGACGCCGAAATAACGATGTCCGTTATATCGTCGCACTGCTCAAACGCTAGGAGCGTAAGTGCGATGACAGGCGTACCCAAAATCGGGGCAAACAGCTTGTTTTCCCCTCCCATGCGCGAAGAAGCGCCCGCCGCCGCGATAACAGCGGTAACATGCGGGCGTTTTTGCTTATTTTTTTTAGAGAAGAATCCCATCAGCCCACCATGGCCTTGTTGACACGCTGTTCGATCGCTTCGAAACTGGAGTTCTGCGCGAGGACGATCTCGGAGATAAGGATGATTTTGGCTGAGTGGAGCATTTTACGCTCGCCGGTGGATAATCCGTGCATTTTTTCGCGATGCATAAGTCCTTTGACCACTTTAGCTACCTCAGTCAAGTCGCCGCTTTTAATACGCAGCATATTCTCGCGGTAGCGTTTGTTCCAATTGGTGGTCATGTCAGTGTCGATTGCGCCGAAAGTGCCGATAAGGTCCTCGGCTTGTTTCGAGTCAATGATACGGCGCACACCAATACCGTCAGAATTGCTTGTAGGTATCATAACAAGCATACTTCCGACAGGCATTTTAAACACGTAATATTCTTTGCTTTTGCCGTCAATTTTTTGATTTACAATATTTTCGACTACCCCGGCACCGTGCATAGGATGCACGATTTTATCCCCAACTGCGTACATTTGTATTACTCCCCCTGTATTACTCCCCCAAAATATTCATCCTATGCCTATATTATACAACAAAAGTTCAATTATTACAATAGCTTGTATCAATAAATTTTTCGATATTATCAGACAAAAAACTGGTCAAGTTTTTCCTTTATTATTCGACATAATAATAAATAGACTTTGGAGGACTCTAAATGAATATCTTAGCCGTAATGGACATCGCGGCACCTACAGCGCTCGCGAAAGTACAAACGGAAGCGTCGCTTATAAGGTCTACTGGGAAGAAGATGAAGATGAAAGTGATACTTGGGCAATTACAGAGGTCCTTATGAAAAGGGTAGACGCCATATGCGAGCTAATGCATATCGCTAATATAGAAAAAATCAACCGCCGCTTGGAAGAAATACAGCAAAATCGTGCAATGTCGGAATTTCAGCGGCTCAGAGTGACCGTTTCGGCGGTTGAGGTGCCGTCCGAGAGTGCGTCCCCTACATAGCGGACGCGCAATGTGTGACACAGATATCGTACTTTACGATTCCATGCCCAATTTTATCGCACGGATATTCATCTCCAGCATACCGGTTTTTCTTTCGGGGACAGTCTTCTCCATCGCCGAGACTGCGAGGTCGAATGAACAGAGATTTGCTTCTTTGATAAGGCGCCCGCACAGGATTATATTCGCAAGCCCTTTAAGTCCGTGCTCGTTCGCCATACGTGTGGTGGGCAGCCCGAAGGTCTCAACATCAGTGCGCACGGGAGCGCGGTCACACAACTCTGTGTCAACGAATACCTTAGCGTCTTTCTGTGCTAAAGGCTCGAACTTGTCGTATGACGGCATGTTCAATGCTATAACCAGATCGGGAGAGGCAACGACCGGCGAGCCTATTGGCGTATCGCTGATGGTAACACCGCAGTTGGCGGTGCCGCCGCGCATCTCGGGACCGTATGACGGCAGCCAACTAACTTCGTTTCCTTGGAGCATACCGATATAGGCAAGGAATTTTCCGGCTAACAGCGCGCCCTGACCGCCATAGCCTGCAATTATTATAGAATGATTCATATCTTTTCACCTCATTATTTTCTTAACCCCCTCCGGAGGGGGTGCCGCTCGCAGGCGGCGGGGGTTGCGTTCACCCCTTATAAACACCCAAAGGATAGTATGGTATAAGGTTCTCACGCAACCAGTCGAGAGACTTAATCGGGTCGATGCCCCAGTTGGTCGGGCATGTCGATAACACCTCGACAAGTGAAAAACCTTTACCCTCGACCTGGTTTTGAAACGCTTTTTTAATAGCAGTTTTTGCCTTCTTGATATTCGGTACGTTGTCCACGGAAACGCGCTCGCAATAAGTCGTGCCAACAAGACTGGAGAGCATTTCGCAGACATGTATGGGAAATCCGGCAGCTGCCGTATCTCTGCCATAAGGAGTGGTTTGTGTAATTTGTTTCGGCAGCGTCGTGGGCGCCATCTGTCCGCCCGTCATGCCGTAAATGGCGTTGTTGACAAAGATGACAGTGATGTTCTCGCCCCTAGCGGCGGCATGCACAGTCTCGGCCGTGCCGATCGCGGCGAGGTCGCCGTCGCCCTGATAGGTAAAGACGATATTGTCAGGGTTGGCACGCTTTATGCCTGTAGCGACAGCGGGAGCGCGACCGTGTGCCGCCTGAACCATGTCACATTCAAAGAAATTATACGCCAGAACCGAACAGCCGACGGGAGCAATACCAATGGTTTTACCCGCGATGTCCAGCTCGTCGAGAGCCTCAGCCACCAGCCGATGGATAATGCCATGTGTACAACCCGAGCAGTAACTCGTGGCTACATCCGAAAGTGATTTCGGGCGTTCAAATACAGTTTTCATTGCAAAGCCTCCTCCATAGTTGCTAATATATCATCCGGCGAGGGGACGGTTCCGCCTGCGCGGCCGTGGAAAAATACGGGCTTTTTGCAGCGTGTCGCTAGTTCTACATCCTCAATCATCTGTCCCATGCTCATCTCAACAACTGTAAAGGCTTTTACTTTGTCTGCCGCTTTAAGCAGAGTCTCAGTCGGGAATGGCCATAGGGTGATCGGACGGATAAGCCCAGCTTTGATGCCCTTTGCGCGTGCCATCTTGACTGCGTTTTTAGATACGCGCGCCGCCGCACCGTATGCGACGATACAGACTTCGGCGTCATCCATTTTATATTCTTCGCAGCGCACTTCATTTTTCTTTATCTCATCGTATCTCTTAAAACGATCGACATTCACTTGCTCCAGGACTTCGGGGACTAAAAACAATGAGCTGATGATATTCTTGGATCTCTTATTCTTAGTACCGGTCACAGCCCAATTTTTATCAGGCAGATTTTTTGATTCGGGAACATTGAAAGAGACAGGCTCCATCATCTGTCCGAGTATGCCGTCGGCAAGAATCATAACGGTGACACGGTATCTGTCGGCGATGTCGAATGCCGCGAAAGTGTGATCCACCATCTCCTGAACGCTTTGCGGCGCAAGGACGACTTGGTAAAAGTCGCCGTGACCGCCGCCCTTTACGGCGAGGAAATAGTCGGCCTGAGAGGGCTGGATGGTTCCCAGGCCCGGGCCGCCGCGCTGTATGTTGACAAGTACCGCAGGCAGATCACAGCCCGCCAGATATGATAATCCCTCGCTTTTCAGCGCGATACCGGGGCTTGAACTTGAAGTCATTGTACGTACACCGGTCGCCGAGGCGCCGATTACCATGTTTATAGCGCCGATCTCGCTCTCGGCCTGGAGATAAACACCGCCGACCTGCGGCATTCTGCTTGACATATATGCCGCGAGTTCGTTCTGCGGTGTTATCGGATACCCAAAAAAGTGCTTACAGCCCGCCATTATGGCAGCTTCGGCAACGGCTTCGTTGCCCTTCATCAATACTTTTTCCATTAAAACTCTCCTCTGCTTTTCGTTACACGGGCGGGCTGACCCCGCCCCTACGGATTCCCCTTCTTGGAGGGGGTGGCGGTGAAACCTCCGGGGGTTGCGTGCACCCTTACTTTTCGACGGTAATTGCAACGTCAGGGCACATCATCGCGCAGAAAGCACAGCCTGTACAAGCGTCCATATTGACGCACTCGGCGACAAGAAACCCCTTACTGTTATACCTGTCTGCGCTCATGGTGACGATTTTCTTTGGACACGCCGCCACGCACAGCGCGCAACCTTTGCACCGCTCATCGCGGAATGTGAGTTTAGCCATTTTTCTATGATCCTCCTAAACTATAGTCTCCATGCCTTTTTTGAAAATATATCTAACCTAAAAGGCGATTTTACAATTTGTGATACCTCGTCATACAACCAGTCACAGACGGTCGTCATGATAATCGGCAAGCCGCTTACTGCGGATACTTCGTCTGCATACGCGCCGGATGAGATAATATCTTTCGCTGTAGTTTCTGCTCCGAGATTTGAGTTGTTTATCAGCCCATTTACTTTTACATTCGCTGCCGCTTCGATCTCACGCATGATTGTCAGTGTGCCGTTAACTGTCGAAGTCATTGGTCGGAAACGATTGATAACCAACCATATATTCGCGGATTTCAGTCTGTCTGTATAACGTCCTAATGCAAGCGCTCCCCTATCGTCGCCGCCAACATCAAGTACGGCATAAGTATCAGGGTTGTCGAACGCCGCCAGTGCGGCGGGCGGCATGGACGGCACGTCGAGACCGCTGTTTGCATAGTCCGAAGCGACAAGCCTTATGCCGTGTGACGCCAGAAGGTCTGCGCTGTCTGTTGTACGAAAATACGGATTAACAATGTCAAGGTCGGCGAGCATGATGCCCGGGCGGGCTGACTCCGCCCCTACTGATTTGTGTTCTGACGCGAGGTACAGCGCATAATTGACAGCGATTTGCGTCTTGCCGCTGCCGTAATGCCCCAGAATAACAGTGATTTTATTCATAATCCTCCATACCAAAGAGCGGGTAAATCAATAAGTCGATAACTTTAAGACTGCTGATGAGGGGTATTGTGAAAGGGGGAACTCCCCCTTCTATGCTAATCATAGCGACAAACCGGCGCGCCATACGGCGCGCCGAACCGATGACAGATCTTTATAAAACGTTTTTTATAAGGCGATTATTTTTTCTTCATCTATTATTTGGATTGTCGAATTGTCTTTCTCGCGCTTGCCAAGGTTTCTGACATAGTGCGTTTTTTCGGTAAGTCCGGGCATATCCAGCATTCGCTCGACATATTCGACTGAGACGATTTCGTCAACGATGATACCCTTGACTACGCCGCCTACTTCAAGTACAACGATCATCTCGCGCGAATCCTCGTCAAGTACGTTCGGAGGAAGGCCGAACAGTATACGCAAGTCTATAAGCGAAATCATATCGCCGCGGAAATTTGTAATACCGCGTGTGTAAATAGGGCTGTTAACCAGCGGGGTCGTCGCATTTAATATCTCGATTGAGAGTACATGCTTACTGAAAATGGCGTAAATCACATCGCCAACGGAGAACAAGACCCAAGGGAAGTCGCCCGAAATAGGTGTTATTTCTTCGTCAAGCTCATTGGGCTCTATAAGCGCCAATGTGTTCTCGTCCATAGTACACCTCCCGATTTGATTAGTCAATCATTGACCTGCTTATAGTATTATATCGCAAATAAAACAGAAAATCAAGTAAAAATCTCCTCTTTGTCAAAAAATATTTATATTTATAAGAAATCACCAAAAAATAAATTTTTTAAAAAACTATTGACATTACCAAATTATATGTTACACTATTAGCATAAGACGAAACCGAACAGGCAAAGTGAGTGAAAGCTCATGACGCAAAGCTAGAGGGTCTAAGCCGTAAAAGGTATGACAGCCAGCCGCCGAAAGCGTTTTTTTGTTGCACTTAAAATTCGGTTAATCACGGTTAAGGCGGCCGTTTTGAGATTGATATTTTCTTTTATACGTTTTCCCCCTCATTCTTCCATACCCAACTTCTTAGCGCGCAAAAAGCATGGCCTACCCCGCCATGCTTTTTGCATGTCAAAATGCCGGCATCGCCGGCATCTTGCCTAATTGTTGCGTGAAAGGGGGAACTCCCCCTTTCACAATTTCCCCCTCCGTCCGCGGACTATTGATAATAGCCCCTACGGTTCTTTAGTCATAATCAATGCATCCTCTTTGGGTTTATCATAGTACCCCTTGCGTCTTCCCAGAATAACAAAGCCAAAACTTTCATACAGGGCGATAGCGGCGGCGTTGCTCTCGCGTACTTCAAGTGTAAACAGTTTCAAATTGCAGCTGAGCATAAGCTCGACTAATTTGCGTGCTATGCCTGAACGCCTGAATTCCGGCAAGACTGCGACGTTAGTGATATGTCCCTCGTCAGTGACGATATGCAGGCCGCCATAGCCGATGAGGTCATCTTCGGCAAACGCGCCCCAGTAATACGCGTAATCCTGATTTAGCTCGTATTCACACGAAAAAAACGACCATGGCATCGAAAAGCATTGACTTTCGATCTCCGACATGGCCTTTGCGTGGACGGGCTCCAACCTAGAAAAGTGATAGCTGTTCATTTTGTTGCTTTTCTTCTTTCAAGAATTTCTTAAATCCTAACTTTTTATAGAAATCAATTAAATCACGCTCGGGTAGATTGTCTTTTAGCTCTATCGGGGCTGTTATATCGATACGTGCCAGCGTGCGGCTGAGATACGCAAACTCTTCGCCGTTAGAGAGCTTATTTTTCAATGAGGGCGTTAAATCGTCAAGGCTCTTGTATATCGTTTCCAAATTCCCGAAACGGCGCATTAGATCGAGCGCGGTCTTCTCCCCCACACCGGCGACCCCGGGGATATTGTCGGATTTGTCCCCCATCAGTGCTTTTAGGTCAATAATCTGCGCGGGAGTAAGCCCGAAAGTTTCAAATATGACTTTGGGGGTATATAATTTCGTTTCAGTTCTGCCCATGCGCGAGGATACGTGCAGCACGGAAACAATATCGGAAACCAATTGGAACGCATCTTTATCGCCCGTAACGATGATACACTCATGCCCGGCTTTTTCGCATAGATGTCCGATTGCACCCAGAAGGTCATCGGCCTCGAAACCCTCTTGGGCATATCTTACGATACCGCACAGGTCAAGGTACTCGTTATAGAGCGGCAGCTGAGCCGCCAGTTCGTCCGGCATTCCGCGGCGATTAGCTTTGTATTCGCAGTAAATTTTGTGCCGGAATGTCGGCGCCCTTAAATCCTGTGCTACATATATAATGTCTGGGTTCTGCTCGGATTTCAGCTTGTTTAATATATTAATAAAGCCATATACGGCGTTTGTGGGCGTACCGTCCGGCGCGTTTAGCGGCATTACACCGTAATACGCGCGGTTTAATAAGCTGTTGCCGTCAAGAGCGAGAATTTTCACAATATCTATTCACCCTTTCTAGTTACCGGGGGTTCGGGGGCAGCGCCTCCGGGCAGGTGGCCCGCCGGCCAAAGGCGTCTGCGGACGCAGGACGAGGCAGGCCGCCTGCCTCATAGTCTTCGCCACTTTACACCTTGAGGTGTATCTTCTAAAAGTATACCCATTGCTTTTAACTCGTCACGTATCCTATCGGACTCCGCCCAGTTTTTTGCGGCCCTGGCAGCTTGTCGGGCATCGATAAGAGCCTGAGTTTCGTCATCGAGCTCGTCTTCTTGCGTATTATATAGTATTCCTAATATATCTGTCATTACAGTCAATGCGTCAAGGCACTCTTTCGCTAACGCTTTGCTTGGGTTATCTGCAACGACGGTATTTATTTCTCGTACCGTCTCGAACAGAACACCCATCGCGTCGGCGGTGTTCAGGTCATCGTCTAGAGCGGCAGTGAAACGCGCGTGATATTTATCAAAATCAGGCGAAGTAACGGTAGCATCATCGCCGTTTTCTAAAAGATGCTTTAGATTTTTATACGCCGCGTACAGGCGATCGAGCGCCGCTTTGGCGGACTCCAACTGTTCACTCGAGTAGTTAATTGGGCTTCGGTAATGTGCCGAAATCATAAACATGCGAATTGTCTCGTAGCCATAGGCGTTAGCGGCCTCTCGTATAGTTAGGAAATTGCCCAGCGACTTGGACATTTTTTCGCTGTTGATATTCAAAAAGCCGTTGTGCATCCAGTAATTGGCGAACGGTTTGCCGTTTGCCGCCTCGCTCTGAGCGATCTCATTCTCGTGGTGCGGAAAGGTTAGGTCACAGCCCCCGCAGTGTATGTCTATTGTCTCACCCAAGAGGGCGTTCGCCATCGCGGAGCACTCGATATGCCAGCCCGGGCGGCCTTTGCCCCATGGGCTGTCCCATGACGGCTCGTTGCGCTTGGCAAATTTCCAGACAGCAAAGTCCATAGGGTTTTCCTTGCCCGTGTCTATTTCGATACGCGCTCCGGCCTCTAAGTCCTCCAATGGCTGATGTGAGAGTTTACCGTAGTCGGTATAGTTTTTAACGCGGAAGTATACACCATCTTTGGCGGTATAGGCATAACCTTTGTCCACAAGCTGCCCGACAAGACGTACTATGTCTTCGATGTGCGCTGTTGCCAACGGTTTTTCGTCGGGCGGCATTACGCCCAGACCATTAGAATCCGTCTCGTACTCGGCGATATAGCGCGCGGCGATCTGGTCATAGGAAGTCTTCTCTTCATTGGCGCGTTTTATCACTTTGTCATCAATGTCAGTGTAGTTTGAAACATATTTAACATTATATCCCGAGCGCAGAAGATGCCGCCGCAGGACGTCGAACACAATCAGCGGGCGCGCGTTACCGATATGGCAGAAGTCATAGACGGTGGGACCGCAGACATATACAGAGACTTTTCCGGGTTGAATCGGCTTTAGCTCCTCTTTTTTGCCCGTCATGGTATTATAGATTTTCATAGCTGTTCTTTTCTCCTTGATGTACTATTCATGAGCCCCGGGTGTGGCAGTGGAGCTGCCGGGGGTTGCGTGCACTAATAATTGCCGGTGTTTCCAAATATAATCAAACCCCGACCACACAGTAACAGCCACCATACCGTATACCAAATACGGAACAATCACACTTGCGGCGGTGATAGAGCTGAGCATAAACATTATTACACCAACCTGTACAAACATCTTGATTTTACCCGAGAGTTTTGCGGCAATGATGACGCCCGCTTCCACGGCGATAAGCCTTAGCGATGTAACGATGAAGTCGCGCCCGAGTATAACGACTACGACCCATGCCGCGATTAGTCCTCGGCCGGTCATCATAATAAGTACCGCACTCACTAGCAGTTTATCAGCCAGAGGGTCGATGAATTTGCCGAATGTTGTCACCTGTCCTCTTCGGCGCGCTAAGTAGCCGTCCAGACTGTCCGTCAGCGCGGCGGCGGTGAAGATATAAAATGGCAGGTCGTAACTTTCGCCCCAGCCCAGCGCGAAAGCCAGCATGAATATCGGCACCAGGGCGATTCGTATTAGTGTAATTGTATTTGGTAAGTTCATAGTATAATATGCCTCCGTTGTGATTTTTTGTAAGGGTCGTACACCGGACAATCCACGGGAAAATCCCCCGCCGCCTGCGGTGCCACCTCCTCCGCAGGGGTATTCTGGGGGTACGGGGCGGAGCCCCCGTATCGGGCACCCTGGCCTGCCCCCGAGCCCCCAGTATATAGGGGGGATAATTGCCCCCTACGAATCAAATAGATTTGTGCTGAGATATTTTTCACCTCTGTCAGGCAATATGACCACCATTACGCCGCTTTCCAATTTTTCAATTTTCCGCAAAGCCGCCAACATTGCCGCGCCGCTTGACATACCGACAAATATACCCTCCTCGCGCACGATCCGCCGCGCCATCTCATACGCCTCTTCAGTGTCAATCATTATGCTCTCGTCTATCTCGTTCACATCGTATATCTCGGGGACAATAGCTTCTTCAAGATTCTTGAGTCCTTGTATATAGTGGCCATAGACCGGCTGCGCCTCTACTATTTTTATGTTGGGGTTTTTCTCTTTCAAGCCTTTGCCCACGCCCATAAGCGTGCCGGAAGTGCCGAGAGCGGATACAAAATGCGTTACGCGCCCACCGGTTTGCTCCCATATCTCTTCGGCGGTAGTTATGTAGTGCGCTATCTTGTTAAACTCGTTAGAGAACTGGTTTGGATTGAAATACTTATCCGGTTCGGCAGCTAAAAGCTCCCTTACCTTGAGTATCGCCCCGTCAGTTCCCAATTCAGGTGCGGTAAGGATAATTTCACCGCCAAAGGCCTTGATCACCTTACGCCGTTCAACCGAAACCGCCGAACTCATAACAATCTGCACCCTATAGCCTTTGACTACTCCTATCATAGCAAGAGCTATGCCTGTGTTGCCTGAGGTTGCCTCGATTATTATTTTATCTTTTGTCAAAAAACCGTCAGCCTCGGCTTGTTCTATCATTTTTAAGGCTATCCTGTCCTTAATGCTTCCTGTAGGGTTATGGCCCTCAAGCTTAGCGTAAAGCTCCACTGACGGGTTCGGGTTCATTTTATTTATGCGAACTATCGGGGTGTTTCCGATAGCGTCGAGAATATTGCCGTGTATCATAAAAAAACCTCCTTGTAATTGTTATTGTATATCATTATATGCTGTTCGGGGGTACAGGGGGAACCTCCGGGCATGTGCCATGCCTGGCGAAGAGAGATTCTTATCTCTTCAGAGGGGGTGGCTCCGCAGAGCCGGGGGTTGCGGCTCCCGGCAGGGCACCTGCCTCCCCAAACATATCCCCATCCACTGTCTCCATCACTTTTATCGAAATAAAATCGCCGGCGTTGATTTTTTCTTTCGAGGTAAAAAAGACTTTGCCGTCTACCTCCGGTGCGTCGAAACACGAGCGGCCGTAGTAACAGCCTGCCGCGCGGTCATAGCCCTCGCACAGGACTTCGAGCGTTTCGCCTATATATTTTTCGTTGAAGTTGTCGATTATCTCACGACGGATGTCCTCTATTATCTCGCGGCGGCGGGATTTTGCTTCGCCATCCACTTGATCGGGCATCTCGGCCGCGCATGAGCCCTCCTCAGGGGAATATTCGAACACACCCGCGCGCTCCCATTTAGTTAAGCGCAGAAAGTCACAGAGTTCTTCGAAATCCTCATCAGTCTCGCCGGGAAGTCCTACGATAAGCGACGTGCGCAAAACGGCGTTCGGAATTTTCTCACGGATATTTTTAACCATATGTAAGAGGTTGTATTTATTGCCGCGCCGCCCCATGTTTTTTAATAGTTTATCACTACAATGCTGTATGGGTATGTCGAAATACGGGACGCATTTGGGCTGACGTGCAACTGTGTCGATAAGTTCCGGCGTCACGTCGGCGGGATAAAGATAGTGCAGTCTTAGCCAATGGATATTATCTATCTCACAGAGTTTATCTATAAGCTCCGGCAGGACGCGTTTGCCGTACAAGTCAAACCCGTAACGAGTTGTGTCCTGCGCTACGAGTGTGAGCTCACGCACGCCGTTTTCGGCAAGAGATTTAGCCTCTTTCAAGATATTGTCCATACTGCGGCTTCTGAATGTTCCTCTCAGGCTCGGTATCACACAGTACGCGCAGTTATTATCGCAACCCTCGGCGATTTTAAGATACGCGGTGTAATGCGGCGTTCCGAGTATACGCGGCGTCTCTGAGACGGGAGCGTCAATATCGCCGAATCGTTCGGGCTTTTCACCGTTTGCCGCTTGTTCGAGAACAGAAACTATCTCGTCAAAGCTGCCACAGCCAATAACGCCGTCAATTTCGGGCAGCTCTTTCATTATATTATACTTATGCCGCTCAGGCATACAGCCTGCGGCGATAATAGTCTTGGGCTTCATCTCACCCAACTCGAGGATCTGCTCAATCGCTTCGGTACAGGCACTCTCTAAAAAACCGCAGGTATTGACGATAGCAGTGTCAGCAAGCATGGGATCATCTGTCAGCTCGTGACCGGCCTCTCTCAAAAGCCAGAGCATCTGTTCGCTGTTGACTAAATTTTTAGAGCATCCGAGCGAGATTAGCGCAACTCGCAAAAAAACCACCTCTGTCAATCATCGTCATGTAGGGGCGCATAGTATGCACCCGCGGGCGATTGATAATCGCCCCTACCCCAATCTTCTAATGCTTCCATGCCGGTCTCACGGTCAATGCCGCGCTTATAGAGTTCGTATTTTACACGCTGAAATCCTTTATCTTTATAATGCCTTATGATAGACTGCGCGAATCTCAGATCATCGAGGTATCCGAGTTCCAGAAAATCACTGATGACGGCGTTTACTTCCGCCTCTTCAAACCCGCGCTCTAATAGTTTTCGCGTGATACCTGTCGCGGAATATTGTCTTGCCGCCAGCAGTCCAGCAGCGGCGCTCCGCGCGGTCTTATTCCTCTTCATCGTCAACGGTGACTGCTATGGGTTTTGCCGCAGTTTTGACGACGGGCGCTTTCTTGGGTCTGCCGCCGGATTTAAGCTTATCTTTGTCGGCGCGTATCTGCGCGTCAAGTTTCTCTACCACCTCGGGGTTTTCCTTTAGATATTGCTTAGCGTTGTCGCGCCCCTGCCCGAGGCGTATGTCATCAATAGAAAACCACGCACCGCTCTTCTGCACATGTCCCAGGATAACGCCGAGGTCAATAAGCTCGCCTAAATATGATATACCCTCGCCGTACATAATGTCAAACTCGGCCTCACGGAACGGCGGCGCCATCTTGTTTTTAACCATACGTACCTTTGTGCGGTTTCCGATAGCTTCTGTGCCGACTTTGATAGTCTCTATACGCCTGACGTCACAGCGCACTGAGGAGTAGAATTTAAGGGCTCGTCCGCCGGTTGTAACTTCGGGGTTTCCGTATGTAATACCGACCTTTTCGCGCAGTTGATTTATAAAGATCGCTACGGTATTGGACTTTGAAACAACACCTGCCAGCTTGCGCAGCGCCTGTGACATGAGTCTTGCGTGTAACCCGACAAATGCGTCACCCATCTCGCCCTCTATCTCAGCGCGGGGAACGAGCGCCGCTACGGAGTCGATGACCAACACCTCGATGGCGTTGCTTCGGATAAGAGCTTCAGCGATCTCGAGCGCCTGTTCGCCCGTATCCGGCTGGGAGACGAGCAGACTGTCAATGTCTACGCCCAATGCTTGTGCGTAGACTGGGTCGAGCGCGTGTTCGGCATCAATAAACGCCGCTTCGCCGCCAATCTTTTGGGCTTCGGCGATGACGTGGAGGGCGAGCGTGGTCTTACCGCTCGATTCAGGACCGTATATCTCGATGATACGCCCGCGCGGGAAGCCGCCGATACCCAACGCGATATCTAAGGAAATAGAACCGCTGGGGATGACACCGGTCTGTATATCGGTGTTGGAACCGAGCCGCATAATAGCGCCTTTGCCATATGCTTTTTCAATCTGATCCAGCGCTGTATCCAGCGCGCGTTTTTTGTCCATGGTGGGTTATTCTCCTTTGTGAATTCAGATTTTAGATGTTAAATATTAGACTTTAGATTTCCGCTCTCTCCGCTACCAGTACCCTATCAATGCCGCCTGTGTCGCGTATGACTTCGACCCCTAAGAAATCCTCTTCCATACATATATGCCGAACAGCATCAAGTTGTCCCTCGCCGAGCTCGAACAGTAAAAATCCCTCGTCTTTTAGAAGCCTGCCCCAGTATTTAGTCACAGCCCGATAAAAATCCAGTCCATCCTCACCGCCGTCCAATGCACTCAAAGGTTCAAAGTCTTTAACCGACGCGTCGAGTTTTTCAATATCCCTACTGGGTATATACGGTGGGTTACACACGATCATATCAAAGCTGCCGAGTTGCGGCGCGGGCGGTTTCAATACGTCCGCCACCACGCAGTTGACTGTCAACCCCAAAATACGCGAGTTTAACTTCGCGATTTTTAACGCGTTCTCGCTGTTATCAAGCAATGTAATCTTCGCGTCAGGTACACTCTTCGCTATGGACAGGCCTACGCACCCGCTGCCGGTGCAGAGGTCAAGCACTCTGAGACTGCCGGACTTATCCAACCGCTCGATAGCCGCCGCCGCTAAAACCTCTGTATCCACGCGCGGTATCAATACGTCGCGTGTTATGCACAGCGGCAGACCGTAAAATTCCCACGAGCCGACGATATACGCAGGCGGCTCGCCGTTAAGGCGGCGTGAAACCATATCGTCCACCTCGGCGGATACCTTGTCGCTGGCGTACATGTGGTAATCGCGGACAAGCTCCTCGTGCGTCTTTCCGGCGGCGTGCATGACGATATAGCGCGCTTCGAGGGGCGCCATGCGCTCGTCAAGCGGTAGCAGGCGCGCTCGTGTGTTCATATATAGATTGTGATATGTTATTACCACTCGTCAGTACCCTTTTCTTCGGGCAGAACACGGATAAACGCCTCTATACCCACCTCGATCATGCTGTCGTCGGGCTCTTTTGTGGTCAGCTTTTGCAGCCATATTCCCGGCGCGCGCACGATACGGCTGAACAGGTTGTTATGCCTGCCCAGCCAGCGGTTGATCTCATATGTGAGTCCCGCGACTATTGGCAGCATCAGGAGCTTGAGCCCGACACGCACAAAGATGTTCGGGTTCGTCACCCACAAGAATGCAATGATACCGATAATTATTACCATAAACAGAAAGCTTGTCCCGCAGCGGGGGTGAAAACGCGAATGTTTTCTCACATTTTCAACAGTCAACTCATCGCCCGCCTCGTAACAGTGGATAGTCTTATGCTCCGCACCGTGATAGGCGAAAACCCGCTTCATATCCGACATTTGCGACACCAATACAATATATATGAAAAAGATTATTAGCCGCACGCCGCCCTCAAAGGCAGCCCGATAATTGCCCAATTCGCCGACATAGTCAGTATACAAACCCGCCAGAAAAACGGGCAGCACAATAAATAACCCCACCGCCAGCAAACCGCCGATAATTGCCGCAAAGACTGTTATGAACTTCATAACGGCTGCGTTGCCGAATTTGTTTTCCAGCCACTTCTCAAATTTGGATTCGCTTTCATCAAGTCCTGCGGCCTCGGCGCTGAAGCTCAGGGCTTTCATAGCCGCGCCCATCGAAACGCCGAAACCGACTACACCGCGGATGATAGGCCAGCCCAGTATAGGGTACTTATCCTTTAGCGGTGTTATGTTCTCTTCTTTTATCACAAGACCGTCTTTGCCGCGCACGGCAATGGCTTGTTTATTAGGTCCGCGCATCATGATACCCTCTATGAGCGCCGAACCGCCGATAGTGGTCTTAAATTTTGTGTCTTTCGTGGAAAACACCCCCAGTGTGTCTATTGTAACATGGTGAAAGAGATAAATCAATATAAAAAACATAAAACGGCGGTCGGGCATGAAAGCCCGACCTTACGCAACGGGACGCCAAGGATGCATCACTACACATTACCTCCGCGTTGGATCGTCTGACCGCCCGACAAGATAGTCCAGCGACACATCAAAGTAATCAGCCAGCTTACAAAGAATCATCGCAGATGGTATGCGTTTTCCGTATTCGTAATATTGATACTGCTGTTCTGCTACTCCAATGCCTTCTGCTACTTGTTTTTGAGTAAGTTTCTTTTCCAAGCGAACCTTCTTAAAATTTGCGCTTAACTCATACATAAAAAATCCTCACAAAAAAATATTCAAAACCATTGACACAATTAATAGATTGTGTTATTATAAGAGTGTAAACAATCTATAGATTGTTATACTTATAGAAAGAAGGATGAAAAACATGCAATTTTCAATCTTAGAAGCCTTGTATGACGGAAAAATCATACCTTGGGAGCGGCAACGCTCTCAAAGTCCAGAGCGCTTAGCGCTTGAAATGAAAATCGAAAACGAAATAAAATATTTCACAGAAAGAATGTCATCGGCCGATTGCCAACGGTTTGAGAAACTAGAAGGACTTTATTACGAGGCAGTGCTTGAAGAGACAGTCGGCATATACTCGCATGGCTTCACATTTGGTGCATTGCTGATGATGAAAGTCATGGTAAAAGGCGGCGAATTGACTATGAAATCGTAATACTCTTCGCTTTTACCCACGGCAGAATGGCTATTCCGGTATTGCGCCTCTCTTTGGATATAGACACTATATTATTAAAAATCTCCAGCACATTGCCCGAAATCATCGTCTCCTGAACGGGGTGTGTCACCTTGCCGGCTTCAATTAAGAAACTGTTTTTGGCAACGCCGCTGAACAAACCGTTCTCACTGGGAGCGCCGCCTGAGATACGCCCGCTGAGAAATAGTCCCTTTTTAACGCCCGCGATCATCTCTTCAAGCGGTACACTTCCCGCGTCCATCTCAAAGAACGGAATGGTGCATCCGGAGCGTTTTCGACCCGTTTTATTTGACCCGTATTGGGTCAAGAGGAAGTTCTCCAACACTCCGTTTTTGATAATATCCATGTCTTTTACTCGAAAACCGTCATTCGACACAAATGTGCCGCATATCTCATCATTCAACGGAATGACACGAAGATTGACAGAATCAGATGCAATTTTATGTCCGAGTTTGTCTTTTAATAAACTGGTTTGACCAATCAAAGCGGCATCTTCTAAGAAGCAGGAAGCATAGCTCTGGAGCAATTCAAAGAGACACTCCGGCTGGAAGATAACCTCGCCGACAAATTTATCCCCGATCGGTTTTGCGCCCAACTCGGCCATGCTCTGTTCGAGGAATTTCCTGAAATTCAAGAAATCGATCAGGTCATCCGGCAGCGTCCGGCAACTACCCTCGAGGGTGTTAAAAGACGTCACCGTTTCTCCATCCTTTGCCGAGAACATGTTTTGAATGTTATAGCGTCCATCAGAGGACATGAGCTCAACGCCGTTAGTGTTTACTACAAGTTTTTCGGTTCTGTTAAACGCGGCGAAATAATCATAAGTGATTTTCGGAAAGTCTTTGGCTACTGTCTTTTGCAGGGCGGCGATACGAGGCAGGAAGCAATCTTCGGGTTTGTCCAGTCCCGCGCTGAAGTCCTTTAGCCCATCTTCTAAGAGCGCGATGTCATAGGCGTCGTCCGCCTGACCGGCCGCTGCCATCTCGACGGCTTCTATAGCGGCGGTTTTGATAGCGTCCTCGTCCCATGTGCCTAATTGTGATGTGCCTTTTTTGCTGTCCTTAATTGCTGTAAGTGAGACGGAATTAGCAAATATTGTACGCATCAGCGAGAGTTCTCCCCGCTCGATATTAAGCTCTGTCTTCTCAGCGCGTGATAAAACAACCTGTGCCTTGTCCGCCCCCGCATCCTGCATTGCTTTTATAGCGATATTTGAAATATTCTTCATAATAAACCTCCATTGTCAATTGTCAATTATTAATTGTCAATTGATTATTCCCCTCCTACGTTGATACGGCACTTAACCGCAGGGCCGCCCTCGCCAACGGACATTGCCTGCTTTTTGCCGCAGAAGCCGCTGCTTAGCCACACATCGTCATCAGATACCATGGTGACGGTTTTCAGCATGTCAAACGCTACGCCCATGACAGTGGAATCCAGAAGAGCGCGTCCGAGCTTACCGTTTTTAATCTCATAACCCATACTTACGCCGAACATAAATTCACCGGTTGTGTCAGCCTGTCCGTTGCCGGTGTTCTGGAACACATAGCCGTTATCGATGCTGGCTATCATGTCATCAAGCTTGCTCGTGCCCGGTACAATCGCCGTGTTGCGCATTCTTATCAGCGGCTCGTCGCCGTAGGCAAAGCCGCGCGCGTTGCCCATGACTTGTGCGCCCATCTCCATTGCGGATTCTTTATTGTGCAAGAAATTCTTTAGAACACCCTTGTCAATGATGACGACGTCCTCGGCCTCTACGCCCTCGTCGTCTACATAAACAGGTACGTCGCAAATATTGCCGTTTACATTGTTGGCATAGTCGATCATGGTCACAAGTTCTGTCGCGACGATCTTATTAAGGTTATCACCGGCGACTGAGCCGCTCTTTACAATGTCCGCTTCGACAGTGTGACCTATCGCCTCGTGCGCTAAAATTCCCGCCAGATCGGGCATTAGTATACAGTCGCACGCGCCCGCTTTGGGCATAACGCCCTCGCGCTTCTTCATCAGATTTTCATAGGTCATATCGGTGACGCGCTTAAACTCCGTAAGGTCAGTAAAAAAGTCCTCAAACTCGCCGCGTCCGCCGCTGACTATATCAAAGAGGTCAACTGGCTGGCTGTCATCACGCTCGGCGACAAGCATTACATAGATATGCGAACGGGGCAGGAAGATGTAAGACTCAGCGCCATCGGAGGTGACAAGATTTTTCTCGTGGTCAAAGCCCATGTAAATAACGCGGCGGCTGATAAGTTTAGGGCATTTCTCCTTGACATAGGCGTCGGCCTCTTTTAAGATATCTATCATCTCTTTAGGAGAGAGCTTGGACTTTTTCGTTCCAAAGTCATGCGAGGCGATACCGGGTTTGCTCGGCCATATGCCTTTTTGTTCTCTCGCGGCAACACTGCCCAGCTTTGCTGCATTGTCAATGGCGGCGGTTACGATGCGCTCGACACTCGCGGCGTTCATCTCGGGCCCGGCCGCAAGTCCCCATACGCCGTTTTTACGGACGCGGGAAGATACGCCGCCTTCGACGGCGCGCGTATTCATCGTAATGTCGCCGTTTAACAGCGCGATACGAATATTTGTATTTTCGTGCTGCCTAATTTCGGTATAATCGCTTCTGCCCTCGACAAAGCTCTTTAGTGTGAGTTTTTGCATATGATACCTCCTAATATTGTTATTATGGCAATTTATGTGTTTTAGCAATCATTGAGTACAGCCAGCCGCTGGGGCGCAATGTGCGCTTCTGTGTCTCGAAGTCAACGGCGGCCAGCCCGAAACGCGCGGTCTCACCCTCTAACCACTCGAAGTTATCCGTCAGCGTCCAGTGATAGTATCGCTGAACGTCGATGCCGTCATTTATAAGTTTCGATACCTGATATAAGTGATTGACTATAAAGTCCGCCCTCTGGCGGTCTAAGCCGTCGCAGATGCCATTTTCGGTTATGTATATTGGAATTTGATATTTCTTATAAACCTCTTTACACAGCTTATATAAGCCCCTTGGATAAATCTCCCAGCCCAGCTCGTTAACCGGCACATCGGGGAATGTTAAATTAGTAAAGCCCTTTGCCTTTACAGCCGAACGCGTATAATAATTTACGCCGAAAAAGTCCTGATAACATCCCTTGCCATAGGGCGCGTTGTGTCCAATTGGAGAGACTAGATTGCCTGTCGCCATACACTCGATAATCGCGTCTTGGAACAGGTATTTCATCAGTTTAGCTGCTGTTATATCGGCAGGGTTTAACGAGTTATACGGGCTGAACACGCGCAGGTGATGAGCAACGCCGACACGCGCATTCGGACACGTTTCGTGTATTGCCATATATGCTTTGATATGCGCCATTGCCAAATGTTTATAGACTAGCATGGCGAGAGGAAAACTCTTTTTCCCGGGCGGGAACTCACCGAAGTGATAGCCTTGTACCACGTAGACATTTGGCTCGTTTATGGTTATCCAATCTTCAACTAAATCACCGAACCTATCTGCGGCAAAGCGGGTGTAACGCTCGAAAATCTTGATACTCTCCGGCTGTTCGAAGCCGCCTTTTAACCAACGCGGCAGACTGAAATGAAACAGAGTGACGAGAGGTTTGATGCCGCGTTCGAGCAGGTACTCCATCATCTCACGGTATTTCGAGACGGCGTCGTCATCGAATTCGCCCGGGCGAGGCTCGATACGGCTCCACTCAAGCCCCAAGCGATATGTATTCAGTCCCATGCCCATCATTAGGTCGAAATCCTCGCGCCAGCGATTCCACTGGTCAGTGCCCCTTAGCGGGCTGCCGCCGCCTTTAATTCGCCCCTCTTTTTGCGCCCAGGCGTACCATGTGTTGTTCTTGTCGCCGCCCTCTACCTGAGTGGCGGCCGTCGCGGCGCCGAACATAAAATCACGCGGGAAATGTCCTTTCATAGCGAACCTCCTGTGTTTGTGGTATTACAATATTAACGGAAACGTAACAATCCCCGATGAGTGGGGCGCTATGGTGATCTCCTGATAAAACGCGGTGATGCCGTCGAGGGTGAGATAGTATTGTTTAGGGTCGTAATATTTGTGCACGTATCGTTTGACAGGCTCAAAATAAATCTCGCCGCCGGATTGGCGCTGTTTAATTGTATCGACTACCTGCCGCTGTATTTTGCGCTTATTCGATTCCATAACTTTTAATCTCAGCGGAAAACCGGCTTCCCATGTGTCGCCGTCTCTGACGGTCACGCCGTTTGCGCCGCCTGTGAACTCATAACGGTCGATGTAGAGTGAGAGGATGCCGTCTTCATTAAGCATCACGTTGAAATCCATCGTGAAATCAAAGCTGTGGAACAGAAACCCGTGCTTTGTCATGAAGGCATACCGGGATTTCGCATGTCTGGCCAGCGATTTGTTAATGTACCGCTCCCAGTGCCGCATAAGAGCTTTGTAATAATTATTTATGCGCTGTGCCGGTTTGGCGCGGTTGTTGACTTGGGGAAGCCGGATTTTAGCCACGATTAGAATAATATCGCCGAATTTGATATTAAATTCGCGCTTTAGTATTTGTAAGGACGTGCGGGTTCAAATTCCACTTCTTGCATCAGCTAAAAGGAGCTTTTTTGGTGGATTTTCGCAACTTATTTAGCAAATATATGTTTTATAAAAATTATAGCATCACACTCAGCATCACGCTTTTATATTGAAAGTATAGAACCAAGTCGGTTTGACACATCTTTTTTAGCTCCAAAATCCAAATGAGCGTAGATATTCATGCTTGTACCGATATCAGAGTGACCGAGCCAATCCGATATTTCTTTCATGCTGCAACCCATTTTTAACATATAGCTGGCGCATGAGTGCCTAAGGTCATGAAGTCTGATTATCTCTAAATTATGCTTCTTCAACAGTCTATTAAAAGCAACCGACATATATTGCGGAGAAAGAGCATGCCCATCCGGCCAACGGCATACATACTCTGTGTTTTGGTATGCTTGCCCCAGCATTAACTTGTCCTGTGATTGCTGGGTGCGAAGACGCAACAAAAAATTCTTGACAGCAGGATTCAATGGTAATATTCTGTGGCTAGATTTGTTTTTTGTTTCGTCTTTGGCAACCACTGTTTTGAATCTTGTCACTGTATGTCGAACAGTTAGCGTATCATTTTCAAAATCAATCGCGCTCCATTTCAAGCCTGCTATTTCAGAGCGACGCAGACCATACATCATAGCCAAGACTATGACAGGTTCCAGCGGTGTATCTTTGGAGATTTCCAACAGCTTGTTCCCTTGCTCAACAGTGAGAAAATTACCGACAAATTTTTTAGCTTTCGGAAATGTAATTTCGGCAGCGGGATTGCTTGAGATTAAGCCATCTTGAACAGCTTTACGTAATGCCTGACGGATAATCGCATGATGTATTTTTAACGTTTTACTTGATAATGATTGTCCTTTACCAGAATAGTAGCCCTTTATGTCGGAGTATGCTATATCCTTTAGAAAAACCCCTGATGATTTAAAGTGAGGGATTATGTGTTTGTCAATGGTAAACTTATATGCTTCGTATGTATTGTGTTGTAGGTTTCCGCGGACATCTTCTAGCCATACGTTGAGGTAATCACAAAACAGAACATCTTTACTGTACACGGTAACGCGCTTCTTCTCATACTCATGCAAGACCTCCCGCAAAGCTCTTTCGGCCTTGCGCTTGTTACCGGGCACATCGTCAAGGTGCAGATTAACGGTTTTCTGTTTTCGTTTACCAAACTCATCTTTGAGGTTTAGCACAGCGTAGTATTTGCCCTTGTCGGATCGTAAGCTTCCAGTCATAATAATAAATCTCCTTCCGTGACTAACTGAAGCCTACCGTCAATTATCTGATTATCATAATAACACATCTCTCCGATAAAAGCTAGTACCGCTTGTTTTGGGATTATATATTTTCGTCCAACCTTAACATGACGAATCTGATTACTTTGTAGTAATGAGTAGGCGCTTGATTTGCCTATATGTAACATCTCCATAATGTTATCAACAGTCACTATATCCGGATATTCTGAAAACACAGGAACATCTCCCTTCTATAATTACTCTGTAAAAATTATGTATTTTTCTCTAAGATATTCTTAAATGGCAAAATAAAAAGACGGAGTAGCCCGTCATGTTTAACGTGTTATATCTTTAGAAGACTTCTTTGGGGTTATCCGCTCCGTAATGCGCTCTTTGATTTTTTGCATCTGCATTTCTTCTAACATTAACTTTTCAATCCTGTTGGCGTCTGGCTGGGTCGGCGTGAATTTGGCACCATTCCGTAGTAATTTAATCGTATTATTAGCTGTTTGTTCCATCTCACTTAACATGACGGGGTCTGCTACACGGACTGGCTGACCACCTCTTATCCATTGCCCATGTATGTAATGCGGCGCAACCGGAAACATATCTTGAAGGAGCAATACCGTTTTCTTATTCTGAACATCAATTATCTTAATTGCATCTGTTGACATATGTTTACTTTGCTTCTTTTTGATAATACCTTCAAATTTATCAATTCGTGAGCTACAAGGTACAAGCCAAATCAGTGAGGTGCTCTTATCTCTGACAGCAAGGTGTGGTCGTTTTGTCTTATCGTAATCAATTAGTTCTTTGCATGTCATGCAATATCACCTTCCCCCTTTTTTATGTTTTGTAGAATCCCCCACAGGACAAAATATTATCTTCTATGTATTTGCTATTCACAAAATCTCCTGTTGTCTCCTCAAATCTCAGCGGATTCTTTTTGCAACATCGTTTGTCACCTTCCATATAAAAATCTGCACAATCTTCACATTTGTCGTGTTCAACATCAGGTCCTTCGCCATACTCTTCAGCGCATCTCTTGGAATCGGGAATCATGAAGACACATCCGCTTCCAGATACTTCGCAAATATAGCACCCTTCATCGAATCTTGCACTTTTACAAGCCATGAAAATTCCTCCTAATCATTTATTTGGATTTTTTTCCTCTGCCGCCGTATCTCCCCGCCCCGCCGGGCGGTTCGTGACGCCCCGAAAAGTGCCACAGGGTTTACCCTGTGTGCAAGCCCAACGCCTTTAGGCGTTGTGGCTGCCTTTTTGTGGGCGTCAAAGCCCTAACCCCCATCAACCTCATAATTATTTATCTTTGAATGTCTTTGTATTGTAGTGTTTGCTGACTTATATGTAGTTCCAAACCGCGTTCCAAGGTTAAACTTGCTTGGAACAAAAATTATATGTAGTTTCAATCGAAAAAACGTTCATTTTGGGTTTTGAAGGGTCTTTTTTGAGAATCTGTTTTTCATATAGATCTTTATATTCATCTGATCTATCCGTATCTTCTACAACAATAAGGAAAGACAAAGGAATAACCTTTGACCTAATAAGCGGCACATACCTGTCAATCATCATGCGAAGCTGGCGTGAAGGGTCTGACTCAATCATATCTACCAACACCACACAGATGCCATCGTCGGGAGCGAACGGCGGCAGGAGAAGAAAAGGTTCTTCTATCTGTAGAATTTCTTGACCATTGTTAATCTTACGAGGAATTAACATGTTATCTACCCCTAGAGACTGCAAATACTTTATTCGCTTTTCACTACTTGAAACCTCTAGATAATCTTTCGGTTCGATGTTTTGAAATAAAAAATGTGCTCTTACTAGATTCCGGCGTATTGTTGTAGAACCGTGCTTTTTGCGCATATGACTATGTGGCTGCCCAAATAATTTACATGTTTTGAATGTAACTTGATAAATATTCTGCTGGGTTTTTCCAAACCCACCGACGCATTTGATATATCTTGTTTCCGCCAAACTCAGTAAAATCTTATTTGCCCATCGAATCGTTATGTCCGGATTATAAGTTTCAACCATTCCACGGGTTACATAGCCTCCAAAAGCAACAATTGTTTCAAGCAATTCATACTCACGCTTTGTAAGCGACATAAAAATCAGCTCCATTTCATCTTTTTTACATTACCGTTTTCATCAATATAAGATATATACAAAGGCTTGTGCTTTTGTAGGCTTTTTGATTTATCTCCACCTGCGATCCGTGAAACCTTTACCGCTTGCCCAATTGTCTCGCAACACCACGTAAAACTGCCTGTACCCGACGAATTAAAAAAAGCGGATAATTTAGTGTTGATAGTTTTTGTGTCATACCCGCAGTCCATCTCAATATTATGAACACGCTCAGTACCGTATTTGTCAATATAGGTTATTCTCAGGTCAGGATACTCACCTTTAGGTTTCATGCTGCCGTAGTGTTTCATATCCTCTGAGCGCAACATGCGGTCGCTTTGTATACATTTGATCTTACCGCTGTCTTTTATTATCTGTTTCTCAACATCCTTGAACGCGGTGTAAACTAAGATATCATGCCATCGCTCTTTGGCATGTCCATATGACTTGCTCTTAAAGACAGGTAAATTCGGATTCATATGTTTTAACAGTTTACTGCCATTTTTACCTATCTCATATATGCCTTTAGATTTACTCTTTATTAAAATGTCTTGTCGCAGCAGGAGAGAAATATCAGCATTAAAAATCGAGGAATCCCCATTGTATATGTACTTTGCTATCTGAGTTGAAGAGAGATTTGTAAAAATCCGAATGTCATCAAGTAACTGGCGCTGTTGCTTAGTAAGTAAATCCGTCGTAAGCGTTTTGGATCCCTTGAGCCTCTCGGCAGTAAGGATACGTTTGTCCAATTCAGGCGTTATTTTGCCGTCCTTGATCAATCCTGCTTTTGTAAGAGTGACTACACGTTTCTTTATACTTTCACACCGCTCATGAGCTTCAATAAAATCGCTCCTGATATTACCCAGTTCATCGGCGACAGCCAAGACGTGACAATCAAAGGCAGTAACCTTAAAATCATAAACCTTAGACTTAGGCGTTTCTTTGTTTATCTCATGGACTGTAGCGGCAATCTCATTTTCAATTTTTGCCTGTGAAATAGCATTAACAGAGTTTTCAGTAAGTTTATATGATCCTTTGTGGATATAGGAAAGATAATTATTGGCGACAAGAATTCTTATCATACCATCTATCATTTTCGATTGTCTTTCGTATTCTTGCCTTGGCTTGCCATAATGTTCATGTTTCAATATAGCTGATTTAATAACACCATCTTGATGTTTCTCTAACAGTTTTATATGATTCTTACCTAGCTTAAAATCAGGTTTCGGCCTTGGGCGCTCCATCCATGCAACGGCGATATCAACAGGACGATATTTACCGATTCCGACGTTTTCAATATAACCGGCAGATTCAAGTTTCTTTAGCGTCGTTTGATTCCATCCCATCATCTGCTTCTGCATCTTAGAATCAATGCCACCATTTTGCAAGTGTTTAAGATAATCATCACGATTAAAAACGCCGCCATTCTTTTTCGCAAAATTGAATATGAATTTGTGGGTGCCAGTTAGCTTGAAATCTTTATCAAAAGGTAGATCTCTACTTTGGGTTCCTCTCGTTAATTCCATCGGGGATATCCACACCTTTCCGTTGCCTAATCGCTAAATGCTCACCCTGTATCCTGTGGTGCATTAAGCGATTGAATATTTCCATAATAGTCAAGATAACACCCAACGCGGCAATTATAATACTAATTATCCCGAATAGTACCGCATATCCATCAACATACGGCTTGAGTAGTCTGCTGATCCATGCGGCTCCAAAAACAATCGCCGGATAAACCACCAGACATACCAGCAACTCGCGGGACGTCAATGCTTCAACCGTTTTTGAAAAAAACCGTTTCATATTGTCATCTCCCTTTTGGGCACAAGTAGCCGTTTTAGGTCTTCGTTATAATCCTTGTTAGTCGGCGGCTCGGAACTGAAATTAGCACGACCTGACAGGCTGTTCCTAATGCGTGTTGTTGCGTCGCGTCCAGTATCATCGTTATCCAAACACAATACAACATTTTTGATATGCAGGTTATCACTTAAATACCTGTCAAGGCTTTTCTCTGAAACTCCTCCCAAAGATAATCTATCAACACCATCATAAACGCCGCCCTCCATCTTTATTATGGTAGCGTATGACATAGCGTCTATTGGACTTTCAAACACAAAAACGGTATCTGTCTCGCTTTTAGCTCTCATGACAAACCCATAGCTTTTATCGGAAGAGTCGCAATCTTTTACAAAGCGTTTATTTGACAGAGTACCACGCATGGTTCCGTAACGAGGTGTGCCGTCCATATCACGACCAACAAAGACACAGTTGTTAGTATCCTTGCTTTGATAGATATTACCGTTTTTATAGTTCTCCCAAATAATATCGCGGTCGATACCGCGCGTAGTATTTAGATAAGCGAACATGCGTGACGGGTTATCCGTTTTTTCGGGAAGCACAAATTGACCATCATTATTTTCAATTGGTAATCTCGACGTTGGTGGAGAATAGTTGATAGGCATAGTCTTTGTCAGTTCTAAAACATAGTCAACCGCATCTCTTTCCTCGCGCCCGTTAAAGACCGGGAAGTGCATAGCAAAGTCTATCGCACTGCCGCCTATCCCTCCTCGTGAATGCCAACACCACTTATTATTGGAAATCTTTAAGCTATCATGTTCGACCAAACAATATTCATTGTTACCTGTTCGCTTAACAGGATAGCCCATGAGCTGAACAAATTGAATTAAATCAACAGCTCTTGCCGCCTCATACTTTTCTTCCCACGCAGGCATACTCCTGACCTCCCCACTAATTATAAAAACATCCCACACGATAACGTGTGGGATAGGCTATGTTCATTCATCTAAGTTCTTAATATAGTCCTCAGCGGCTTTCTTTACCACCGCAAGCAACTCCTCCGATTCGTTCTGTGTTAGTGGTCGCTTCTTTGTTGCGCGCTTCAGATACTTCCCGAAATCCTTAGTAGCTTTGACACTGTATACGATAATCTTTTCTGCTTTCTTCTCTTTGCCATAACGATTTGCTAAAATGTCTTTAATAGCTTGTAATGTCAATATCCTGCTCTTAGATAATTCTTTAAGTAGCTTGGACATCTCCAATGTAGCCTTTGGCTCGGACATGCCTGATAGAACCTCATAAAGCGTTTCCTGTTCATCGGCAGAAAGAAATGAAATATCTACACCGACATAGAGCGGTAATGTACCGTTGTCCACCATATCTAAAAGTGGCTTTGAAAGATTTGTTAGCCGGATTAAATCATAAATTTTCTGTCGGCTGTTTGTTTCCGTTTTTGCGAGTTCTTCACCAGAATCTAACTTTGTACAGATTCTGTACGAAGTTTCGCCAGATAATATTTCTGAATGGTTTTCTAATAAATCCGTGCGCTTTCCTTGCTTTTTCATAACTTCCAAACGGCATTTATAAGCAAATGCTTTTTCACTTGGAAGTAAGTTTTGACGCTGCTCAAGGTTTAGATCGACTGCCACGAGCATGGCTTCGTTATCATCTACATCTATAATATGACACAAAATAGAGTCCATTCCGGCTTGCTTAACGGCTTCTGTACGGTTATGACCTGAAAGGATCTCAAATCTTTCGTTGAAATCCATATCAACGAACTTTCGCACAACGATTGGATGCAATAATCCTCTCTCACGAATATTCTCAACTAACGATTTCATTGCTTCCTCACTGTATGGTCTGAATGGGAGTTTGCCACGAAATGGAACTAACTGGTTAATTGACAATGTCTCTATTCTCGCGGGTTTTGCTTGCTGCCCAAAGAAATCACTTACAGTGACTATTTTGTTATTATTGTTCTGAAAATCATCGTCATCATTTTCTTTTCTAAAAAACCCACCATATTCTTTCGGCATAGTTACCTCCCGAGCGCATCCAGCTCATCCACCAGCGCCATGTACTCCAACGCCGGTTTGCATGAGGGTTTATAAGTAAGAATGCTCTGTCCCTCAGCGCTGGCTTCAGCAACTTTAGTTGAAGAAGATATTCTCGTCTTGAACACCGGCACATCATATCTAGGCAAGGCATTTTCGATAGCCTGTGATAAATTAAGCCGCCCGTCATACATAGTAAGCACAATACCGTCTACAGGAATCTTCTTGCCTGTGCCTTCGCGAACAATATCCAGCGTATTCATCAAATCCGGCAACACCATGAAATCAAGGAACTGTGCTTTAAGAGGTATTATTACACTGTCAGCCGCCGCGATAGCGTTTATAGTTAATAAAGTCAGTGCCGGCAGACAATCAATAAGACAATAATCATAACTATGTTTTATTTGATCTAATATCTTAGACAATACCATCTCACGGCTGAATGACGCTTGAACCAGCAGTTTCTCAACAGGAGAAAGACGTATGCTGGATGGTAACACATCCACACCATGTGCATTAATAGGGATGATCTCGTTCATTGGCTTGCGTTCCAAACGGCACTCCATTAATGTGGCTATATCAGAACCGACACTGGTATCAATGCCCATAGCAGTGGTAAGCGAAGCCTGCGGGTCAAAGTCAACCAACAGAACCTTACGCCCTTTCTGAGCAAGCCCAACACCAAGATTGAGGGTAGTTGTGCTTTTACCAACCCCTCCTTTTTGATTGCAGATAGCGATTGCCTTTGACATGGGGGATCCTCCTTTGAATGTGTTATATTTGGACACACTACCCCCTTGCCGGTAATCGACTGCAAAAGCAATCTAGTAGAGGATTGTGTGTTTGCTCCCTCTGTTCGGCGGGATTAACCGCCCGAGCGCAGAGTTCCCTCAAGCATATGAGGGTCCTCAAATGTATGTACATACATTGCTCCGTCTACTTTAAGTAGACCATCTGCTCCAAAGATAAGTGCCGAAAGTTCTTTTAGTGCTTTGTCTCGCTGTTCTCTGATAAAATCATAAGATTTATGTTCTGAGTCAGCAATTTTATGTAGAGATTTTGATGGATAATCAAAATAATACTGCCTTATTATTCTTCGTTTCAATCGTCCCTCTTGGGTATGACCGCATTTTTCTCCCCATGTAGCTATCATATTATCAATATGAGTGACGAGTATCTGAGTATATTGTTTGCTACGGGTAATACTGCGGATATGCGCATCAGGGTCAATATAGGTGTTATCAATAAGGCTATGTAACAGTATTTCCTCGACCTTGTCATAATCAATCGTAGCATTAATGCAGTGCATGCGAATTTCGTACCAGTTGTTCAAAAGCTCTTGAATGTTGCTATATCTTTCAAAAGCCTTTACCTGTCTAGCTTTGTCTGAGCGCGGCAATATTCATCACCCTTTTCTCTTTATCAATAAAGCAAGAAAACAAATTACGCTTGTTTATATACCAGGTCATCTAAGGTGCAGTTAAACTCGCGGGCGTAGCTCAACAAGACTTCAATACTTGGCTGCGTTTTACCACGTTCTACTTTTGAAATATGCGGCTGAGATACTCCAAACCTTTTAGCAAGTTCATAGGTAGTGTAGTTGTTTTCCAATCTTAATTGCAGAAGTCTACGTGTGTTAATCAACATATAAATCACCATCCGCTAGTAATGCCTTGAAGTTATTGACTTTCCCCGTCAAACGGTGTAGAATACACTTGCTGAATGACATCTACACCAATATGACGTTATTATGACTTTTGCTGAGACCGGAGGCTACACCGCTATAGCCGCCGAGCCTGCATGCTGATGAGGCTCTGACGAATACAGTATAATCTACATTTTTAGATTTGTCAAGCCATTTTGTAGATTTTCCTGAAATATTTTTTGGAGGTGGCATTTTGACTGTAAATGAACGTTTTTTTAAATTGATTGACGATCAAAAAATTAGTCAAAAAACTGTTGCGAATAAACTCAATGTTTCTGAGAAAACATTGAGTGCTTGGCGCACAAGAGGAACTGATCTCCCGGCTAAGTTGATTATTCCAGCTTGTAGATTATTTAATGTTACAATAGAGTTTCTATTGGGAAATATAGAAATTACAGATGTTTTACTAGATGACGAGGTAGTTTTGTTGAATAATTATAGGCAATTATCGCTCTATGATAAAGTTATAATCAATGGGGAAATAGCAAGATTTCTTAAAGAACAACAAAATAAAAAGGGGATCGCTAGCGCAAAAAAAGCAGTATGATGGGTAATATTGTAAGCATCCAAAATTATTTGTCGAAATGATGAGTTTGTGAGGTGCGTATATGTCGGATAGAAATAATATGGGCGAGGCAATCGTTGGGCGAATTTTAGAAGAGTATGTCCAAAAATCAGACACTAAAGATATAAGGATTTTTCACAATGTTTTGATCTCTATGCCCAAGAATGATTCGCCTGATAAAAAGATTAATTGTCAATATGACCACATCATTGTAAGTCAGGAAGGAATAATAGTTATTGAAACCAAGTATTGGCATGGCATCACATACGTTATCAGAAATAAGGATGACATAAAGCTATTAGAGGGGTTGCTGCACTTTCCGGAAAGTATGAAACATAATAATAAAAAAGAGCATGGAGACACTTTAATTTTTAATGTTAAATCCCCAAATGATAAAATACAAGACGAGCCATATAAAATAAACTTCTATTCCCCATCGAGTATTATTGGTAAAGTAAGGGCGAGATCGGCATGCCTAAAAGAATATCTCAGCCTTAAATCGCCTATCCTTAATATGATAGTTTTTGTTGAAAAAGAAAATCAGGCAAAATTGGTATATGTCGGCGAAGGCTATTTTGATCCTATAACACATATTATTAGCTCGGAAAAGTTAAACAACGAGCTAAATTACAGATATGACGAAAATGCGTTTCTACATAACACTTGGTATTGTCACAGTAGGGATGAGTATCATTCTGCTTGCACTATGCTTGCACAGTACACCAGAACTACATAAGTATAATGAGACCCCTTTACAAATCGAAAAAACTCATCTGCGCGTTCCCCCGCGTTTTCAATGCTCGCACCTTTTCAGCACACGATGCAAATGATTCTAAATACCCATCAGGGTTACGGTGGCGTCGCATATCGACAAGGTTATCCTCGTCTACAGCTCTTTTCAGTCCTCTGGCATAGTTGAGAACATTGATAACACACAAATTTTTCGCGTCCTTGTAGTTAAGCGAACGATATACTTTGCTTAGGTACTGGTAATCCGCGTTTTCCTCGTAAAGTCTTAGCG
>Ga0123353_10000455_pt1 | contig 50918 bp, 46 predicted proteins | sample TergutLab28metaG_3_FD_92763 | JGI IMG/M metagenome (GOLD analysis project Ga0123353, IMG submission 92763) | Labiotermes labralis P3 segment gut microbial communities from Petit-Saut dam, French Guiana - Lab288 P3 | ecosystem: Host-associated > Arthropoda: Insects > Digestive system > Gut ... | reverse complement strand
TTTGCGCTCGTTTTTTTATGTCGCTGTCCATTCTAATATTCATACTTACATGGGACATACGGTTCTCCTTTTTTAGTGAGATAAAAACAAATAATATGCCTATTATATGTATAGTATACGCATTATACGCATATAAAGTCAATTTTTTTCGTTATTAACTCAAAAAATTTCAACAACGGTATGAAAACGCTGTCACAAATTCTCACCCCCCACCCCCTCGGCCTTGCCCCCACCTCAAGGCCGAAGTTCCCACATGTCAATTTTTGTTATTTTTTCTGCGCACTTTATGTTTAAATTTCACCACTGCGAAATTAATTTCTATATCCGTTTCAGTATCTGAAATATCCAGTCCATCGCCTAAAACATCGGCAATGATTTCTCCGCTTTTTTGCATGAGAGAGTTTTGTTTTTCTTTCTCGGGCTTTTTCGACAATTCACCGATAGTGTGTGCTAATTTTCGTATTTTTGCGAAAGTTTCGACTATCGCAATTGTCGTTTCAGTTGCTTTTGGACTTTTTAGAACAGTTGCGAGCATATAAAGCCCTTTTTCTGTAAAGGCTTTAGGCAGGTATTTGGTATGTTGACCTCTTCCGCTCTTTAAGATCAAATTTTTTGATCTTAAAGATTCCAGCTCATTTGAATCTAATGTAATAACATATCCATCAGGGAATTTATCAGCATTATTTTTAACAGCCTGATTGATTTCTCTTGTTTCTACATCATAGGCGGCAGCTACGTCGCTGTCTAAAATAACACGTTCGTCGCGGATTGTGACAATAATATTTTCAATATCATCATTTTTGAGAATATTGCTCATAATAAGTCTCCTCATGTTTGAATGCTCTTTAAAAATGACACTATTTTTAAAAATGGCCAAAACCTTGGCGACATTTACAAAAGAAATGAATTCATATTTTTCACCCCCTCGGCCTTGCCTGCGCCATTAATTTAAATTTGTCTTTATCACTCAATATTTTTTCCAAAGCATCACCAAGAGCTTGGGGTGTATTTGGTGAATATAAAATACCGCATCCGGTCTCCTCCACCACCTCTGTAAATCCGCCGTCATCCGGCTTCTGATTGATCAGCCATTCGGAAAGTTTAGCGCGTTATCCCTAATACAATTTTCACAGTAAAACGCGCCCCCGGTTCCCGGGGACACGCAGGCTATCTTCATAATCTCCTTACTCAATCCTGACAGGTATCGTCTTTACCCTGTTGTCATCAAGTTTCACCCTTACAATTGCCATTTGCTTGGCAAAACCTTTGGTTGAGAAACGGTGATTCCCCTCCGCAAGCGTCTGTTTGTTAAGAGCCGCAATCTTCACTCCGCGCAAGTTGAACAGTTCTACAGATTGAGCGTTTATCCCCTTTAGGCGAAGTTCTAATACGCCGCGCTTAGAGCGCACGGAGAGTGAGTAAGCGGCAGCTTTGGGCGCGCTTACACTGTTACGCACCGATACTGGATTTGGTAACGGCGAACCCTTGGGCTGCACGAATTTGGAAAGCAGACGGATATATGTCAATTGATAAGCGCCCATAGGCTCCGTGACTTCCCACGAGTTCAGAGGCCAGCCTGTATTAAAATCCTTGTACATCTTCATTGGGGGCTGATTTACCGGAAGTTCCTCAGCAAAACATCTCGTATTATTGCTCCAACCCGGCCCTTCACCGCAGCTGGCAGGACAACAGCCGTCCCACCGAAACTGCGCGTTAGGCCCGCCGGCCAAAAAGGCGGGCGCGGGGCCGTGAGTTGACGTTTGCGCATTGTCCCACGGAGTGCCGTGATCAAACCAGCTGTGAAAGATCTCGTTTAAACTTCTTGATGCTCCATAGTTGTTCATGTTGCTCAAGAAGACTAAATTTAAAGGATTCACCCCGTGTAAATAGTGCAGATAATTTTCCGCCGTTTCCATGTATCTCGCACTGTGCTGCGGTTCAAAATCATTTTTTGCAAAGAGCCAAAACGTCGTTCCATTATTGCCGACATGCTGATTTGAACCCCATACATACCCCTCCATTTTAGCACGGTAGGCGCATGAGTCTATCATCCGGCCATATCTTGGCTGAAAAGCGGTGATTAGCTGTGATCTCACATCTGATTTAACCGTGGCGCTTCCGCCGTCCAAATTGAGATACCACATATACATAGTGTGATTGTCAAAACGATACATATCCATGTGTCCCCATCTGTAAAGCGGGAGCGTTCTGTACGCGTTATTGGCTTCGAAGACGGAGAGATAAGATGCGTCGCCGGTCAGCTCATAAAGATACATGGCCGCCTGCATGCGCGCGACTAATTTGGGACGAATGTCGTGCTGACCGTCAGGCCCCGGTTCCTGATTTCCCGCACCAAGTCCCTGAGAATTGTTTGAGGCTACGTTGTTGTGAAATATGGAATCGGGATGTGCCACCGCCCAGTCATAAGCCTTGAGCGCCGCGGTTCTCAATTCACCCGCGTAAGAAGCTGTTTGCTCAAATCGAGAAAAAACCATAGCTCCAAGTGCGTACGCTTTCGCCGCGGAGATAGTCGCGATTGTATTAGGCGGCCCGTAGCGGCTTGGGGTTCTGTCTTGAGACGGAGGCGAAGCGCCCTGCGCTCCGTATCCCACAATGCTCAATACCGAGCCGTCAGGATTTTGCATTCTAAGCAGCCAGTCCATCCCCCATTTCGCTTCGTCAATAATATCGGGGATACCGTTTCCTGATTCGGGGATATTATAATCATCTGTAAACGCCTCGGGTCTTTCGAGATAAGCAAGCAGCATAGTCTCAATATAGCTGGCTGCCCACGCGGTATACTTGTTGTAGTCCCCCGCGTCGTACCAGCCCCCGCGCAAGTCACGCGCTAAAGCGGCATTATTAGGATCCGAAAACAAACGGCTGCTTGAGTCTTGGAGATGACTCGCCCCATCAACCCACGACGCCTCTGCATAAGGCTGCACCTTGGCAAAACCGGCGCGTTGATAATAGAACATGCGCACCGCGTGCTTTAGTACATCGTTATAAACATCCTCGGCAATTGAAAATGAAAAAGAGCGCACGTTATTTGAAACATCTAATACATGATAACGTCCGGGGGTATTGACTTCCGAAAAGTCAAACCACCAAACCTCATCCCCTGAAGCTGAATCAAGAGCAAACTTATGCACAGGCGCGCCCTCAAACGCCGTTGCTCCGTTCCCTTCATTTACAACGCGGTAAACATCCCCCGGCGCAAATGACGCAGTTGCGTCATCACCTAATTTTGGATTTCTGACGACAGCGGTTTTCTGCGCGTTTGGACGGTAACCGAATTGATCGATTACAATGTTATCCGACAAGTTGCTCTGAGCAAAACATAGCGAACAGAGAACCGCTACGCATACTGCAATTTTTTTCCCTAACATTTTTTCTCCTTTGTACAAAATTCAATTTAATGTTATTTCACAATAACCGAACTTGCGCTTACCCTCTTGCCTGATTTTTTAATCTCAACAACATAACGGCCCGCGGGAACATTTTTCAGCGAAAAGTCGGCGCTTCCTTTTGTACTAAAACTCTTTACTGTTCTTCCCTGAACGTTTACCATTCTTATTCGTAAATCAGAATTGTCAAAAGACGTTACTCTTAATGTTTTGCCTCTTGCCAAGGCTTGCGGAGCGCGTACTGCCGAACCCGAAACTGTCTTAACGCCATCATTAAATACAGATGTCGTATTAAGTCTGTAATTCGCCCAGCTGCCGCCCAATAATCCCGGCATATCTTCGAGCGTTATTACATATGGATGATTCATGACGGTGTTCCAGTGAGCGGTTGTATTGTGCTGTGTCATAAATTCGCCGTTCCACGTCTTCCACCATGACCACGCCGCGCCTGTTGCTATGAGGCTGTCGGGGTGTGGGATAGAGCCGTTTTCGGAGAGTGCGATAATCTTGTCTGTACCGAACATGTTCTTGATAGCCTCAAAACGACTGCTTAGCGCGGAGTAATTATTGCGCGCAACGTATATGTCAACGCCTATGATGTCTACATAGCTGTCGCCGGGATACCACCCGCCGTCGTTTTTGTCGGGGCCGGACTGTTCCGTAGTCCAAATCCAAATAAGGTTGTTGAGGCCGTGGTGATTAACCATCCGGTCGTACATGAGGCGCCAAAGCTGTGCACAGGGTTTGGCAACTCTGTCGCGGCCCCACCAAAACCAGCCGCCCGCGGCTTCGTGCAGCGGACGCCAAAGTATTGGAACACCGGCGTCTTGAAGCTGCTTCAGATAATCGGAGACCATGTCTATATCTCTTATAAGGGCCCTGTAAACTTCACCGCTTGTATTCCAATGATCATAAGTGCTATTTGTAAACGCGGTTCTCAAATCAAACAGCGTACCGTTTGGATAACCGGTGCTTCTAACATAAAACAGTTGATCCAGAGCAGAACCGGTTCCCTGTCCTTGGTGCATCGGATCTTTCCAGTGCCAGCAAAAAGTCGGAAAGCCGCCTCTTTCATACAGCTCTATAGCCATTCTAATAGTAGCATCGTTGTATTGATCAAACCAGTTGCCCCTTGCCCATGTCTGACCTGTACCGTGGAAAAAATCAAAACCCACGTGCGCTGGAAATTTGCCGGACGCGTTCTTGACATGCGCCATTACGGGCGTTGTTTCTATGGTGCTTGATGTCCCCAATCCATAATCCGTCATAATACCGCTGATAATTCTTTTCCCGAACTGCTCGCGCAGGAATTGAAACATCTTCTGCGCCGGAACAGTTGCGTTAGGATTCACAAGCGTGGTTTTTAGATTAAACGGGGTCTCTGCAAAAGGGGTGACGTCTATGTAATCAATATCCACCCAACCCCAGTAGTTCCTTATCGCAACGGTATTGCTGCCAGCCCTCAAATTCACTTTACCCGCAATCAAGAGTACCGCGAAAGTAGGTTCTACGGTGCCGGTAGACGGGAAAGGGATCTCCGATTCACGGCTGTTGTTGATGTATAAGTACTGAGTCTTGGGACCGCCGTAAGTATTGGAATAGCGCGCCTCAATCGCGTAGAATCCGGCTGACGGCGCGTTGACAGTAAATGTGATGTTGCCGTCCTCCATTCGTACGTAAGACCCGCCGGTGGCGGAAGCGTGCGTACGAACGACAGCGCCGTTGCTTAACGCGGCGCTCTGAGCCTGATAGCGTACAGATTGACCATACACGCAAATCACCATACCGGCCGCGGCGATTATCGCCGGGACTGCTTTCAATTTACTTAACATACCCGCGCCTCCTTGAATACAATTAATTTATTGATTCCATCCCAGCGATTTCAATCCATCCCTATCCCCGGGTTAAAACCCGGGGCCGCATGCTTGCACCCCTAAAGGGGTGCGGAAAGTGCGGGAAAATGCAGGAGTGATTCTCCTGCGTTTTTATGACATTATTTTACAGTAACAGAAGTTGTACTTACCTTATTGCCCGCTTTTTTAATCTCTACAATGTAACGGCCCGCGGGGACTTTTTTCAGCGAGAAGTCGGCACTGCCTTTTGCCTTAAAAGTTCTTACTGTTCTACCCTGAACATTTATCATCTTTATCCGCAGATCAGAATTATCAGGAGAAGTTACTCTTAAGGTTTTGCCTCTCACCAAAGCGGTTGGAGCGCGAAGCGCGGAAGCTGATGAAAATTTACCTTGACCGATAACAGAGGTACCGCCCACACTTGCGCGGGTAACGATATCCACCGCGCTGGCGGAAGTTGCCATTAAGCCCCACGCTTTGGCGTCGTCAAAATCAGATATCAAATTAGTGCCGATTCTGACATTGTCAAAGAAGATAGTCCCTGTAAACGGCGTACCGGTCGAACCGTACTGGAACAACAGAGATCTTACCTGTGAGAGGCTGACGGATGTTCCGATGGGCACCGTTACTGTGACCCACTGACCCGGCGTGTAATCGGCTAATTTTAGTGTCTGTATCTGAGTCCAGTCCCAGTCGCGGCCTACCTTCATAACTACGTTGATATCTAAATTGCTGCCGCTTCCAGCTTGTACAAATATATCGAAAGTGATATTTGTTGAACCGGAAAAATTGCTGCCGTTGCCTTCGAAATTGGTTCCAAGTTCAGCCCAGTCAGCCGACAGCACAGGGAGACTATTTGCAGTAAGTTTCATGACCAAGTCGCCGGTCAGATCTTCAATGGTAACTTCTTTTATCAGAACGGCGTCCTTGTGGTTATCATACAGCCATTTCATCGCGGGCCCGGTCTCCTCAATTCTGCCGAAAGACGGGTCTGTGAGCGCCCAGCTCAACGCGCCGGCGTAGCCGTTTTGGAAAGCGTATTGAAAAGCCTGAGTTACTGTCATTGCAGCTTCATCTGCTCTCTGAACAGCATCGGCAGGCGTACCCGGATCATTCACCAAAACTTCTCTGTAAGCTGTTCCCGGGCCCCAATCTCTGCCGGGAAATTCAGCGATAACGATAGGTCTGTCGGCGCCCCAGTGTGACGCGGGATTGTGAAACGGCGAACCGGTCGTTCCCTGCCACTGCGGATAGTAGTGTACCATGTAAAAATCAAGCCATCCGTCATCATCGCCGCCGGCGGCTATCAAATTAGCTGTGCTGTACTGACCTCTTGAATTGCCTGCCCGCAAGTAACTTGCCTCTTTAATTCCTGTGGAGACCATCTTCTTCGAACCGCGGCGCACTTCACCGGCGACTCTGTTGGTGACTCTAAGAATATCTTCAAAACTTATTTTACGCATGACGTGGCTCCAGTTTTCAGCCGCAAGCATTCCCTCCGCTTCGTTAAAAACTTCCCATGCCATGATGGCCGGATGGTTGCCAACACCAGCCAATATTGGGCGGAGCGCGTTTTCGAAGTAGGAGTCGAGGTTAGCGTTTGAAGCAGGGCCGGATAAGAACCTGTGATTGCCCTCTAATGTATAGTTCGGATAATAGCTGGTACCCTTACCGCCGTCACCGGGCACGAGCATATCAAACGAGAAGAGACAGAGTATCAGCGCAACGCCATTTTCATAAGCGATGTCAAGCGCGGTTTTTATGTTATTGACAGTCTGTGAACCGATACCGCTGACCACGCCCTGATCGTTAATCTTTGGACAGTTTGAAAAGTCGGTATGCAGCCACCATCTCAAAGAGTTGCCGCCGGCTTTTCTGACGGCTTGTACATGACTGCGAAACGCAAACGCGTCAAGCGCCACGTCTCCTACATCATTGCCAAAAGAGTTACCGCTAACCCAGGCAACATTCATCCCCGACGCAAAAAGCGACTTGCCGTTGACGGTGAGCCTGGTGCCTTCCGCGGAATCCTGCGTATCCTGCGGCGGCGGACTCTGCGCCATAACACAAATTGCCATACCTGCCGCGGCGATCATCGCCGATACTGCTTTCACCTTTCTTAACATACTCATCCTCCAGTATTAAATGTTTATATTTTGATATCAAATCGTGAAAATAGGTACAACACCCCTAACTATACAATATTATATATAGAAAGCCGCATGTCAACAATAATCGTAAATGAATAAAAAACTTCTATAATCTTAATGGTTCCTTAAATCACTATTTCCCATGATTTACAACGCAAAGACGCAGTTTTTCGCATAGTTTTTGGAGCGTACTCCCAAAACTATACGATATTGCAGACTTTTTGGATTGTACGCCAAAAACTATACGGGATTGTGAAGTTTTTGGAACGTACTCCAAAAAAGTATTGCGCATTACATTTTTTTAAATAAATTCTTACCATCCAAATCCACGAATATATATATTATTTAAAATGTGTCTTCTTAAAATCCAAAAACGGAGCTATAAAAATATGCTGAAAAGAACAATTAAACTTACCTCTGTGCTGATTTTTGCGCTGTCAACATTAGTGTTTTCTCAATACAACCCTCTTTATTACAGTTCATTGCCAAAGGTTTCTGCCCCTTACGATACCATTTTGCAAAAGACATGGGAGGGGGTAAAGAAGCGCAATATAAACGCCTTTCCTCTCTCTAACGGGCTTGTGCACCGTCCCAAATCCGAGACTCCCGGCGACGCCGTCAGCGAAGGCGTCAGCTACGGAATGCTCTTGGCGCTGTACATGAACGATCAGGAGTATTTTAACAAAGTGTGGGAAGCGGGCGACAGGCACATGGGAGTATCAGGCTCCGGCGGCGGGTATTATTACGACTGGCGCGTGAACGCGAATACTGCCGGTACCGCCATAACAAGAACCGGTACGGGAGCCGCTTCGGACGCGGATCAGGACATTGCGTTATTGTTGATCTTCGCCAACGAGCTTGTCAAAGTCGGAATTTGGGAGCCGTACTCAAGACCTGTAACGGGCAGCGGAACACCTGTGACTTACGAATCGCGGGCGCGCTCAATTCTGCAGGTCATAAGAACCGTCAGAACCTCCTCAGGAATGTCTCGGGTACAAGGGATGATAGATGAAAATTACGGCTATCTGCTGCCAGGATTTTGGGGCGAATCGACCCGTAACAATCCGGCCAGCGGCACCGTTAACCCCGGCTACTTCGCGCCCGCTTTTTACCGCGTGTTCGCCGAATTCGAACCGGCGCACGCAGCGGTTTGGAACACGCTCATCGACACATCTTACGCTCATATCAGGCGGTCGCCGGGATATGCGAGAGGGCTTCTGCCGGACTGGACGAGAGTCAACGGAACATCAACCGGCGGCGCGGGCTATAACGCCTATTTCCGCGGCGACGCGATGTACAGAGACGCTATCCGCGTGTACTGGCGTTTGGCTACCGACTATCTTTGGTATCAGGAACCGCGCGCAAAAGCGTTCCTTGATAACGCGATGGCATTTATAGAGGATACTCTCAGAAACCGCGGAGGAAGCCGCGGAGGAATATATGGGCCGGACGCTGTAAACTTTTTCACCATGAACGGTGATTTTTTACCAGAGGACGATATTGAAAGATTAGCGGGCGGAACTATAACACGCTCCCGCCGTGAACACAGCCACCTCACCGCGGGGATGTGGGCCGCGGCGGCGATAGGAACCGGCAATATGGAACTCGCGGAGAAATACAGCGATAAACTGTTAGAATTTTACACGCGGGGAGAAGATTTTTGGGGCAACGCTGCAGACCCCGCCGGCGGACGGCATATCGCCGCGGGCAGCATGGTCAACCCGAATTTCAGATCTAACCTGCCGGTCAGCCCCACTAACCCCATACAGGTACCGTTCGAGGTGAATGCCAATGTACCGGAAGACACGCTGACTAACGAGATGTATTTTGACCAGTTCTTAGCGTGGTTTGGAGCGTCGATGATCAGCGGCGTATTTACAAATGTGTGGGCCGATCTCAAAGACGGCAATATCCCGCAGAGACCTCAAGACACGGTAACAAGCGTTATAAACCGCAGAGCTTCACCGGCAGAGAAATTCTCTCTGCGCAAAAGCGGCTCTCTGTTTATCCTGACAACCCCGGCAAATATGGCGGGAGCGGATGTGCGTATTGTAAATGTGAAGGGTGTAGTTGCAAAACGCGCAACAATGCCTCAAAACGGCCGTCTTGCGATATCAGCAAGAGAGCTTGGCGCGGGTATGTATTTTGTGGATGTTAAAAAGGCGGGTAAGGCGGGTGTGCGGATGCCGCTTGGGAATGTGAAATAGCGTTTTGGCATTTCCGTTGTGCTCATGTACCCCATCAGATAATGAGCACCTCGTTTTTGATGGGGTTCGCAAAAACATATTGCTGATATTTCCTTGTGGCAAGATGTAGATTATTAGATGTGGAATTACGCTGACGGTATAAAGACCGAAAAAAGAGTTCGCTTGTATGACACAGAAGTATGATTTAAAAGAATTACTGAAAAACCCCGATACACCGCTCACAGAAGAGCAGTTTGAGAATTGGCATAAGTACATGGCTATGACCAATGATGACAAGTCGGCTGCCGATGTTGATATTATGCCGGGAGTTTTGGAGCGTATTAAGGAAATGGAAGAGAAAGGCACATGGTGGTTTTGAGATGCCTGACTTTAATTCGGAGAACTGGTTTCCCGCAATAGAGTTATTATCAGGCATATATGCCAAAAAAGCCGATAAAAGGTTTGTGTATGTCAAAGAGGATGCTTTCGGAAGGCAATTATCTTGTAAAAGGTACACTTAATGTCCGCGGCAACGGCAAGGAAAAAGTTTCGCTGATTGTCGGCGTTAAATAACGGGTAAACTTTTATGAACATAAACTATCTTTTCACAGACAAAGCCCCAAAACCAATCGGCCCCTACAGCCAAGCGGTTGAGGCGGGAGATTTTATTTACATCAGCGGACAGATTCCTCTTTGCCCTGAAAGCGGTGAAGTTATCGGGGTGGATATCGCCGGTCAGACAAAAGCGGCATTAGCTAATTTAAAGATGATACTTGAAAACGCGGATCTTAATTTTTATAGTTTAGTGAAGACAACAGTTTTTTTGACGGATATAAATAACTTTAGTAAATTTAATGAAATTTATCAGCAAGAACTTGGCGGGGCGGCTCCCGCAAGAAGCGTTGTAGAAGTATCTGCGCTGCCAAAAAAAGTTCTTGTTGAGATAGAGGCAGCAGCTTACAAATGCACGTAAAACAGGAATACGAAGTACGCTTAGACCTTTTTCAGGGGCCGCTTGATCTTCTCTTGTACCTTGTCGAAAAGTCTGAAGTTAATATTATTGACATAAAGGTATCACAGATAGCGGCTCAATACAGCGCCTGCCTTGACTTAATGCTTGAGCTTCATCACGAGCTTAATATAGACGTTGCGGGCGAGTATCTAAGAATGGCGGCTGTGCTAATGAGGCTTAAGTCGCGGGAACTCCTGCCGGACTCTCTCCCTGAGGAGGGTCTTGAGACTTCTGAGGGAGAGATATACAACCGCGAACAGCTAATTGAGCAGCTGTTAGAGTATAAGAAATTCAAAGAAGCCGCCGGTACTTTAAAAGCGTTTGAGTTAAAACAGTATGGAACCGCCGCGAGAGGCAAAACCGAAGAGATAGAAAATGTATCATCCGAACAAAACGACGAAGTTGTCCTGGGAAACATTTCCGTTTTCGATTTGTTAAGCGCGTTTCAAACAATTTTAAAGCGTGCCGATGAAAATATCGATCCAAGCCATGTAGTCGAAGTGGATAACTGCCGGATTGACGACAGGATAGAGCATATCTTATCGATGATTACCGATAGAGGCGGCGAGGTTCACTTTGAGGAACTCTTTGGTACGGACAGACGCCGCATTGTGCTTGTGGTGACTTTTATGGCGATTTTAGAGCTTGTGAAAATGGGACAGATCGGTTTTAGGCAGCAGTACGCGTTCGGGGCTATTTTTGTGTCGAAAGCGTTTGAGACCAAATATACTGAGTAACGGCGTAAATTTACGCCGTACACCGGTATAGCCGTTCCCAAAAGTGTGCTTTCGTTACTTACGCGACAAAATCTTCGTCCACCACTCCCTATTCTCAAGATACCACTTTATGGTATCGCGTATCCCATTCTCAAACACCACAGACGGCGACCACCCAAGGTCACGCTGTATCTTTGAAGAGTCAATCGCGTATCTGCGGTCGTGGCCTAAACGGTCTTTAACATAAGTTATAAGACTCTGCGGCTTGCCCAATTCCGCGAGTATTATCTTTACAATATCTATATTATATTTTTCATTATTTCCGCCGATATTGTAAACTTCACCCAAAACGCCTTTAAAAAGAACCGTCTCCACAGCACTGCAATGATCACAAACATAAAGCCAGTCCCTTACGTTCATCCCATCACCATACACAGGAAGCGGCTTGTCGGCAAGCGCGTTTGTAATCATCAGCGGAATGAGCTTTTCAGGAAATTGAAACGGCCCGTAATTATTTGAGCAGCGGGTAATGAGCGCCGGGAAACCAAACGTTTCAAAGTATGAACGCACTAAAAGATCACTGCCCGCTTTTGACGCGGAGTAGGGGCTGTTTGGAGCAAGCGGCGTAGTCTCTGTGAAAAGTCCGGTCTTCCCTAATGTTCCGTAAACCTCATCGGTTGACACATGAACAAAACGCTTATCGCCATAGTTATTACCCCACGCCTCTTTTGCCGCCTGTAAAAGTACCTGAGTACCGAGTACGTTGGTGATAACAAACTGCGCCGGCCCTGTTATGCTTTTGTCAACATGGCTCTCCGCGGCGAAGTGCACGGCATAATCAAAATTTTCATCATCAAACAACTTTTTAACCGCCGCATTATCGCAGATATCGCCTTTTACAAATTTGTAACGGGTATCATTATTTATCTCATTGAGATTATCTAAATTCCCTGCATAAGTAAGCAGATCAAAGTTGACGATAGAACAATCGCTTCTGTTTTTGAGCATGTGGATAATAAAATTTGAACCTATGAATCCGGCGCCTCCGGTAACTAAAATTTTTTTCATTTTATCTGCTTTCCTTGATTGTTTTCTGTTAATAAAAATTCTTTAAAAGCTTCCCGCCAATCGGGCATGATATTTACACCCATCGCTTTAAGTTTCGCATTTTCAAGAACACTAAAGCGCGGTCTTGGCGCCGGACGCGGAAACTCCTCTGTAGTACAGGGTACAACATCAGCATCTATACCGCAAGCGGACACAATCTCTTTTGCGAAATCAAACCAGCTGCACTGCCCTTCGTTTGTACAGTGATAAACGCCGTACTCATTTTTGTCAATAACTTCTAACACTTGTCTGCAAACACTAACTGTCCATGTAGGCGTCCCGAATTGATCACTAACAACTTTCAATGGCTTTTTATTATCGGCTGCCGCCTGTGCGAAACGGCGTATACTCTTCACAAAATTATTACCGTGTACGCCATAAAGCCACGCGATTCTAAAAATCAGATGCTTGGGACAAATTTTGGCAATAAGTTCTTCTCCGCGCAGCTTTGACTTTCCGTAAACGGTCTGCGGATTAGTATCATCCTTTTCAATATAAGGAACAGACGCTCTTCCGTCAAAAACATAATCTGTGCTGAAATGTATAAGCGGCGCACCTGTATCACGCGCACAGGAAGCCAAATTAAAACAAGCGTCTGCGTTGATGCTAAATGCGCTCTCCTGCTTCTCTTCGCATAAATCAACAGCAGTAAAAGCGGCGCAGTTTACGATTACATCCGGCTTTGTATCATTTACACAGCGTTCAACAGACGCTTTATCCGCAATATCAATATCAGGAAAATCAACAGGGAAAACTAAATGGCCTTTAAGCTCCGCCTCTTTGACAAAATCACACCCAAGCTGTCCGCCTGAACCGATTACAAGCAGTTTCATTTTTCCTCCGTAAGTTATCGCAGTACAGCCGTAAGATTTTTGGCGATAGCCATGAAGCACTCCGCCGCTTTAGGATTATTTTGAAGAACCACAGGCCCCAAAGTACGCAGCGACTCCCGTATTTCCGGTGTATAAATAAGATATCCTATATAACGCAACTGCACAGAAAGGTATCTCTGCACAATCGCCGTAAATCCCTCTCCAACTCTTATCTCATCTGCGCCTCTTACCATATTGAGAATAAGAAACGACTTGCGGTTGTCAAGCCACTCTCTCATCTGCCGCGCTTCATCAGGATAACTCGCTTTAACTAAAGCAAGCATGCCGTCAACAGTGGGAGCCTGTTTTCCGCCTTTATCGCTGGTAAAATCTTTTATTACTTTTTGAATATCGGCACGTCCCGGAAAAAGGCGCATAAGCCCGCGGTAAATTCCGCTTTTTAAAAATCCGTAAGCGTTCTCTACAGAGGTGGGGAGAGAATCGGTCACAGTAATGCTGTTTGGAAAAGCCCCGAAGAAATCGCTGACAATGTTGCTGCTGCCCGCTCCGAGATCAACAATTATATAATCAGCCTCAAGAGTTTTCACCGCGTTCAATATTTTTTGTTTTTGACCAAAATTTGGATTAGCGAGTTCGAGAAAATCTCCCGCTCCCGATATGAGCCAGCTTTTAGGGATAGGTGTTTTAACAACCACATCAGAGAGCAATTTGCACTCACCTGTCAAGAAGTGCTGAAGAGTACGCGGCGGGCGTCTCATTCCAAGGCAGGTATGGAGATTGGCGCCGCCAAGGTCTGCGTCAATGTATCCAACCGAAAAGCCGCTCTTAACCAAAGAAGCGCCCAAGTTGGTGCTGATCGTACTCTTGCCAACCCCGCCTTTACCGCCTCCAACAGAAATTATTATCGGTTCACTCATGGCTGCTTGCCGGCTCACTGCTGCTTGACGATTGTAATGCTTCTGCGTTTAATTCTATTACAGAATGGACAAGACCGCTTCTTCTCCAAAGTTCTTCTTGTAAAGCAGGGAAAGACACCTCGTATTCCTGCTCAAAATTTTGAAAATTAACAGAAATTACTGTTCCTGAAAAAAACAGAAAAACTACTGCGGCAACCGTCATAAACAAGCCAACCGCCAAAGCAATCGGAGGCTTTTTGTTTTTGACTTCTCCTTTTGATTCGGCACTGCCGTTAAGCCGATCGCTGTAGCACCTTTGAAGAGCCGCGCTGAGCCGCTTTTCGTAATCTCCAAGATCGGCGGCATACGCGGCGGTGCCGGTCTCCGCGTTAAAATTTTTGAGGCCGCATTTAGACGCAACCCAGCGTCCGGGGTTAAACAGAGTGCGCCCGGTATACTTTGTATAGACGGTCAAAATTTTTTTAACCGCAGCTGCGCACGCCTCATCATGGCCCTCTCCCGCGCCTCGAATTCCTGCATACAAGCAGTTGAACTGATCACGGAAAAGCGCGCAAAATGCCGCGGGGTCACCGGTCTTGGCTAATTTGGTATAAAGCTCTTGCTGAGAAACTATTTTTTTCATGATTCTAAAAATACTTACGGTAATACATTAAAACAAAGTTTTTTGGCTTTTTTACGCGGGGGGTATTGATATTATTTAAAGGAGCGGTGAAATGAAACAAGTCTACGGTAGTATCCGATCTTGAATATTGAACACTTGGCTATATCAAAGCGAAAATTACAAACTAAAAACTAAAACGAGATTTTGAGAAATGAAATATGAGAAACGGAAAGAGATGAGAGGTGTAACTTGATAAATAAAATTCAAGCATTATTATAGGATTATCAAAGAACGGGGAACAAGCAATAGCTCTGCAAGCCGATCTAACTCCCCAAAGTGCTGCTCAACAAGCCCATAAGCCGTATGCAGTGCGCCAACACCGGGCAGACCGTTTTTGTCATGAGTCAGTTTGTCAATACCAAGTTCTTCAAACTCATTGCCCTGATCGCGGCCTATTAATTGGGGAGTTCACTTAATTTCATTTCAAAAGTATACGTTTTCAGTAGCGTAAAGAGCAATTTAGCTTGAATTTTTTTGTTTAAAACATCAAAAAATTACAGTTAAGCCTGACAAAACACTGTCAGCAGTATGAATCCATACATCACCGGCTCTGCAAAATCGTACCCACGCCAACGCTGAGCTGATTCATGCGTGAATCTTTCTTTCCCTCGTACTCTGCGAAGTTTGTTAAGCCTATGTTATATTTGAAATCCCAAAAGTAATTTTCACGCAGGTAAATAACAAAACCTAAAACTACTCCAAAATCAATTGAACCTCTGTCGTCAAAGTCAAACGACGGGCCGTTGTTCCATTTTATTTTTGATGCGAAGGGGATGTCAAGCTGTACACCGCTAAGCAGGTGAAACTGCGTTTCAAACATCCTAAAATCCAAAAGCACCGGAAGAGTAAGCGCAAACTCTCTTGAGCAGGCGACGTCTGTAACAAACGGATTTCTAAAAGCAAGACCGGGCGCCGCGTTAACAGCAAACCAATCTGTGAGGTTGTAGATTACAGCAGCCTGCACCTCAAAACCGTGACTTTTGCGGGAGTTGTGTCTGTACTCTGTGATTTGCAAATCATACAAGTCATCGCGGCTTTCAATCTCTAAAGTCAAATTTTTTGCAGATGAATTGTTATAAGCGAATCGTGCGCCGAGCATTAATTTGCTGTAAACAGGTTTCACCTTTTCCTTAACAGGAACAGCAGTCACAACAGGATAGGGTTGTTGATCTGCTTTTGTTTCAACGGCGGCAACCTCCGGCTCAGGTTCGATTTGAGGTTCCGCTTCAACTTCCGGCTCAACAGCCGCTACTTCCGATTCTGCCTCGGCTTCAGGTTCAGCAGCAGCGATATCTTCAGATTCCGGTTCTGATGTATCTGGTGATTTCGCGGCTTCCGCTTCAACCTCTGTTTCTGCTTCAGCAGGGACTTCTTCTGCCGCTGCGGCAGCTTCTACCGGTTGTTCGGCGTCCTGTGCTAATACCGGGATGGCGAAGCATAGGAGTATTGATAGCGCTGTCATTAAGGATGTGATCGTCTTCTTCATGTACTGCCTTCCTTCTCGTGTTAAGAGCGGCGGGCGGCGCCCGGCGTTAATGATGGTACCCGTTCGTCATCTTCGGCTCAGGGTACGGAAAAATCTATAAATTAGAATCATCAATCATACCGTAGATGGGCGACCGCGAGGGGCGCCCCTACGGTTTATCTTACTATTATCTTTGATGCGTTTACGCGTTTGCCATGCTCTTTCGCCTCTGCTATGTATCTGCCGGCGGGGATTTTGGACAGGGAGATTTTTGCGCTCCCGGTTGTATTGTAACGCGCTACAGTTCTTCCTCTCATGTCTATCAGACTCACCCGCAGCTCCGCTGTTGGATTTGCGTTAATGTTAAGGGTACGGCCATTGACAAACGCAAACGGCCTGACTCTTGTAATTGATGACGTCTGTTTTCTCTTCAACACACCGGGGCGATCTTCGGGCATTAAATCAGACAGAAACGGGTAGCTCTCCCCCTGAACCATAGACCACGCACTCAATGATTTCCCTATATCCCAGTTTGCGTATGTATCTGAGTTCTTCATCTGCTCCGTTGATCTGCCGGTTCCGCCGCTGAGAGAGAGCGTTTGGCCGGATGCTTCGGCGTCCCAGTAGCACGCTGTTATAGCGCCGGCATACGCAAGACCGACAAAACCGCCGACATCGCTCACGCCTGTTACCTGTCCGGCGGAATAGCTCTGAAAAGCGATACCGCCCTCCGAGATCTCTCCTATCAAACCGCCTGCGCGGTCTGTTCCCTTAACCTGAGCGGTAGAGTAAGAGACTTGCACCGCGCCGCCGAGATTTTTACCAACAAGACCGCCTGCCGCGCTGTAGGCTTCTACGGCAAAAACAGAGTAACTGTGTGTAACTAAAGAATTCTCCGATATGCCAACCAATCCCCCCGCGCCGCGGCCCGCGCCAGTTGTTGACGAAGAGGAAAAACTGCGAATAATAACCGAGGAGACGCTGTTTCCAACCAAGCCGCCAACTCCGTCGCCGTCTTCGCTTATTGCCTTGCCGCCTATCGCCGCGCAGCTGTCTATGAACGTGCTCACGCTTGTTCCAACAAGCGTACCTACGCTGTTTTTGCCGTTAGCTTCAACCTGAATTGTTACGCCGATTATCACCGCGCCCTTAGTATATCCAAACAAACCAACGTCGTCGCTTCCGATAATTCCGGTAATCAGTATCGTCGTCTCCTCACCTCTGCCTCTTAATACACCGGTAAACGGTCTGTCGGAAGTACCTATGGGGGTGAAATTATCATACTCATATCCGTCAATAAAATCTGTCAGCTCATAATTGCCGTTTAAGGGAAACCTGGAATCATTGCCAATCAGGTTCAGCTCCTCAATGCTTGATATTTCAATAACATCTCCCTTGCCGATCTCCTCAAACTTCGCAAAAAATTCGATAACAGTATCTTTGCCGCTTATACCCCTGTCAAAACGCGTCATCTCTTTACGGCCGTCACTCCATTCAACAAAACGAAAACCGCTCTGCGGCACCGCGGCAACAAGCGGACCGCGCAAATTTGTTCCCGCGGGAACACTGAAATATGGAAGCGCTGCGGCTACACCGCCAACCATTATTTTACCGCGTTTTTCATCCGAAGTAGAATACTCAAAAACCGTCTTATTTTCCTTGAATGACGGATAACCATCTTTTATCACCCAAATACCGGAAGTGTCCCATCCCAAAAACGAGCCGGCCTTTTGCATATCATCTGTAGACAAACCCCGCGCGCCCGCACCATCAGACGATCTTTGCTTTGTAGCGTCTGTATCCCAAAAACTCCTCTCAACCCTAACATTTCCAACTAAACTGCCGCCGGAATTTTGACCCTGCACTCTCCAAGTGGTTGTATTCCCAAAGTCAAGACCAATAAGCCCGCCCGCTTTACCGTTTCTTGCGGCCTCTACTAAACCTGCCGCGTAACTGTTTTCTATCCGTCCGCCAAAAACATAGCCAACCAAACCGCCCGCAGTCTTTGTACCGTAAACCTTACCGGTATGCGCGAAGCTGTTGGATATCCCGCCATCTGTGAGAAGACCCGCCAAGCCGCCGGCGTTATGACCATCAACGCTTGCCGTAGAATAACTCATAGAAATCCTGCCGGCGTTTATACCGACAAGGCCGCCGGCGTTATTCTCCCTTGTCCGAACAGCGTTAACGCTGCCCGCACTGTGACACCACTCAATAATTCCCATATTGATACCCGCCAAAACTCCGGCGGCATGGAAACCGGTTACATCCCCCTCAACACTAACACGCTTAACCTTGCCCTGAGCGCCGATAACGCCGAACAGGCCGGCTGCCCAGCCGCTCAGCGAATCTCTTCTGTTAATGTTAAGACCGCTTACCGCAAAACTCTTTCCGTCAAAATTACCGATAAACGGATTGGTGATGTTACCAATAGGCGCGAAATTTTCGGGAAGAGCAATATCATTGACAAGCACATAAGTCTCCGTTATGTTTTTAATGATATTATCCCTGATGATCTGAAAATCTTCAGGCTTACTTATCTCTTTGGGAGAAACGTCTGAGGCGAACGAGACCGCCGCCATTGCGGCCGTTATCATCACGACCGATGCTAATTCTCTTATCGACATAATTATCCTTTCATTGCTGAAAATATAATTTTAACATTTTACTATTGTAATTGCAATGATTTTGAGCGGTTATACAGATGTACGGCATAAATTTATACTGTGCCGCTAAGCAACAGAGCCGGCCTTGAGTGCGGTGCAGTATAAATTTATGCCGTTACCCGGTATGTTTAATAAATTCAACGGCCTTTTTGTAATTATCCGTATATCCCCAATGCGCCCACATGATCCCTATCGGTATGGGTCAAAAATACCGCGGCTATATCGTCAGGATTAATGCCTAACTTTTCCATCTCCCGCGCCACGGTTTTCTGATTCATCGCGCAGTCAAAAACGATGTATTGACCGCTGTCATGCACTATGAACATATTGGCGAAATCATCCCTTATTACAAAAATATCATCCGCAGCTTTTCCTGTTTCCATAGGAGTAAAGCCCGACATTTCGGATCTCAACTTCATCATCATCCCGCCGTACGCCAATAATAATAAACCTGTAATAATGCCGGTTACTATTAATGTTTTTTTCACAACTTTTTTCATGTATTAATCTCTGTATTTAGTATGTCAATTTAACCAATCAGAATATTAACAAGAATGAGGTTGCTTATGAGAACCATAACCATAGCGGCAACTACCGCTTTTTTGGTAAAGGCTCCAACGCCTACAGCGCCGCCTTTTGCGTTAAAGCCGTAGTAACAGCCCGAGAGTGAGATCACAAGGCCGAAGACAAATGACTTCACAACGCATATTACAACATCCTGTGTCTGAAAAAGCAGCCTTACTCCCTTATAGAAAGCGGCAAAACTTAACCCTAAAGCAACCTCCGCAATAACCTGAGCGCTTACAATAGCAATCGCAACGGCAAAAATGGTGAGCACCGGCACCATCACGCATGAGGCAATAAGACGCGGAGCTAAAAGATAAGTGTATGGGTTAAGCGACAAACAGACCATCGCGTCCATCTGCTCCGCGACTCTCATTGTACCAAGCTCCGCGGCAAGTTTAGCGCCTATGCGCCCCGTTATAACAAGCGCTGTAAGAACCGGCCCAAGTTCAGTAAATACCGCTTTGCCTACACCCGCCCCAAGATACGTAAGCGGAATCGCGTCGCCAAAAATGTACTGAACCTGCCACGCGCTCACAGCGCCCACAAATATGGAGGTAAGAAGCACAATCGGAATAGATTGAACCCCAAGTATGAACATCTGTTCGCTTATCAAATGATAACGGCGGATCGTTGCCGGAAACGCCTTTAAAATCCGGAAAAAAAAGATGGAGATCGATCCCATCTGTTCTAAGGATTTGCGCGTGCTTGCGCCTACAGATTCCGCGAAATTGTCTAAAGCATTTGCCATTTTTTATTTACTCTCATACATTGCTTTTCTGATAAGAGACCTGAGTTCGGCGGTGGCCTCGAAAAAGTATGGTCCTATATCAATAGCTGTTCCCATCTCTCTGCGCTTTTCAAAACGGCTGCCGGCTTTTTTATTTATCCAGCCCCCTTTAAATACCGCTTTACCTGTCATTAATATTGATTCATCATTAATCTCTTCGTACTGTTTGCCTGTAAACTCCAAATTTATATCTATCGTCAAGTCTGCTTTTGTGCCTGACGGCACTACTTGAATATTGCATGAGTCTTTGAGAAATTTGCGTACATGGTCGCCTGAAATGAATTCGCGCGACAGGTTAATTGAGCTATCGGGCGAGTGCGCTTTAAAATTAAGAACCGCGTTAAGCGTGGGGACTTTGTACATAAAAGAGAGCTCCTGCCCGCGGTTTAACCTTATCCCCAAATCCCTGAACCTTATGAAAAAAGGCGCTTCCATATACGAACGCGCGTCAGGCATAAGGCTGAGCATGCTTCCGTTGTGAACAAAAGGTACTACATGATTGTCTAACGCCAAAGTTCCGTCAATAAATGTAGCCATGCGGTAGAGTTCGCGCCCGTTCTGTATAAATGCCGTAATGTTGAGTCCCGTTAACGGCTCTCCGTCAATTGTAAATTTAACTGTTGGGAATTTAACAGGATTCGCCCCCGGTTTGCCCTCAATAATCATTACGTCGGTCTTAACCTCAACTTTGTTAAACAACCCCTGCACTGTTCTGCGTAAGACGTCTATAGTTGGGTCTTTAGACTCAACGCCTATTTGAAGCAGCGCCGCGCTCAGCGCCCTTATGGAGTTCGAAAGCGCAGCATCGGGATCACTTTTTACCGCAGCTTCATAACGCGCCCAGTTTTGCCTGATAAGCACTCCGTAATATTGATTATGCTCATTGAGCGCTTCCCGCAGATCCCTTTCGTTTAGCGAAAGCGACAGGTTCCACGTGCGGCCTCTGTTGAAAGTTCTCTCCTCGGCGGACACAAGCGCGCGTTCCGTAAGTTTATCAAGACTGAATTTTTTAACACTGTTCACAGTGTCAAGCTCAACGCTTGCGCTCTCTTTTAGCCATATGTAAATTTCCTTGCGTAAAGAGGCAGCGGCGTCTTTACGTATGCTGTCGGCGATCTCTTTAGTGATCGGCCCATAATGCCTGATGCCGATAGTCGCGGTGACGGGGCGGGTATTTGCCGGACGGGCGTCAGCCGCGCCTGCCTTGTTGATAAAAGGGAATTGCGTTCCCAGCAATATAATACTGATAACAAAAATTATGTGTTTCATTTCGCAACCTCCAAAACCATATCCGCAAGTTCACGCGCCTGATTTTCGCTTTTCGCTTCCGCGTAGCACCTTATTATGGGTTCTGTGTTTGAAGCGCGCAGATGAACCCAGCCGTAATCGCGTATGATTTTAAGTCCGTCGGTTTTATCTTTTTTCTCATTTGCAAAATGAGCGTCAAGTTTTTCGATAAGCGCCGGCGGGTCAATACCCTCGCATGATATTTTATCTTTCACAATAGCGTAAGTCGGCCACTGCGAGGCAAGCTCAAAAAGCTTTTTACCGCTTCGGGCCATCTCCTCAAGTATCAGCGCAAGCCCGGCGAGGCCGTCCCTTACTGTTGATATGGCGGGATAGATCACTCCGCCGTTACCCTCACCGGCTGCGGCGCATCCGTTTTTCTTCATCCCCTCTACAACATTAGCTTCGCCTATTTTTGTCCTGAATACTTTTACGCCGTATTTCGCCGCCACGTCGTCAATAAGCATGGATGTGGAAAGATTCGTAGCAACATCGCTCTTTACTTTTGACAATATATTATCAAGCGTAAAAACAAGCGTCATCTCCTCTGAGATCTCCTGACCGCTCTCTCCCATTGTAGCAAGGCGGTCGGCGTCCGGATCAAATACAAATCCGCCCCAAAACTCACTGCTGCTCTTTAACAAGTTGGACAGATCTGCAAGATGCTCAGGACGAGGTTCCGGATTGTGAACAAAATCACCGTCAAGTTTATTGTGCACCCCTCTCCATTTTACGGAAAGTTTCTCAAGCAGTTTTGGGAAAACCGCACCGCCGGCGCCGTTTATGGAATCAACAGCTATCGTTATATTTTTAGAGCGGATCAGTTCTGCATCAATTTTTTGAAGGATTTTGTCAACATGTATTTCGGTGATATCTATGCTTTCAGCAGGTTCATCACTGAATTTAGCGAACTCCTCGACGCTTGGATACTCCTCTTTCTTAAAGCCGTTATATACCTCTTCACACTCACTGCCGCCAAAAAGCCTCCCGCTGCCATGCACCATTTTATAACCGTTATAGGGAAGCGGGTTATGGCTTGCGGTAATAATTATCCCGCCAGCTGCGCCAAGGTGAGAGACCGCAACGCAGGTAGTCGGCGTAGGTGCAATGCCGATATCCACAGGTACACCGCCCGCTGCCAAAATACCGCGCGAGGCGGCTTTCATCAACAACTCACCCGTGGGTCTTGTGTCCCTTCCAATCACTATTTTGCCTTGACCCTTGCCGGTCAGTGCTAATTTAGTTTGAATAAAGGCAATGCGCGAAACGAACAACTCATTGAGAGTTTCGCCGTATTTTCCTCTGATACCTGAAACCGACATTATGGGAAGTTTACTCATTTTAACTCTCCTTATGTTGACCCTGCTTCCCAAGCGTTCTAAAAATGTTGCGCTGTTTGGGATACAGGTAGTATTTTCGTATTATTAAAGATATAGTATCTTTAAGAAAAGCAGACTATCAAGTGCGATCGTCCCAGTGAGTATAAATATAATAAAAAGCAGCCCATATAAAGCGTGAGGTTTTACAGATGAATATAGAACTATTGTGGATATTCCCGATAATCGGCTTTGGCGTGTTTGTTTCGCTTACTGTTTATCTGATTCACAGCAAGTATTCAGACAACGGCCAAGAGATGAAACGCCGTGTAAAACAGTTCAACAGCGGCGTTAATTATGTGCCTCAAAGCACAGAACGGGCGGCCGCGCAGCTTGAATCGCGTCTTGGCGAACTTGAAAACACAATTGCTTCTCTCACAAAATCAATTGCAGCCAATCAAAAACCCGGCGAAACTCAAACTCCCGCGTTTAATGCCGCGGAGCAAAACGAGCTAAGAAAGATGCTTGACAATCTATACCGCGAATACGGTGTAATCATGAGCGAAAACAATGCGTTAAGAAACCGCTTCAGCCCGCACCCCAACACCGGTAATCTGATAACTCCGGTTCATCAGAACCCTAAGGTAAACTTGCGTATATTTGACGACACCCGTTACCTGAACCCGCAAAATTTCGATGATACTTCGGAATTTGATATTGCGGTTGGCGAGAAGTAAAACAGGCGGGAATACTTTTTGGGAGAACAATTATAAAGAGTTATTACTTGGTTGATCCTTTTATTTATTTTAAAAAAAAGGAGATATCATGAGCATAACAAAATTTGCTGCAGCGTTTAAGACGCTGTTAGTTTTCACGGCAAACATCTACGCGCAGGAGATGGATACGGCTTATGTTCCATTTATTGTAAATGTAGACGCGGCTGTTACAGTACAGCAAGGTACGACTGTCTTTGAAAAAGAGGTCGAAGCGAATAAGGCGGATACCTTGATCATCACCATTGCTAAAGGGAGTCTGGCTTCGGTATTAGACGGAGCGCGAATGCAGATAAACACTCCAGCGCTAATGTCAGGCTCACACGGGAAAATCTCCCTGAATCTACCCATACACTCATACAAAAATGCAGATATTTCACTGTATTCATTAAGCGGAAAACGAATTCTGCGTACTAAGGCGAACGCCTCAGAAGTGCATAGAAACATATCGCACCCAAACCTCATGGCCGGTGTCTATTTACTGTCGGTGAAGTCCGCAAGCGGTCAAAGTCTTTCAAATCGTCTGACACATCGCGGCGGCAACCTGAACATCAACGTAATGTTTGGCGGAAGCGAAAATTTTTCAACCGGTTCGCCAATGACAGCTGCGAATACTGCATCTACTGGTTGGACAATAACAGTTTCCGCAGCAGAGCATGCCGACTCTTCGTATACGCTTAATCTGAATTTAGGATCAAACAGTTTACAATCAATAACACTGTATCCTAACAGCATTATGAAGCTGCCCAACCGGCCGCTTACGCAAACCGAGCTTAACGCATGGATCGCACGCTATGGCGTAATGGGCGGACCGAGTGAGTTTGAGCTTGAGGTAGTCCGTTTGATCAACATTGAAAGAACAAGCGCAGGACGCACTGCTCTTGAGATTGATATTCCGCTGATGATGGCGACCAGGTTCAAAAGTCAGAATATGGCGGACTTGGAGTACTTCAGCCATACAAGCCCGATATACGCAGCCAACTCCGGCGACTACTCGCCCGGCATAATATCACAAATGTTCGGCGGAACGAGAACCCCCTCCGAAAACATAGCGCGATCCAGTAACGCAACCCCGGCATCCATTGTGAATATGTGGATGAATTCCGAAGGTCACAGGAATAATATCCTGAACGCTAACTCAAGAACCATAGGGGCGGGTGCGTATAGTGTTGAAACCATCGGCAGCAATAACAGGCCAAGAACCGAAACCTTTGTCACGACGAATTTCGGGCGGTGATTTGGGGCAAGAAGCTATGACAAAACAATTATTGTTTGAACTCTGCCGCCGGCTTCACTACAAGTTCTTCATACTGTTTAATCATCGATTGACAAATGCCCTCATCCTCCCCAAGTTCTCCAAGAGCGAGCGCGGCGGCTTCTATTGTGGAGAGACCGGTTTTTTTCATCTGCTTTCTTAAACTTGGGTGCGACGGATTTAAACTGATACGGTTAAGCCGCAAAAACCACGGATTGCGCCACCACATCGCTTTAGCCTGTTTCCACGAGCCGTCTATCACAACGATCCCTTTTATTTGCGGCAAATCTTCGACGACACGTCCGTTTTTTCCCGTAACACTTATTGCGGAATCTTTACCGGTACGTTTTGCGGGTTTATTATCATTATTATTTGACGACAGATGAAGCTCATTTTTAAGATAAAGAATTCCCCACTCAGAGGGCGCGCTGTTATCACCGCATACTTTTTTGAAATTAGGCCATGATAATCCTACCCTCAAATCGCTGTTTTTAAGAGCAAGCCTTGTGAGGCGCGCAGAGTTGAGTACCTTAAACTGTTCTTGCGGATGCTGCAAAATGAGCACTCTCACCTTATTGGAAAAACTTTTCACAGCTTCACAGATACACATCTGCTTTTCGCGAAAACAGTTTGCACAGGCAGTGTTGCGGTTAAATTTTAGTTTTGCGTCCAAGCAAATATCCAATCTTATAAAAAGCGCATGCCGTGTACCGGTATATATTAAGGTGACAACTCCCGGCACATCGACTGCACGAACCATCGTGAGGCCGCTGTACCGGGAGTTGCGACCTTTAACTGCCGAAGTAATATACTAATATAAAATATGGGTAATAACTAATTTTTTCTTTAGTTGTAATAAAAGAAAACCCTGCACGAATTACTCTTCACTCACAAGCATCATCAGTTACGGTCATTTTCAAAAAGGATTATTTAATGAAATCAAAATTTTCTTTTCTATCCCTCTCATTTGCTTCGCTTCTTCTTATTGTTTCACTTGCTGTTACAGCAGATCAGACAGACGATAATGTTTATGGAAAGGATCAGGCAGAAAACTTGTATCATAACGCGAAACTTTGCGAAACTAAAAAACAGAACCTAGAAAATTACCGTAAACAATTGGTGGATGAAGCAAGACGCGAATGCTGCGGCCTTAAAAAAGGCAGGCCGCTGTTTTTAAGAGCTGTACATTGCCCGGAACTTGTAGAAAAAGAGAAATAATTGATTGATACACCCTTGGTTTTTTCCGCGTCACGCAGAGACGCCCGCGACCTCTTTTCGTCGCGTCTCCATAGCCTCGGATTTTAACCGGGGGTTCTCAATTTGGGGTCAATCAAATCCCCCCATCGGGGAAAAAGATGGGGCATATAGTCGAAGCAGCTCTTGACGCGTACCATTTCTGTTTGGAACCGTTTGGCAAAATAGCCGTCCCCTCAATGCTATTTTCTCTTACGGTTCCAAACAATGTGGTTTTTCCTCTGTTTCCCTCGTCAATAACGATACGGATTTTATCTCCGCGCAGCTCTAATTCTTTGAATACAACACTGCCGCCGCTGATATTAGTGATATTGCCTGATAAACGCTGATACTTTTGATCAATACACATCGAATAACTTTTACCGGGCTTGCCGTTATATTGCCAGTTCCACGTTCCTGAGACATTGGCCGGAATAATCCACAAATACACGGTGTTCGTTCCTGTACTGACTGTAGAATCAGCCGCCCACTCTCCCATGTCAAAATCATTAGATACGATTCTTGCACCCGGCTTTAGTTCGTTAAGCAGTTTGGGACGCAGTTTTATATTGACGTCGGGGAAAAGGTAAATAGTCACAACTGAAGCCTTTGCGAGCGGTACCTGAAAAAAATCTGTCTGATAAAATTTTACCCGGTCTTCTACACCTATAGTTTTTGCATTCTCTTCACTTTCGCTGATCATTGCCGCGTCGATATCTATTCCAACTCCCCGCGCTCCCAAAGCCGCGGCGCCTATCACTACTCTTCCGTCGCCGCATCCAAGATCAAAGACCGTGTCTTCAGGCGTAATTTTCGCAAGATCAAGCATAGCGTTTACAACATCCATCGGCATCGGAACAAAAGGCAGATCGTATTCATAGCGTTCATGAGAGATAAGTACTGCTGCGCAGACACAAACTATTGATATTATATAAGCCGCTCTCATGAAAAACCCCCGAAAAGGTGATTGCCGCTTCTATAAATATTTAAGGTGCAAAGGCAATGCCACGAAAGAGTACATCCCTTCGGGACGCAAAAAAACTCTTTATAAAAAAAGTTAAAGAAAAACGATTTCCGCCGATAAGTATACAAGACAGGAGAGCTTTCCGCTAAAACAAAATTACCATTAAAGCGAAAAGAGGGACGATGAAAATCGATTCTTATGCCGTATCAATGGCTTCAAATTCTGTTTCGGTAAAAAGCCATACTGTAACTGAACAGTTTGTTATAACTAACGGCGCAAACTCAGGCGCGCCGCAAACTAATGGAAACGCGTTTCCCGCGTCTTGGCTCACTCTTTCGCCCGAAGCACAGGAGCAATTGCGGGAGCAGTTAGCAAATAATCAGCAGCAACAGCAGCAGACAAATAATGAAGTCACAAGAGCTGAACAGTCAAGACAGTTCATGGGGTTCAGCCTCTCTGATGAACAAAGAGCAAAAATCCTGATGATTGAACAGTTAGTTGAATCTTTAACAGGCAAGAGAAATCCTTTCAGTCTTCGCAGGATGTTTTCTTCTGATGGAACCGTCAATATGCAGCAGATGAATCCGGCGAATAATTTAATGCAGCGACTCGGCACTCAAAATGTACAGCAAGTAAATCTCTCTTTTCAAAGAACCGAAACTTACTATGAATATCAGGAGATGTCATTTCAAGCCTCAGGCATTATAAAAACCGCCGACGGGCGTCAAATAAATATTGACATGAACGTCTTTATGAGCCACGAGTTTTATACGTCAAACTCAACATCAATTGACATTGCGCTTCAAACAGGAAGACTCGCCGATCCGCTTGTTGTCTCTTTTGACGGAATTCTTCCATCGTTTACACAGGATAGATATGAGTTTGATCTTCTCATAGGCGATGATCTTCAAAACATTTTCATGCCTGTAAACGGATCAGGGTTTTTGGCGTTTGATAAACACGGCGACGGGGTGATTAACTGCGGATCGCAGCTCTTTGGCGCTCACACAGGCTGCGGGTTTTCGGAGCTTGCCGCTCATGACAGCGACGGCAACGGATGGATTGACGAAGGCGACGCAATTTTTGAACATTTAAGAATAATGTTTGTTGATAAGGACACCGGAGAGTTTATGCTTCTGACTCTCAAAGAAGCTGGAATTGGCGCGATATACCTTGGTCATGTTAATACTCATTATGAGATCAACAGCAATCAGCACGAAACGCAGGGTATAATTCGTAAAAGCGGCTTTTTTCTGTATGAGAATGGAAACACCGGACACATACATCATATTGACTTGACGTATTGAACGGTGTCAAAATGAACCGCGATGGGTTGCATGAATCGCAATGGGTTAAAACCCATCGCTGCAATCTACGCTCTCCTAAAGGGGCGCGGGAGAAAGCATATTCGATTAAAATGAAATGTCAGATTCTATGATGCGGCTGCCGTCTCCCGCGTCGCTGAATCGAATAATCTTTGCATAGGGCGGAAGAGCGGCGGGGAACATTGTTCCCCACTCTACAAGACAAACGCCGTCGCCGTATATGTATTCATCAATACCTATGGATGTAAGCTCATGCTGTTTTTCTATGCGGTAGAAATCGAAGTGATAAACGGGAAAAACAGGCGTACTGTATGTATTTACAATAGAAAATGTTGGACTGCGTACCGCTGCGCCGGGTGAAAGCGCTTCCGCAAACCCGCGCACAAACTCAGTTTTGCCGGTTCCAAGATCACCGTCAAGAACATACACATCACCCGGGGCCGCAATTTGCGCAAGTCTTGCTCCTAATGCGCGGGTATCTTCAATTGTCAACGATTTTTCTTTCATTATGCTATCTTTCGATTCAAAAAATCCACAATTAAAGATAAATTATGCTAAAATAGCAAATGAAAAGAATCAAGGTTTTAATTTTGCTCAATAAAAAATATCACGTGAGCCAACCTCACGGCGCTCAAATGATAACATATCAGGTAGACTTTCAACCTACCCCGCAGTAATCTCCGCCAACCCGCCCATATAAGGCCGCAAAACCTCCGGCACGATAACCGTGCCCAAAGCTGTCTGATAATTCTCCAATATAGCAACTATAATCCGCGCCGTAGCAAGGCCGCTTCCATTAAGCGTATGCACAAGTCTTGGCTTATCACTGCTCTTGCCTCTAAAGCGGATATTCATACGCCGCGCCTGAAAATCTTCAAAATTACTGCATGATGATACTTCAAGATATTTATTTTCGGCAGGAGCCCAAACTTCAAGGTCATAACATTTAGCCGCCGCAAAAGACATATCCGCGTCACAAAGCAATAGAACTCTGTATTTGAGATTTAACGCTTTCAAAATGCCCTCTGCATGACCGCGAAGCTTCTCATGCTCTTCGTAGGATTTTTCAGGTTCAACAAATTTTACAAGTTCTACTTTGTTGAATTGATGCACACGCAGAAAACCCTTTGTATCCTTACCATAGGAACCTGCTTCACGTCTGAAACAGGCGCTGTAAGCGCAGTAATTTATCGGAAGTTTAGCGGCGTCAAGAATTTCATCACGATGTAAATTTGTTACAGGAACTTCTGATGTTGGGATGCAAAAAAGCTCGTCTTCATTTATATAATACATTTGGTCTTCACTTTTCGGAAGCTGTCCTGTTCCGTAAGCGCTCTCTTTATTGACAAGAAACGGCGGGAACACTTCCGTATATCCATTTTTATTTGTGTGAGTATCAAGAAAAAAGTTAATGAGCGCCCGCTCAAGAAGCGCTCCCTTGCCTTTAAGGACAGGGAACCCGGCGCCGCTGACTTTGGCGCCGCGAGAAAAATCAATTATGTCAAGCGCAATGCCCAGTTCCATATGATCTTTGAGTTTGAAATCAAACGCAGGAACTTCTCCCCATTCAGAAACTACGGCATTGTCTTTTTCACTCGCGCCGCGCGGAACTGATTCGTGAGGCATATTGGGAATACGCTCCATGAGATACTGCTGCTGTTTTTCTATCTCCGCAAGTTTATCATCAAGCTCTTTTATCATATCAGATGTTTGCTTCATCTCCGCGATAAGAGCTTCCGCGTCTTTTTTCTCTTTTTTAAGTTTCGCAATCTCCTGAGAGCTCGCGTTGCGTTTACTTTTTAGCTGCTCTACTTCGCGTATTATCTCACGGCGTTTTGCGTCGAGTTCAGTAACCCCTTTTATATCGGCGGGACTCTTTTTTCTCGCCGCGCCTTCAGTTATCTCGCCAGGGTTATCCCTTATTCGCTGAATGTCAATCATACGTCAAACTCCTTAAAGGTTGTATTCGCCCGATGTTTTCGGGCAGGAGAATAAATATATATTTTTGCCGTAAGCAGATATTAACTTGAGTATGTATTGCTTGGCGAACGATCTACAATATAATTTTATACTTAATAATTGCATGTAATCTCTAACGCTTTAAATATATGTGTTGATTGATAGCAATAATGTTTTTTGTTGATTAACTAAAGGAGGATAAGTCATGAGTAAGGTGATGTTTAATGGGACGGTTAGCGCAAGAAGAGCAGCGGTTTTTTGTACGATAGCCGCAGTTGTAATTTTTGGTTTGGCCTGTTCGTCCGGGGCCAAAAAAAATAGTGTGATGGAAAGCAGCGCACAGCCGCGGCAAAATAATGTCCAAACACAAACAGCTCACGCACAGCAGCCGCAGGCGGCTTTTCCCGCGGCTCAGAGTGCGGCGGCGACCGCTTCCAGGGCGAATACGTTTACCGATGAGAGAGATGATCAAAAGTATCGTATGGTGAAGATTGGTAATTTGACATGGATGGCGGACAATTTGAACTTCAGGCCGAGAACCGGTTCTTTGTGTTACGGAGCAGATATGACTAACTGCGACAAATACGGACGGCTCTATGATTGGAACGCCGCGCAGGACGCCTGTCCGGCGGGATGGCGTTTGCCAACTGCCAAAAATTGGGACGACTTAATCTCCCAAGCGGGCGATAACGAATTTGCCGCTAAAAAACTAAAATCAAAAACCGGTTGGAGCGATAATGAAAATGGTACGGATGAGTTCGGTTTTGCGGCTCTGCCGGGTGGTTTTCGCAGTGGTGAAGATATGGTTTTTCACGATATAGGTAAAAAAAGCGGATGGTGGGCGACTATAGAAGCGGGCCGGCATAGATTTGCAATTTTTGCGGATAATAAAGACTGCCAATTAGGGTGCGACGGCTGCTGGTGGGAGGATAATTGGGGGTTTTCTATCCGCTGCGTTAAAGATTAAAATCGTCCCTAACGTTTCCGTGTTTTACGTAATACCTCATTTACGCCCCGGGCGTTGGGCCCGGGGCGAATGAGAGACGCGCTGCCTCTACCTTGCGATCAATACTCGTTCCTGCAATGTCTGCGATCCTGCCCGCAGTTTTATCAAATACGTTCCGGTCGCAAGAGTACCTGTTGAGATACGCTCGCTGTAGGCGCCGGCGTCTTTTATCGTGCTGACTAACGTCTTCACCTTTTTTCCCTTGACATTGAACAGGTCAAGCTGTACCGCGCCTTTATCCTTTATCGCGTAGTTGACATTGATCACTCCGCTGTTTCCAACATGCGATACATTTAACGCGTAGCTTGACGGAGGTGTCTTGCCGAGTACGGATGTGGCCTCGTCTCTAACCGCGATAAGGTACATCATAGACGTTGTGGTACCGTCATTAGAATTCGGGCCGAGCGCAACTATCTGACCTGACGCGACAGATCTGCTGTAGACCGTGAAAACACGGTCGGCAGTATTGTCATTCACCGTTAATCTCGTGGTAGTTGCAGTAAAACCTCTCGCGGCAAGCCACGCGGGTCTTGGGCTGACTCTGTCTTCGTGGGCTATGTAGACGGTGCCGCTTCTTCTCATCCTGAATCTGATAAGAGTGTCGGGTGATGATAATCTTCGTGTCTCCTGAGATGCGGCAACCCACTCCGCGCCCTGCAATTGCGCAGGTATTGTACCTGTCACAAATTCACGGTCGCCGTAGATTCTTTGCTGCGGTCTGAGATTGGTTTGAATCGACCAAGCCGCCGCGTTCGCAGGGTCAAAAAGCGCGAGGCTGTCAATAAAATCACCCGAGCCAATGAACGCGGCTACCGTTATATTTACGGCTGCTGATGTTGCGTTAGCACCAGCATTAGTAGCCGCTCTCGCCGTGATGGTATGCGCTCCCGCGGGAGGATTCGTCCACGCGAACGTGTAAGGAGCTGCGCTTCTCTCACCCAATTTTGTCGAACCGTTAAAAAATTCTACAAGTGAAATACTGCCGCCGGAAACGGAAGCTGTCGCCGTGATATTGACGGTCTGACCCGGCAGAAATCGTGCGTTGTTGGCCGGTACCGTAACGGCCACTGCAGGACGAGGGTTCGGCGTCGTATTGCCGCCCGCTACCACAACGTTAGGCGTTGGAGGCGGGAAATCCATATCACTGGCGATATAGTACCCCGGATGCGGCGGCTGGTTGTACGATGAATTCTGCCACGCCACAGCGACTCTGTACGTTGGGTCGTGCATGAGCGTAACCAAGCGGTGCGTTGTCGGCATCGTTGATGTGTAGATTCTTATCGCGCTGTTTCCGGCGGCAAAGATTACCTCCTCGCGCCAGTCGCCGAATATGTCGGCTTGTAAAACAGGGTTTGACTTCGTACCATTGATTGAGCTCGCGCCGGTTGCTGAAAGAAGCGCGGTGCCTCTGTTGTTTGCGATACTCCACTTTGTGATTGTGTTGCCGTCAAGAAGAGCGCGGGTGAGATCGCCGTCCCAAAAGATGACGTGGTTGATTGAATTCGGTCTAGTTCCAACATTTCTGCCGGTAATGTCAAGCAAACCTATACCGCTTGCCGCCCAAAAATGAAATCCGGGTCTGCTTGCGTCAAGAAATCCCGCGGTCGCACGACCTACATCATTACTGTTGTCAACACTAAAAACCACATTGCCGTTATTGGCGTGCCGCAGAGATACTCCTACGGCACCGCTCTCCTGCGGTGTGTAAACTTGTGGAATAGGATTCCCTTTTATCATGTGCGCAACGTGGAGGGCATCACCGTGGCCAAGTCTTGACGTCCACATTCCTCTGCCATCAGGGCCTATTACGGCCGCACCGGTGATTATGGAGTGACGTCCGCTGTTGTCAACATCTGCTACGCTTAACTGATGATTGCCTTGACCAGAGTAATTACTGTTACCGGAAGAGTTTGAGTCAAAAGTCCAGCGCCGTGTAAGCTGCCCATTGCGATAGTCCCAAGCAGCAAATGTCATGCGTCCATAGTAACCCCGTTGAAACACCGCGCTTGGGCGTTCACCGTCAAGATAGGCGACAACGGCGTTGAAACGGTCAACACGATTGCCATAGGTTTCGTTGTTGCCCCAGCCGCCTATTGGGTCGCGTCCGGGCCAGTAATCCGCTGTGGCAAGTTCCGCGCCGGTTTCACCATCAAAGACTGTCAGATACTCCGGCCCCGAAAGGATGCGGCCGCAGCTGCTGCCTGTTCCTGTAACACGACGTATAGCGCTGTGGTTAGCATTCGCGGCAGGCCCCATCCTGATAAACTGCCCCGTGCCGTCCCGCGTACCCTCCGCCGTTTTCATCATGATCTGTGCCTTGCCGCTGCCCTCAAAGTCATACACCATAAACTGGGTGTAGTGCGCACCGGCTCTAATGTTCGGCCCGAGGTCGATGCGCCACAGCCGCTGACCGCTAAGTGTATACGCATCAATGAATACATTATCCGTAGTCTGCGTCAACGGGCCTCCGGCTCTTGGCGGTCCGCATGGTCTTACGTTTCCGCTGCATCCGGCCCCCTCACCATCGCTCCCGTTACAAACGGTAATGCCGTTATCTATCGCATTGCTCGGTTCCCACTTGATAATGATGTCGTAAACGCCGTTACCCGTAAGGTCGCCCACACTGCCGTCATTGGGCGAATACGTGCCAAAGAACTGACCGGTTGGCGGTCTTTGGAGAGGGATTTCGAGATACCCGGCATTTGCGCCTTGAGTGTTGGCAATGAGTATCGCCGGATCACTCGCCGCTTGTTCTGTACCGTTGACAACTGCGCGGACAGTATAGGTACTTGTACCTGTCTGCTGTGCAGTGTTAGCATCTGTATAAATCGTTGCACCTGTGATAGGAGTAGAATTTAGCCGCGTTGTCCCGCGGTAAACATTGAATCCGGTATTATACGGCTCATTCGCTAAAAGCCGCCATGAGAGAAAATATCCCTGACCCTGCCGTACAGCGATAAGTCCGCGGTTCAGTCTCTCTACCTGCATAGGCCCCTGCGCGAAAACGGACTGCGCAAAAAGCGTGCAGACAAACAGCATCATACAAAAGATTGATGATCGTTTCATGCTCCCTCCATACAACATTAAATATTTAATAGTTGAATAGTTAAAAATCAAAATAGAGACGGATGACGGCAAATTACAATCGGAATTTAAAAAACGTATCATTAATTTATTTACATCTTTGCCGATATATAATATTATATAGTATATATTTAGTTTAGTCCATTAATTTTTAATAGAAGCCTTTTTTGCGATGATAGAAAACCTAAACTCAAACCCATTATCCCCAAACTCAAAACAGGAGGGCGGCTTTATACGCGCCTCCGTTGTACGCGTGCTTGATGATGGAGGCGGATATCTGCTCAAGACGCAAAGCGGACGGGAGTTTGCCGTGCGTACTGAGGGAAGTGTTAGTCTTAGTGCCGGACAAAATGTTTTGGTTAATCCATCAGAGGGTAAAATAGTTGTACTGCCAGACGGCGGTTCATCCGACCCTTCGCAACTGTTAAAATCTCAATTACTAAAGCAATTTCCTACAGACCTTTTCACTAAGAGCGAACTGGCGGCGTCAGATACATCAGATAAAACCGGCGTGAAAGAGACTGGCGGACAAGTACAAACTGCACAAAAAAGCGTGGATTTCGCAGTCGCGCCTGAAAAAATTTTTGAGGATGGACTCTATAAAACAAATTCAGCAAAAAATCGTGAGCTTGTTGATAAAGTATTGCGGGAAATATCCGGCGAGGCAAAAGACTACGCGGCCGTGCGGCTTAGTTCGGTTAATGGTCAGCAGGTTGTTACCGCTGTTACAAGTGAAAATTTACAAAAGGTTATTGAAGAGCTGCATTCAAATTTTGCAAGCAATGTTTTGCGGTCGCTGCCGGTTGCTTTTTTTGAACAGCTGTTCACAGAGCGCGGCGAACTTAATCTTCATATTTTAAAAGCGTTAGATACACAGTTACAAAGTCGTAACATATCTATAGACCCAGCTTCACAGGTGCAATTAGAAAAATTAAATCAGTGGGTTCGGCTGATTATGGATAATCCGCAGTTAATCGAAAAACTTGCCATGCGGATTCCTTTGGCAGAAGCGCAGGATGTAGCACGGCAGTTTCAAGTATTAAATGCTATGAGTGCAAACTTTTTGCCGGATGCCGCTAAAGGATCGCTATCACCGGAGATTTTTTTTCTTACAGAAGATAAACTTAGCGCCGCCGGATTGAACCGCAGTGTATTGATTGAAAACCTTTGCACATCCACATTTTCTTCCGCGCCGTCAAAACTGCTTGATGTTCTTGGTAAATTAGAATTATCAGGACAAATTATCATCCCGCAAACGACGTCTGCGGAAGCGCAAAAACTTGTCAGCGATTTTTTAAGCAAATTTCCAACGATTGCCTATAAAGAACTTGAAATGGTTCATAATCATAACAGCCTTTCTCCAAAAACATCAGATGCGCAAATTTCTGCATCACAGCAAGAATCATCAAAACAACCAACGCCGCAGGCTCTCATAAAAATAGCATTTTCAGAGTTGACAGACGCGGCGGTGAAAGCGTTGATTGGGGGAGACGCAAAAGAGACCGCCGCGGTGATCAATACAAAAACCGCTACGATTAAGGAGATTATCAACCAAATTCAATCGCCACTTGCTTCAATCGTTTATAAAGAAAATAATCAGGTTCAATCATCAACAAGTTTTAACAATGCTGTTAGCAACACTGAAAAAACAGAAGCTGCTCAACGAATCATTCCCAGCGAAATAAAAGCAGATGTCTTGATGAAAATAATGAACACTCTTGAAAAAACGGTTGTTTCCGTTTCGGATGGAGTCAACAAAAATGAACTTAACTTTGAGCAAAAAGCAGCGCTTCTTAAAACTATCCACGCAAGCGTTTCTTCTGTGAATAGCGTCCTGCCTGTTGATCCGCAAACATTTCCTGTTTCGCAAAATTTTTATGAGCGCTTGCTCTCCATGCCAAAACCGCGAAGCGATTCAATGGATACAAACGCTCTCTTTTCACGTATCACGGCTGCTCAGGAGTCAATTGAAAAACTTACGATGCAATTAACAAATGATACAAAAGTTATCAATGATAAAGTAACGGGCAATCAACTTTTGAATTTTACGCATAACATATGGAGCGAAACGGAAAAAATCCGCACCGGATTTCAAGAGGTATTTTCATCGCTTGATCTGCAAAACCGCATCTCGCTTCTTGAATCGTCAAACATAAACGAACGGCTCCTGCTTGCCAATCGGCAGAGTATTGATAGTTTCCGCTTAGACCTTATGATGGATGTGTCAAGAGCGCTTCAGGAGATTTTTTCGGCTGTGAAAGAGCTTAACACTACAACTTCGCATCTCCCCGAAAATCTGCGGTTATCACCTGAAACTGAAACCGCTTTGCGCAATATTGTTCAAACTCTTGAACAGAAAACGTATGAAAGCTCTGAGATGCTTACTGAAAAATTGAAATTTGTTTTGAAAGAGCTCACCTCCATGCAGGGTGAAAACACAAGAGCGTTAGAGCAGCAAAACGCACAAAGTCAAAATGTAAAACCGGAATCAACGCAATCCCCGCAGCAAAACGCGCACACTCTTGGTTCCGACATTTTAAGAAGCGCAATTCAAAACGCGGCAAGAGGACTTGAAACCCTGCAATTGTTATCCGCTCAAACCCGCGGCGCCGGAGATACGCAGCAGCAAATAGTTGCGCTGCCTGTAAAGATCGGCGAGGAGTGGACAGAGGTACATGTCAAATTTTTAAAGGATCGAAAAGACTCAAAAAAGAAAAACAGCGATGGTCACGTTTCTGTATATCTGAATGTAGCTCCATCCACGCTCGGCGAAGTTGGAGCGCATCTTGATTTTTATCCGCCTGCTAATTTGAAAATATCTTTTCAGTTTGAGAGAGCCGGTACAAAAAAGTGGTTTATAGATCAATCATCACAGATACGTGAGGCGTTGTCGGAAGCGGGATTGCCGGGAACTGTGCTTGAGTTTAGAAGCAAGCGGATACAAAAAATGGGTGATACAGAGACAGGCGGCGGGGAGAAGAAAAAACGTAAGGCCGGCAAGATTGATATTGATGCTTAATCTCGCCGGTTTTACACTGTGAAATTACTTAATACTCGAAGCAGCCCTCACAAGCGCATCCTGAGCGCTGCGGGCGTTTTGACGAAGCAGACTCTCTATCCGCCGCTCCTCCGCGCTGTTTTCGGCAAAATAATACTGCCGGTAAAAACGGCACGCTTCCAAAAGATGCGTCATGGCGCTTTCTATAAGTTTAGCGGCTTCGGGGAATTGATTAACAATCTGTGCCGATATCCTGATCTCATTTTGTAATCTTTCGATCTGCTGCTGTGTTTGCGTTGCCCGCGCTACTAACTGATCGTGACTCAAATCAGGATCGTGAAGCCTTTCTCTTATGAGTAAAGAGGCATAACCGTTAGCCTGCGAAATAATAGGCAGTACTGCCGACGCGCTGTTTGTACGCTCCAAAGCCTCTCCTTTGCTTTGCAAACGCTCCTCCGCGGCTCGTATTTCATTCTCAAATTTACGCCGCTCTTTCTGCATCGCGACTCTTGATGTTTCGCTGTAATGCTCTACAATAACCCACACCGTTCCTCCAAGCATACAGCTCGCAAAAAGGAAAGACAACATAAGACGCCACATCCCGCGCGCGTTAATGGCAATCATATATGCAACAATAGTTAATGCTATAAGCACTGCCATAAGTAATACTTCAACACTCATATCCAATCCTTTCATTTGGGGCGGGGCCCGCCCCCGCCCTATTCACTTTTTCTGATAAGCACAGATTCTATCTTTGTAAGCCCTGAACTCATAATATAAAAATTCCACCCATCAACCGCAAACCGTTCGCCTGTTTTTGGGATTCTTCCAAGATACCGTGTAAGCAGTCCGTTGAGTGTGCGTACATCCGAAGACGCGGTAATAAGCGCGTCCGGAAGCCACTCCGCCATCTCCTCTATCTCCTGTAAACCGGAAAAAACTTTGGTAGAAAGCCCTGTGTTTTCCTGAGCGGGACGCTCCGTGCGAAACTGCATAACTCTCTTAAGTCCATCAGACAGCGAAAATAATCCGCAAAAACTTCCGAATTCATCAAGCACACACACAACTCTAAGCTTTTGAGTAAACATAAAGCTTATGAGATCTGCAACCTCAAGCGTCTCAGGCACCCATTCGGGGGAGACTGCGAGTTTGCGGCAGCGGGACTTGGGAGACGCGGCCAAAAGCTGCGGCAAACGGACAAGGCCCGTTATCTGACGGCTCCGTCCGCGGGTGAGAAGCGCTGCTGTCTGACCGCTGCGGGAGAGCGAGCTAACTGCTTCATGAACAGTACAGTCCTGCGGCAAAAGAAGCGTCTGAGAGCGGTGAAGCATATAGCGCTTGACAGGCTGGGCGCCTTTGTCAAGAAGACCTGTTATAACATTTTGCTCCCATTTGGAAATTACACCCTGTTTAAGCGAGTTATGCACAGCAGACTTGAGTTCGTCAAGTGTAATAAACGGCGTAGGCCGTTTCAGATGAACCGAGAGCCGTTCAAGAAAAAATTGATTTATCTTTTGAAACAGATCAAGCAGCGGAGATGAAAAAATTTTGAGATAGTGCCAAACCGGAGAGGCAAGAGCCGCGATTGCTTCGTTTCTATTTAGAGCTCCGTTTTTTGGAAGTACTTCACCAAAGGCAATTATGATCATCGTTGCGGCAATAAAACCAACAAGCGTAGCGTCGCGGCCTAAAAGCTCCGCCAAAAGAGAGTTAATGAGACCGGCAAGAGTCAGGTTTACAAAAATATTGGCCAGGAGGATCATCATAAGAGTCCTTTGGCCATCCGCAAGAAGCGAATAAATCAACCGGCGAGAGCGCGCCTCATGCTTTTCAAACGTACCGATGCGCTCCCGCGGGATAGAGAACAAAGCGGTTTCAGACGCGGAGATAAACGCCGAAACCGCTAAGAAAACAACGCAACAACTGGAAAGGATAATAATACTGATACTCATTGTTAATTCAATTCTTCTGTGCCCTTTAAACCCCGTGCAGGAAACCCGGGACCATCAAGCGCAGCACCCCGGAGGGGTCGCACGCTTGGTAACGGCGGATTTTAACCCGCCGCTCTCTAAAACGGCAAATCATCCCCGCCGATATCAGGCTCGCTGCCGGCACGCTGCTCTACAGGATCGGGGCGGGAGTCGAAATAATCGTCAACCGGCGGCTGAGCATAATCACCGCGGCTGCCTCCGCCGCCGCCGCTGCTAAGAAGCTGGAGCGTAAGACCCTCTATTTCTGTGCTGTAGCGTTTCACTTTGTCTTTATCTTCCCATGAGCGGGTGGTAAGACGCCCTTCAACATAACAGCTGCTCCCCTTTTTGAGGTACTGATTAGCCACTTCTGCCTGTCTGCCCCAAAACACAATTCTGTGCCATTCGGTGCGTTCCTGTTTTTGGCCGTTCTTATCTGTCCAGCGCTCAGTTGTTGCGATGGTGAAATTAGTGACCGGTTTGCCTGCCGGGGTAAAACGCATTTCCGGATCTCTGCCTAAGTTTCCTATGAGAATGACCTTGTTGATACTAGCCATGAGATAACTCCTTCTGAGTTTTTTGGGTTAAATTCACTACAGAGAGATGAGAACCAAATGTAAGATACTTATAAAATGGCAAAATTGCACGCTCTTACGCAAGAGAAAAATAGAACTATTGTACGAAAAATGCTTAATGACGCTTTCCGCAAAACTTATTTTAGAAAGCTTATGAAAAATTCAAAGAAACTCGTTTTACAAATTATCTGTCCCGACCAAAGCGGTCTTATCGCCGCTTTTACGCAGGGTATTGCTCAAAGCGGCGCCAACATTTTAGATTTAACGCAGCACACCGCAACAGACATAAACATGTTTTTCATGCGTGCGTTTATAGAGTGCGAGAGCGATGCGGTGGCGCAGTTAGAAACCCACTTCTCTAAAATGGAAGACGCGTTCTCTTTACAATGGAAATTATATGACGCAAGGCATAAAACAAAACTTGCCCTCTTTGTTTCCACCACAAGCCATTGCCTCTACGAGCTTTTACTCTCTCATAAAGACGGCGCACTGCCTTGTGAATTTACTTGCGTAATATCTAATCATACGGTCTTGGAACCTGTGGCAAGATCATTCGGCCTGCCTTTCTTTTTGGTTCCAAGTGATATTCCAAAACCGGAGCAAGATAAAAAATTCAACGAGATTTTACGCGCTTCTCAAACAGAGGGGATTGTGCTTGCCAGATACATGCAAATCCTCAGCGAAGATTTTACTAACGAGTGGAAATACCGCATTGTAAATATTCACCACGGATTTTTACCCGCGTTTAAAGGCGCAAAACCGTATCATCAGGCGTGGGCAAAGGGTGTGAAAATAATAGGCGCAACCGCGCATTTCGCCACTGCTGACTTAGATCAGGGGCCGATCATTTGGCAAAGCGTTCAGCAGGTAGAAGATACAAAAAGTATCAAGCACTTTATTCAAATCGGAAAAGCGGTCGAAAAACGCACGCTTCTGCATGCGCTTAAACTTTACTTGGAACACCGTGTGTTTTTGTATGATGAGAGAACTTTTATATTATGAACAGGGCGCCTGTAAAATCAATCATACGCATCTGTAATTATCTTTCCCCCTGCGGCTTAAAGTATTTTAGTTAGATTAATGTAGTGTGCAAGATTTGAAGCTGTACACTTGCTTATCATTGAAGACACGATTAAATATTGCCTGCGGCTCGATAAACACGGTACGCCGCATCGCCCTCAGACTGCACTGCAGCCGTGAGGTCATCGGACGATACGGCCTATTTAACCGTGTGATCTATAAACCTTGAGGATCAAGCTGACTAAAAATGTTCACCGGACTTGTTGAAACAATGGGCTCTATGGCAGGGGTGCGTTTTTACGGCGAAAGCGTTGAACTTTGCGTAAAGCCTGACATGGTGAATTTTACCGTTGAGCTTGGCGCTTCCGTAGCCATTGACGGAGTCTGCTTAACGCTTGAAAAACTTGGCGGCAGCGGTGAGTTGTTTTTTACAGCAGTATCTGAGACGCTTCGGCGCACTACACTCGCAAGACCAAATGCCGGGCGCAGGGTTAATCTTGAAAGAGCAATGCGGGCAGACGGGCGGCTTGACGGGCATATTGTTCTAGGCCATGTGGATGGTAAGGGCAGGATAGTTTGTGATGAGCATGCCGGCGTGAGTATCATTCGTACCATAGAAGTGCCTTCACAGCTTGAAATGTTTATGGCGGAAAAAGGTTCTGTCACTGTTGACGGGATCAGCTTGACAATCGCAAAGTCGGAAGGACGCAATATATCGGTGTCGATAATTCCGGCTACAGCGGCCAGGACGACTATGTCAATTAAAAAACCGGGTGCCGAGGTGAATATTGAATGTGACGTACTCGCCCGGTATCTATACAAAATGGTTAAATCCGGCGGACTTAACGCAGAGCGGAATCAGAGTAGTAATGATTCTCTTTTGCAAAAAATGGAAAGGTTAGGATTTTGAAAAGTTTTAAAGAGATAGAAGAGGTTATTAATGATTATCGCAGCGGTGAGATAATTATTATAGTGGATGATGAAGACCGCGAGAACGAGGGGGATTTTGCTTTCGCGTCTGAAAAGTGTACGCCTGAAAAAATAAACTTCATGGCAAAATACGGGCGCGGACTTATCTGCGTGTCAATGGAGGCCAAGCGGCTTGACGAACTTGCCATACCGCTTATGGTGCCGTCAAACACTTCCCGTTTTGAAACAGCTTTTACTATTTCAGTTGAAGCTAAAGAGGGTACAACAACAGGTATATCTGCGTCCGACAGATCAAATACCGTATTAAAGCTCGCTGATCCCCAAAGTAAACACTCTGATTTTGTCATGCCCGGCCACATGTTCCCCATAAGAGCGCGCGACGGCGGGGTGCTTGTGCGCAGCGGTCAAACAGAGGCGTCGGTTGACATGGCGAAACTTGCCGGGCTTACTCCGACAGGTGTGATTTGTGAGATAATGAACGAAGACGGGAGCATGGCGCGTATGCCGGAACTCATTGAAATCAGTAAACAGCACAACATGAAAATTATCTCTGTCGCCGATCTCATCCGTTACCGCAGGGCGCATGAAAAGTTTGTCAAACGCGCCGCTCAGACAAGGCTTCCCACTGAATTTGGTACTTTTCAAATGATAGCGTATGAGGAAGTTCTTTCAGACGCTGTGCATGTTGTTATCCAGTCAGGTTCTATAGACCCCAACGAACCCATACTTGTAAGGGTTCATTCGGAATGCTTTACAGGTGATGTTTTAGGATCTCGGCGCTGTGACTGCGGTGATCAATTAAAAGCCGCTATGAAATCTATTGCCGTTGACGGCGGAGTTATTTTATACCTGCGTCAGGAGGGCAGAGGCATAGGTCTTGTCAACAAGATGAAGGCTTACGAGCTACAGGACAAGGGTATGGATACTGTAGAAGCGAACGAGCATTTGGGTTTTGCACCTGATCTGCGCGATTACGGTATAGGCGCGCAGATACTTGCCGATCTCGGCGTGCGTAAATTACGCTTGATGACAAACAATCCGCGAAAAATAGTCGGGCTTGAAGGCTACGGCATTGAAGTGACAGAGCGTGTAGCTGTTGAAGTAAGTCCATGTAATGAAAACGAAAAATATCTTGACACAAAACGTGATAAAATGGGTCATTTTCTTGAAGGGAGTAACACATGTCAACCGTAATTCAGGGAGTGTTTAACGGAAGCGGAAAATCATTTGGAATTGTTGCGGGCCGATTTAACGAGCTTATCACAAGTAAATTAGTAGCGGGCGCGTTTGATTGCTTGGAACGCCACGGTGTCGATAGAAATAATATCACCGTGTGCTGGGTTCCCGGAGCTTTCGAGATACCTGTAACGGCTCAGCGCATGGCGCGTACAAAAAAGTACGATGCGCTTATCTGTCTTGGAACTGTGATACGCGGAAGCACGCCTCATTTTGACTATGTGGCGTCGGAAGTTTCAAAAGGAGCCGCCGCGGTGAGTCTCAATGAGAATTTGCCTGTTATTTTCGGCGTTCTTACAACCGACAGCATAGAACAGGCTATAGAACGCGCGGGTACAAAAGCCGGTAATAAAGGGTGGGACGCGGCGCTTGGCGCGCTTGAGATGGTTGATCTTTTTAGCAAGATTTAATATATCCGATAATTGGGGGAGTTGCGAAAGTTACGCAAATGGCACTCTAATAATCTCAAACGAGAGGGCTTTATGCAGCGTAAAGTTTTTTTAGGCGAACTGATAGGTACTTTTTTACTTGTTCTGTTCGGCACTGGGTCGGTTGCCGTATCTGTACTTTTTGGGGCGCATCAGGGGTTGTTTCAAATCGCGATTATTTGGGGTATAGCCGTAACACTCGCTATTTACGCGGCGCGGCATTTGTCATGCGCGCATTTTAATCCCGCGGTAACAATAGCGATGGTTGTCAGCGGACGTATGGCGCCTCAAAAAATGAAGTGTTATCTTGTCGGTCAGTTTGCAGGCGCGTTCTTGGCGGGGCTTGCAGTCTATCTGATTTTCTCCCCAAGTATAGCGGCGTTTGAGGCCGCCGAAAAAATTGTGAGAGGAGCGCCGGAATCTGTCGCGGTCGCAAAGATGTTCGGTGAATATTACATTGCAGAAATCAGTATGTGGTCTGCGATTGCGGCAGAGGCGTTTGGGACTTTTTTGCTTGTCCTTATGATATTTTTTCTAACAGAGAGCTGCAACGTTGGAAAACCCGATAATAACTTGGTGCCGCTCTTTATCGGTCTTACGGTAACATCAATAATATGCCTTATCGCTCCGCTTACACAGGCAGGGCTTAACCCGGCGAGAGATTTTGGCCCAAGAATGGTATCATGGATCTTTGGATGGGGCGAAGCGGCGTTTCCCGACAGTAAAGGCGGATTCTTTTGGGTATATATGTTAGGCCCAATACTTGGCGGGATAACCGCGGCGATTGCATTTACAAAAGTTATTGAACCCGCAATGAAAATTGAGGCAAAGGATTGCCATTGTGAAGAGAAGAAGTCAACAAAAAGTAATTTGACAAAAAAAGAATTTGTAAATAAATAATCAGCATAACAAGGAATCTGAAATGAAAACAAAACATATAATTGTTGGCGGATTCTTAGGCGCGGGAAAAACAAGTCTCTTGTGGGAAGCGGCGCTTAAAATTGATCAAAAAGGGAACAAAGTAGGGCTTATTACAAACGATCAGGCGGCAGAGTTGGTAGACACCGCTTTCTTGGAGAGAAATTCAAACTTGGTAAGAGAAGTGAGCGGAAGCTGTTTCTGCTGTAACTTTAACGGATTCGCTGATGCAATCAAATATATATCTGAGAAAAACGGCGGCGGAGTTATTTTTGCGGAGCCTGTCGGAAGCTGCACAGACCTGTCCGCAACCATAATGCAGCCGCTCAAAGAGAAACACCCTGAGATAGATTTAGCCCCGCTTACAGTTTTAGCGGACCCGTTCAGGCTTAAAGCGATTTTGCAAAGCGCAGCAACTCCGGCAGAGTACATCGTTTTAAAACAGTTTGAGGAAGCTGATCTCATATTGATTAACAAAACAGATTTAATGAGCGGCAGGGAAATAAAAGAGCTTGTAGATACCGTCCAAAGCAGATGGAAAAATACAAAGGTTATGACCGCGAGCGTTAAAACCGGTGAGGGTATTGATCAGTGGCTTGACGCTGTTATGTCGGAAAGCGGCGCGGGCGCTAAAATCACAGAGGTAGATTATGACATATACGCAGAGGGCGAAGCCGCGTTCGGCTGGCTCAACGTGACATACAGGATTAACACTAACGCTGATTTCGACAATCTTTCAGAGGACTTTATCAACTATTTAAGTGATAGTTTTGACAAAAAAGGAATTAACGTCGGCCATGTCAAATTCCTGCTGCAAACTTTTGAGAATCAAATTGTCGGAAATATTACAGGCAAAAAGAATACTGCTCAAATCCGTAAATACAACAATACGGCTAACAAGATAACGCTGACCGTAAACGCAAGAGCGGAAACCGATCCCGATACTCTTGAAAACATTGTGAATGACGGCGTAAAGGAATATTTTGACAGCTTGGGCTGCGAAAAATACGCTTCCAAATGCTTGATACCGGGAAGACCGAATCCCACTTACAGATACGAAAAAGTTATCGGAAGTTAAAGAGGGCGGCTCATTGCCGCTTTTTATATGGTGACTTCGCGGTAAACTGAGGGCCGATTGATTTTGATGTTTTGGGGCCAAAAAATCCAAGCCCAAACTCCCGCCATCTGCCTACGCCGTCTGCGGCGGCTATCCAAAGGCTGTCGCCTATTTGATGAGCGTCAAACTGGTGCATGCGGATTCCGTTCCAGTCGCTTATCACGCCGCTGCCTTTCATAAGCGGATTGCCGCTAAAAGCCTCTTCTTTGTAAGTTTTTGGGGTGAGTTCGCTGATAATAAAAGCACGTACGTCCCAACCATAGGATGGTTTACAGTTTTGAGTGAAACGGATGAGATTTTTATCATAATGGATTACCCGCCCGCCGGGACGTGCGTGCCGCGAATCTTTTGTCACGATGGGACTTTTGGGATGACGCTGCCAGTTGCCGTAAAGGTCAGCTGCCCAAAAAAGGTGAAGCATATCATTACGGTCTGAGGTGAACAGGTACCAGTTATTTTCGTGCTGAACAATCGTGTTGTCTGCAAAGTCACCCTCTAAAATTGTGCGGTACTTTTTCCACCCATAAGGAAAGTTATCTGCTTTGTAAACGCTGACGGAATAATCTTCATGGCTTTCAGGAATCATAAGTATCTCGCCGTTGTGTCTAAAAACCATAGGGTAAGAGAGGTGAAACGGCTCTTCAAGGACAACGCGGTCGTATCTCCAGTTCAGAGCGTCTTCACTTACCGCAACCCCGATTATCCCCTTATGCTGCGTAGATTCAAGTATCTCAAAAAACAGATACCATTTGTCACCGTCCCGTATCATAAAGGGGTCGGCCACAAAATCAGCCTTTACGTCTGTGACCATCTCCGCAGTCATTACGGGATTGATCTTATCAACAGGCCGCATCTGTAAAGGGGACGGGCCGTTAAACATGCCGATCATGTATTCGCTTCTTGTGTTTACAAGTGGTGTAATATCATGGCGGCCCATATAGATACCGGTAAACAGAATGGCGCCCGTAAAAATCCCGCAAAAAAATATCTTCAAGCCTCTGTGTTTACCTCTTGAGAATGAAGACTCCGCAGGTGATTTTAAGGGAGCGGAATTTGAAGCAGTGTTTTCGGTCATGTTGAAACTCCTGTAACTGCTTTGGTGATGATTGCAGATAAGCGCTTTAAGCTCTATTATTTGCATTTTGCAAATACCGAACCAGTTATACTGCTGCCGCATGGTGGCGATGCTTGGGTTCATAAGCGGTTCACGGATGAGCATAACGCAAAGATTTATCTCCGTCGAACTTGGAAAAGGTGGGGATATAGCCGTTTTACGGAAGATATTCTCAACAAATCATCAGGCATTAGTTATCTTTAGATAGTGAAACTTTTTTGCGTGAGAATATAAATGAATGACAGACAATTACGTATAGTTAATAGATGGTTGGATATATGCGATGAAGATTTAGAAGGCGCGCGCAGTATGCTGAATTCGAAAATTTATAGTTGGGCGGGAGTTTGTTGTCATCAGGTAGTGGAAAAAGCCCTTAAAGCATATATATGTTCCTTTTCTGAAGAAGACCCTGAGTACACTCATAAATTACAAAAATTGGCCGCACAAGCTGGATTAATAGACAAACTGTCAGCGGAACAGCGCGAGTTTCTTAAATCTCTTGAACCACTATATATTCAGGCAAGATACCCAACGTATAAAACTAAAATCAGGGAACAACTATCACCTCCCGGAGTATGTGAAAAAATAGTTACCCAAACAGAGGAGTTTTTGTTGTGGATAAAGAGCAAGCTATCACAATAGCCGAAGAGTTTACAAAAAGAGTTGTAAAAGAACTTAGTCCAATGCAAGTCTTGCTTTTTGGCTCCTATATGAATGGCAATTACCATGAACGCAGTGACATAGATATAGCAGTCATTTTCGATAAGTATCCCGGTGACTGGTGGGAAGGGGCAACCCGTCTTGAGTCAATATGTTGGGATATGAAAAATACGGACATTGAACCTCATTTAATGGAATTATCCGACGATGATCAAATGGATTTTGCGCATCGAGTCATTAAAACGGGTAAAGTACTGTATCAGAAAAAGTAAATTCTAACCACTCCGCAACACACTAATTTGAACCCACAACGCCGCAAAAAATATATTTATACTGTAAATATTCCGAATCTTGGTGATATTATTAAACAAAAGCTGTTTTTAAGGAACGAATTAAAGGAAATTTCTCTGATTGAGCAAATCTTCATTCTTTGGAAAGGTAAATATATAATTGCCGCCTCTGCCGCGCTTTTTACCACCCGAATTATTTTGGAGCAGCTCGGCGTTGAAGACTTTGGGATAAAAAATGTTGTTGTCAAAATGCAATTAAAGAAAACGAAGAGACGGTAAAAAACATGGTATTGAGGCTTATTTAAAAAATGAGATATACCCTATGAACAAATTAATGGCGAAAAAGGGTTTTTACCTGACGTCGTTTGCATAATAGAACTTTCAAGATTGATAGAGATATGCGAGTACGCGGTTCAAAACGATATGAAATTTGTAACCGTTTCGGAGTTGGCTTCGAATAACACGCGTTTCGCCGCATATCCCTAATATAGGTATTGTACTATGTTTGGCTCTATTCCAAAAAGAACGCCAATATCGAAGAAACCGTTTGATTTAGCACCGTATCATACCGCTCATCCTCACAGTAAATTTGACATAATTCAAGAATCGCCAGAAAATCTGTCCTCGTAAAACCGCCTTCACCTTGGAGTTTTGAGATAAGCGGCTCCATACTGTCATAAAAAAACACCACTCTTTCCTGCTTCTCTTCTATAGCGTCAGCGTCTTCGATAATTGCCTGCGCAAGAGTTAAAAGCGCCGCCGACTCCTGTTCGCTCAAAGATGTTTCAAGTTTTTCATTAGCGGCAACAGGTGATAATGTAATATCATAAAAGCTAAATGATTTCAGACGGTTGATAATGTCATTGTCGCGTAAAACGTAGCGGCCCGCCTCCTCATCTTTTTTGAAATGCTCCTCTATAATGGCATCCGCTTCCTTAACAGCGTCTTTATATACGCAGACGTTATATGTTTCAAGATTTTCGCCGCTCTCTTTTACAAAATAAGGCACCTTGCTGTCACGCAGCATTGCGTTAACTGTGAGCACATCCGTTTTGGCAAAAACGAGATTAAGCGTTACAAAATCTTCACGCCCTATACGAGATCCGGGCGCGAGAACTCTCTCTATCTCTGCGGCTTGCGAAGATTTAGACTCTTGTGCTGCTTGCGGATTAATACCGCGCTTGGCTATCTCCTCATTAAGCACCTTCTGCGCCTCTTCTGTATAATCATCGAAACGCTTATTGTATTCGTCAACAAGCTGTTCATCGGAATAATCGGCCAGCATCTCTCTTAAATTTTCCATTGTTAACTACTCCTGAACGTTTAACGCCGCTTTTTTATTGACTTGCGGCTTTTTAAAAAACTCTATCGCTTCGTTTACAAGTTCCATATCAACGCGGGTGTTTACACAAGGCCCGTGCGGACGGTCGTTAATCACTCCGTAAACCGGCACCGGATGCACATCCTGAATTCCCAAAGTAAGATCGCGTTCACACGCAACGGCAATTACCCCCTGAGGGCGAAACATCGCTACACGTTTACGGGCGAGAGTCCCGCCGTTTACAACCTCTATTTTAAGCCCATGTCTTTCGCTGACAGCAATAAAATCACCCACAGAACATTTTCCGCAGCGCATACAGTTTGATAGATCATTTGTAATTTTTCTATTGCATATGTCAACCTGCAAACAGTGAGGCAGCAGCACTAAAATGCGGTTGCCTTTAATTCTTGCAGACTGCGCAATAGTCAACGCGTTATTAACCTCTACAAAAGAGCCCATAAGAGCGCTCTTATTGTAGCGCAAAAGCTTCGCGGCAAAAACCGCTATCGGAAAAAGCACCTTTACTGTTACCGACCGTTTGCCATGCGGATAAAGCAGATCAATACCGGTAAGCGAAGTAAAGGTAATTAAAGTCAGCCCGCCGCCAAGAATCGTAAAAAACACACCAAGCATCGATAAAAACAGATAGTTAAAAGGCTGTCCCAAAGCATAGAGTCTTGGGTACACTAAATACGCGGACAGCGCACCGGCCGCCATCAATAAGAACAGACTCGCCCAGCAAAACGCTAAAAACGGAAACTTTTTCCATACACTGAGTTTAGCGTTTTGCTTAACCTCATCTGCCGCCGAATTTGCAGAAACAGAAGCCGCGGAAGTGCTCACAGGAGATTCTCTATGCCCTTTACTTCGGGTACTTTCTCTTTTATAATGCGCTCAACGCCGTTTTTAAGCGTCATTGCCGCACCGGGACAACCGGCGCACGCGCCGCGCAGACGTACCTGCACAATATTATCTTCCGTAACGCCGACAAGCTCAATATCTCCGCCGTGAGACTGCAGGCCGGGACGAATTTCATCTATCGCTTCTTTAATTTTGTCTAACATAATGATTATCCCTCTTTCTATAATGATTAAAAATTGATTTCAGACATATCACAAAATAAATAGTTGCACGGCTCACCCGCAATAACAGATTATCGGAGGATAAAATCCGGCATAAGAATAATTTTAATACAGCATTGAGGAGAAGAATTTTTCGAGCGGATAAACAAGCTGCGGCATTCCTATATAAGTTAACCAAAAAAGCGAAATGAGAACGTCTACAGCTTTGGTGAACGCGTGGCTGAGATCGTCGGTCACCTTGTCACTATTATAATACCCCTGTGATATCTGCTCTTTGATAGCGTCAAGAAACTTAATACGCTCTTCGGGTATCCCTTTGGCGGCAAGTTTAGACGCACTTGCCCCGCCTTTCTTTACAGATGGCGGAAGCGCACTATGCGGAGATGATGGATTAACATTCAGCCCATCAGCCATTTTTAGCTCCAGTCCGTTGATAGTACGAGCTATAGCCAAGTACGCAACTGTGCGCAATCAATCCTAAAGCTCAAGGGAAGTCCATTTCCCTCTACTCAAATTATCGGCAGAATATGGAAAAACTTTAATGGGATGATTAAAATGTTTGAATCAGAATATCCTGGGAGGCGCTGCCCATCTCCGCCACACATAGTCAATGCAGTCAACTTAAGGATTTTTCTACATGTTTCTCCGTTTCCAGCGCCCCTTTAGGGGAGCTTAGATTGTAACCCAGGGCTTCAGCCCTGGGGTTGCGTGCGCGTAACCGTACCGGAGT
>Ga0123353_10000454_pt1 | contig 50966 bp, 42 predicted proteins | sample TergutLab28metaG_3_FD_92763 | JGI IMG/M metagenome (GOLD analysis project Ga0123353, IMG submission 92763) | Labiotermes labralis P3 segment gut microbial communities from Petit-Saut dam, French Guiana - Lab288 P3 | ecosystem: Host-associated > Arthropoda: Insects > Digestive system > Gut ... | reverse complement strand
ATTGAGGAATTGAAGAAAATCCACCCCCTACCCCCGCCAGCGGGGGAGATTCCACTCCTTTAATCCCCCGACGGCGGAGAGTTCAAATTTCAAATTATAGCACCTCAAACTTTTTCTTAACCGTATTTTACAACAGCTCCGGATAATAGATTTTAATGAAAAGTGTAACCAAAACCGCTGTAGTTATAAGAATTAAAAAGAAATATAACAAACTGAGACCAATAGCCTTTGTACATGCTTTCCACCATGATTTTGTATGGTAAAAGTGTCGAAGCGCAATAGCTAAATAAACTCCCGGAATGAAAAAGAGTAAAAAGTTTATCCAGCCCGGAAAGACTAAATTAGGAGTAACTATATGAATCAGCAGTAATATACTGCAAAAAATCCATAAAAAAGTATGAAAATGTACGGCAAATACCAAATGAAAGATGTAGAACAGTTTTCTGCGCCAAAATAGTCCGGTGAGCAATAAAGCAAAGATTGGAATGAACAAAAATGCAATGTAAGGTGCAAATTTGCTAATATAGTTTCTAGTTGTTGAAATCATTTCCAATGCCTTTTCTCTATTCACCACATTTCTTTCTTCATCGGTTAATTCAGGAGGTTTAGATTTAAATTCAACGGTTATGTTACTATCCGGCTTAGCGAGTGCATTTTCAATATTAGACATATCCATTTGGCTAATCAAAAGGGCGAAAAAAATGAGGGTGGACATCCAAAATAGTTTTACAGGATGCACATAATGTGCTATTTTACCCATTTGGTATTGGATAGACAAAAAGCCGGGGCGAAATAATAAACAGAATAACGTGCGGGGAGTTTTTCCTTCAAGCGCAAAAGCATTATCTAACACTTGAGTAATCAATTTTAAGATGGGTTGCCCAATGCCTGCTAAAAGATCTTGCCCACATTCTTGACAATATCTGCCTACTGTTTGCGCGCCACAGTTGCGACAAACAGGGGCTTCCGGCAATGCGCGCTCCTTTCTTTTAAACCATTTCATTTTTTTGTTGAAAAATTTTGCAAAAATATTTTTTTTTATTAATTAATTATCAACTATTGTCTGATTAAAAATCCTAAACAATGTCATACTGGCTTCTGCTTGTTCTTTGAGCATGGTTAATCCGTTCATTATAAACGCACCATGTTTTTTTCCCTCTTTTAAAAACAAAGTTTCTTCGGGGTTGTAAATCAAATCAATTAGAATATGGTTTTGATGTAAGGCAGCGTACGGAATTTGTGGTTTTTTATTAGGATGAGGAAACATACCTACCGGCGTAGTGTTGATAATGAATGTGGTTTGGGAAATGAGGTTCTCGTTTATTTCATTGTAAGTAATGGTTTTTTCTGTTTTTTTTCGGGAAACAATTTGAAATGGAATATTTTTCTGTTTTAAAACATGGCAAACTGCTTTAGATGCACCACCGGAGCCTAAAACAAGTGCTGAATATAAACTACCTCGTCTCGCTTCGCGATCCACCCTTTCAAAATTTGAAGGGGATATGTATAAACATAGAACTTCTATAAGCGTTTTCTCAAATCCAATGACGTCGGTATTGTAACCAATCCATTTATTGTTTTGTTTAATAACGCAATTAACTGATCCAATTTCTTGAGCCACAGGGTCTAATTCCTCAAGAAAAGGAATGATTTTACTTTTGTAAGGAATAGTAACATTAAACCCAAGTAAAGAAGGGCGTAGCAATAATTCTTTTATTTCCTTAATGTTTTTTAAGGGAAAGAGCTGGTATTCTGCATCAAAAATATTTTCTGCAAGAAACTTCTTTGCAAAATATTGTGGCGAAAAACTGTGAGATAATGTTTTGCCCGCTAAGCCAAAAGTACGCATATTTATTCGGAGTTTGTTGCCATCAATTAAGTTTAATAAAATAAGAATGTGCAAAGAAACACGAAATTTGGAAATTATACGCAATTTGATGGAAATTTTTTAAAATGAAAGACTATTAATTATTACACCCACAATAAAAGCGGTTTAATTGGCGTTTAAAAAAAGATTTTAACACTTTTATAATCAAAAAGGAATATAATAAAAAATAGCACTCGTTGCTGTAAGTCATTAAATTATTAAAAAACAATCTATTCACAAAAAATCAAATTATTATGAAAAAGAATCTATTATTATTGGGAATTATTCTCATTGCTGTTTTCACGAGTTGTAAAAAACCGAAAATTACTTGTGAAATTATTAATCCCCTCCCTAATACGACTTTTGAATTAGGGGAAACAATTGATCTTTCAGTAGTAGCAAATGCTGAAAATGCAAGCATTAGTACCGTGCAAATCTATCTCGATGGCGCAGGGTATCAAAGCAAAAGTTTTTTTCCTTTTAATTTTCAAATCTATACAAACGATTTGAAAGTAGGACAACACACTATTCGTGCGGTAGCAATTTCAAACAACGATCTAAAGTGTGAAGAAACTATCTCTTTTAATCTTATTAAATATGAAAGCCCTGATTTTGTTTCTTTTAGCGATGGAAAATGGCCAAAAGGATGGAATCGTGAGGGATGGTACGTTACTTCACCCGGATTTGATGACAATTATGCAATAATGACTAATCTCTACTACTATTATTATAATACAGTATCTGCTATAAAAACATGCGATGAAAATATTAATTGTATCGAATTTTATGCAAAAAATAATATAGAAAATGAATATTATCCAACAAAACTTGGTTTTTATATGGATAATGTATTAAAGGAAAATATTACATTAACAACAACTTGGGAAAAATACACTTTTGATATCCCGTTTGGAGAACATATTTTTAGCTGGCGGCGCACCTCAGGGGTAGAAGATGATGATGTTTACATTGACGCTATAAAATTTTTCAAAAAATAAAAAACTGCTTGAATCATAAATGTGGCTTTATAAATCAAAATGAAAATCATCTGCATCGGTTTCAACTATAAATCTCATATTGAAGAGTTAAAGAAAACAGTACCTGAAACGCCCATTTTTTTTCTAAAGCCTGAAACGGCGCTTACTACAAGAAACCGTCCGTTTTTTCATCCCGATTTTTCAAAAAACATTCATTATGAGACAGAGTTAGTGGTGCGTATTAATAAATTGGGAAGGTATATTCAAAAGAAGTTTGCCTATACTTATTATGATGAGCTTGGGTTGGGGATAGATTTTACAGCACGCGATATTCAGGCAGCTGTTTTCAAAAATTCTCTTCCATGGGAAATCTCTAAAGCTTTCGATGGTTCAGCGGTAGTAAACCGCTTTCTTCCTAAAACGCAATTTGCAAATTTACAAAATATAAATTTTAAACTATTTAAAAATAAACAACTTGTGCAGCATGGCAACAGTTCCGATATGTTATTTTCGATAGATGAACTCATTGAGTATGTATCCCAATTCATTACTTTAAAGATTGGAGATTTGATCTTTACCGGTACTCCATGTGGAATAGGAAAGGTAGAGATCGGCGATGAGTTGGAAGGATATATTGAGGAGGAATTGATGCTTAGGTGCAAGGTGAAATAACTGAAAGATTAAAGAATTAATTATTATGCGTTATTTTGTTGAACTCGCTTATAACGGCACTCCCTTTTTTGGATGGCAGCGGCAAGAAAATCAAATAACCGTTCAGGAAGTGTTGGAAAACGCTTTTTCAATGTTTTTGAAGAATGAAATTGAACTTACAGGATGCGGTAGAACAGATTCCGGCGTTCATGCCAAACAGTTTTTCGCACATTTTGACTCAAATGAACAATTTTCTGACAGTCATTGTAGAAAATTACAAAATAAACTCAATTCTTTTTTACCCAACGAAATTGTCATTCATCGCATATTTCAGGTATCAGAAGATACACATGCACGTTTTAGCGCAATAGACCGTACTTATAAATATTACATTACCATTTCTAAAAATCCGTTTTATTTTCAGTCTGCATACCGCGTGTTCGAAAACTTAAATGCTGAGGCAATGAATAGAGCTTCCAGTTTGTTGATTGGAAATAAAGATTTTACAAGTTTTTCCAAACTTCACACCGATGTAAATAATAATTTTTGCGAGGTAAAAGTTGCATTTTGGGAGCAACAAAATGAACCCCTTGTTTTTACGATTACAGCCAACCGTTTTTTAAGAAATATGGTACGCGCTATTGTCGGAACGCTGCTGTTGGTTGGAAAAGGTAAAATCTCCATTGAAGGTTTTGAAGATATTGTGCTGCAAAAAGACAGGTGCAAAGCAGGGATGTCAGTGCCTGCCCATGCATTGTTTTTAGAAAAAGTAAACTATAGTTTCATATAAATTATTATGAATTTGATATTTGCAATAATTGGAACATTATCTGTTTTGTGTTGGCTGCTCGCTTCTTTCTTTTCAATTAAAATAAAAGTAAAACAAGCACTCTTCTTTCAAAGTTTTGGTATATTGTTGTTTGGCTTGTTAATAATTTGGCTTGGGATAATCTTGCAACGACCTCTATTTAAAACTATGGGAGAAACAAGAATTTGGTACTCGTTTTTTTTATCAATTTTAGGAGGCGTTACTTATTGGCGTTGGAAAATGGTCTATTTGCTAACATTCACCAACCTGTTAGCTTCAGTTTTTGTGATTATTACAATATGTAAACCTGAGGTTCAATCTCAGGCGCTTATGCCGGTATTGCAATCGGTGTGGTTTATTCCCCATGTGGCAGTGTATATGTTTGCCTACGCAGCTATTGGATGCGCGACTGTGTTAGCATTTTTGGAATTGATAAATTTTAAACACAAAGGGTACAAAGAAAACACTAAGAATACAAAGGTAAATTGTGATTTATTGGTTCAAATTGGTACTGCCGCGCTGGGAATCGGACTGTGTTTGGGTGCAATTTGGGCAAAAAAAGCATGGGGACAATTTTGGTCGTGGGATATTAAAGAGATTGCAGCATTAATTACCTGGGTAATTTTTCTATTATATATTCATCTATTAAAGTTTCAAAAAATAAATAGAAAGTTATTGTTAATTCTTGTGTTAATAGGATTTTTATCGCTTCAGTTTACTTGGTATGGTGTAAAGTATTTGCCAGTTACGCAGAAAAGCCCACATTTGTTTTATTCAAACCTGTAGAATTGATTCAAGGATTGTCATCAATTCCTTCTAATATTTCCAAGATCTTAATTGCGCAATCGGAGATTACGGATCCGGGTCCGAAAATGGCAGCTGCGCCAGCTTTGTACAGATAATCATAATCTTGCGGAGGGATTACGCCGCCAACTACTACTAAAATATCTTCACGTCCTAAGTTTTTGAGTTCTTCAATTACTTGTGGCACTAATGTTTTGTGTCCAGCTGCGAGTGATGAAACACCCAGCACGTGCACGTCGTTTTCTACAGCTTGTTTTGCTGCTTCTGCCGGTGTTTGGAAGAGCGGCCCCATATCCACATCAAACCCAATGTCGGCATATCCGGTAGAGACTACCTTAGCACCACGGTCGTGCCCGTCCTGTCCCATTTTGGCAACCATAATACGGGGTCTCCGTCCCTCCTTTTTGGCAAACTCATCTGCCATCATGCAAGCTTTTCTGAAAGTTGCATTGTTTTGTTGTTCTGAACTATACACGCCTGTAATTAAATTAATTTTTGCTTTATAGCGACCAAATACTTTTTCTAATGATAGCGAAATTTCACCTAACGAAGCACGCTTTCTTGCGGCATCTACTGCTAATTCCAAAAGATTTCCATTTCCTGTTTCTGCGCATTTAGTAAGCGCTTCTAAGGTTGCCTGTACTTCAACTTCGTTTCTGTTAGTTCTGAGATCATACAAACGTTTAAGTTGTGCTTCTCGTACGGCTGTATTATCTACCTCCAGCGTTTCAATCGGGTCCTCTTTATCCAATCTATATTTATTAACTCCGATAATAGATTCCTGTCCGGAGTCAATTCGTGCTTGCTTTCGGGCAGCAGCTTCTTCGATGCGCATTTTAGGGATTCCGGTTTCTATTGCTTTTGCCATCCCGCCCAGCGATTCAATCTCTTCAATATGTTTCCATGCGCGTTGTGCAATCAGGTGGGTTAATGTTTCCACGTAGTATGATCCTGCCCACGGGTCCACTTCTCTACAAATTTGGGTCTCTTCCTGAATGTAGATTTGAGTATTTCGTGCAATACGCGCCGAGAAGTCGGTGGGTAGTGCAATCGCCTCATCTAATGCGTTGGTATGAAGCGACTGTGTATGTCCTAATGCGGCACCCATAGCTTCTATGCATGTTCTTGCCACGTTGTTGAAAGGGTCTTGCTCTGTAAGCGACCATCCCGAAGTTTGAGAGTGAGTACGCAATGCCAGCGATTTAGGATTTTTCGGGTTAAATTGGTTCACGATTTTAGCCCACAACATCCGTGCAGCGCGCATTTTCGCTATCTCCATAAAGTGATTCATCCCTATTGCCCAAAAGAACGACAAACGGGGTGCAAAATCATCAATATTCATACCGGCATTTACACCTGCACGCAAATATTCCAATCCATCTGCCAATGTGTAAGCCAACTCTATATCGCAAGTAGCGCCGGCTTCCTGCATGTGGTATCCCGAAATAGAAATAGAGTTGAATTTTGGCATATTTTTAGCGGTAAATTCAAAAATATCTGCAATAATTTTCATGGAAGGAAGTGGCGGATAGATGTAGGTATTTCGCACCATAAACTCTTTCAAGATATCGTTTTGGATAGTACCTGTCAGTTTATCCATCGACACCCCTTGCTCTTCGGCAGCCAAGATATAGAACGCCAAAATGGGCAACACAGCGCCGTTCATGGTCATTGATACACTCATTTGATCCAACGGAATCTGGTCAAACAATATCTTCATATCTAAGATAGAGTCCACAGCAACACCTGCTTTTCCCACATCTCCCACCACGCGCTCGTGGTCGGAGTCGTATCCGCGGTGCGTGGCTAAGTCGAAAGCAATAGAAAGCCCTTTCTGACCGGCAGCAAGATTTCTGCGGTAAAAGGCATTCGATTCTTCGGCGGTAGAAAATCCGGCGTATTGACGGATAGTCCATGGTTTTTGCAGATACATAGTAGAATAGGGTCCCCTAAGATAAGGAGATAACCCTGCCGCGTAGTTTAGATGCTCCATGCCGGCAAGGTCTTCTTTGCCATACACCGGTTTCACAGGGATCTGTTCTGCGGTAAACCAAACAGGTTCGTTTGCAGCAGGGGCGTTGTGTGCAACGCCCTTATCAGGCAATTGCTGGTTGTTTTTTTTAATGTTTTTCGGGTTAATGTTGCTAAAATCCGGACGCATATTTTTGAGGGTTGAAATGAGGGTGCAAAAGTATATTTTTTTTGAACCTATTTTTCCTGTAAAATAATCAATAAAAATGTGATTATTGCCGAATCGAACAGTATTACTTTGTTCGGATGCAGTTTTAGTCTATCGGTAACACCAATCTCAAGCCAATGAAATCATCATTATTTCCAGGTTTTCCTATATGTCGGGAAGAGATTCTGCAACGCTGCGCACCAATATCCCAGTGTCCGCCGCGAACTACTCGATATTCACCTTGGGCAGGCCCTGTAGGATTGTTTTGTGGATCAGCCAAATAATCGCCGAACCAATCGCTGCACCACTCCCATACATTGCCACTCATGTCGAAAATGCCTAACTCATTAGGCGCTTTTTCTCCAACCGGATGCGTTTTATTGTTACTATTGCCTGCGTACCAAGCAACATCGTCAATGCAATTACTCCCACTATATTTGAATCCGAAACTGAACTTACCCCCACGCGCTCCATACTCCCATTCTGATTCAGTTGGCAAACGGTAGTTCTTACCTGTAGAAGCGTTTAAATTACGGATAAACATCTGAGCATCGTTCCAAGAAACCTGTTCAACAGGCAATAAATCATTGTCTTTGAATTTGCTTAAGTTATAATCCATATAAAACTCCCACATCTTTTGGGTCACTAAAAACTTAGAGATCCTGAAATCTTTTAACGTTACCTGATGACATGGAAGTTCCAAATTCAAACATTCATCATCGGTACAACCCATAGTAAAACTCCCGCCCTCTACAAAAACCATATCTGGTTCAAGCATCTGAGAAACAACTTTTACAATGCAGTTTGCCGAATAATTAGTATCCTCAGAAATAGCCTTAATTGTTGTTTGCCCAACGGCTATTGTAGTAATAACACCATCTGTTACAGTAGCCACTGAAGGATTACTGCTTGACCATCGTACTCCTTTATTGGTAGCATCTTCCGGAAGAACGGTAGCCGTTAGCGTTGCCGTTTTATCCACAAGAAGAATAAGTTTGGTAGAAGAAAGTTTTACTTGAGTAACACTTATTTCTTTCTTGCAAGCAATAGTTGCAAATATTAGTAATATTGCAACAACAATTAAATTTACAAAGTTTCTTTTCATAATGAATAAATTTTAGGCGGCAAATGTATAAAAATATCTTCAATTACAGCTTTTAATAATAATTATGTTACTTTTGCCGCATGAAAACCATTTTCCGCTATTTCTTGCTACTGGGCGTTGTTATCATCCCACTGTTTTTTCTATATAAAGAATCCGACCAATTTCCAATTTTGGTTGGAGCATTTTTTGGAGTTACAATTACGTACTGGATTGCAGTGGCTATTTTGAAAATTAAAAAAAAATAAATATGAAAAAAAACATTTACCCCTTTATCTTTTTACTTTTAATTTTTTGTGCTTGTAATGATTATGAAGAATTATTATATGCTGAAGACCAGCTTGTTGCTATTTCACAAGTGGATTTAGATTTCTCCTTTCAGGATCTATCCACTTTTTCGGTAAACGATACTATTTATGAGGTCTTTATTGATGCCAAAGGAAAAGAAACTACGAACAAAATTTTGGCAACCTACCAAAAAGATTTGATAGTTCAGCAAATGGAAAATAGAGGTTTCTCTTATATCCCTTTTTCAGAGTTATCGAGCGAGCGATTGCCCGATCTTTTCTTTGATCTTACCTACGTCGAAAACAAGTTTGTACAAGTGGGAATCGGTTGGTGGTATGATTACTATGATCCCTATTGGTTCTCTTATTGGGACTGGGGACCCTATTATCCCTATTATCCTCTTTCTTACACAACTGTATCTTCCTATACAGCAAAATCCTTTATCATGGATTGTTTATTCATGGAACAAAATTCTGATCATAAATATAATGCAAAAAGTTGCTTTATTGGATTGGTACGCGGCATTGCAGAGAAATATAAAGAGCAGGATATCTCAACGTATATCAATCAATGCTTCGACCAAACTCCTGAAATAGATAAAAATAAACGCTATTACTATTAAAATTTTACAGATATGAACACACAAAATATAATCCGGAAAACGGAGTTTCGAGTACGCTCAACTTCAATAGCAGGAAATTTAACAATAGTTTTGCTTTTTTTGTTAATTTTCAATTCTCAATTTTCAATTCTCAATTGCGCTGCGCAAACCAACCAATTTTATTCTTTAGAATACAGCACCGGAACATTGCTCGGCGCAAGCAGTAAATTTATTGGTAGCTACAGTTGGCGAGGGGGACATTTTCAAGGACAAATTTTTCTCATTGACAATGTAGCTTTTGGGTTCAAATTAGGATTCAATAACTACTATTCTAATGTAGAGCCGAAATTATACGACTTTGGCAATGGAACACGTTTGTTTGCAAATACATATCGCTATATCCGAAAAGCGCCATTTCAAATAGGAGCAGTAGGACACATTTTACCAAATGGAATGATTAAACCCTACTTAGGTTTGTATCTTGGGTTATGTTATGCCACAGAAACTGTTATCATTCAAGATGTTCAACAAAGAAAAGAGAACTACGGTTTTATCCTTAGTCCGGAATTAGGCTTTTATTTGCAATTTGGTAAAAACTCTCCTGCGGGAATCAAACTCTCGGCAGCTTATAATTTAGCGACTAACAAATATACTTTAGGAATGACAGAGTTTAAAGACTTACAGTCGCTTAACATAAATATCGGGTTCACCTATATGGTAACTAACAGATAAGCCCCTTTTAACCAAAATAATGAATTTCTTATGCGGCGATTTAGAAATTAATAGATTTATAAACGAAATAATTTATCAAAAAATGAAAAAAAGAATTTTCAAATTGAGGAATGTGGCAATGATAGTAGCTTGCCTCGCAGTAATCAACGGAACACAAGGGCAGAATTTTGGAAATCGTTTAAAGGATGCCGTGAAAAACAGTGCAGAAAATGCAGCCGTCCGTAAGGCAGAACAGAAAACCGATGAAGCCGTGAGTAAAAGTATTGACAAGGCGGCAGACCCCAATTCCTATAAAAATGACGACAAAGATAACGAAAAAAATGATGAACCAAAGTCTAAAACCAACAATCAGTCGTCGAGTGCAGATGATGATGCTCCCACAAGCAGTGCAAAGTCGCAAACAGGAAAAGGCGATGATCCTCAAGGCGTAAAATCTGCAGAAATGGCTTATGCAAAATCGGATTTTGTTCCCGGCGACGAGATTATTTTTGATGATCCGATGACTAATGAGAAATTGGGTGAATTTCCAAGTCAGTGGGATTTATTGCGAGGTAATGCCGAAGTCGCAACTTTTAACGGGCTTAAAGGTATATTTTTGGAGTCGCCGAGTACAAGCGTTGCGCCTTTAATGAAAAATATGAAAAATTATTTGCCCGATGAATTCACTGTGGAACTTGACTTTTGGGTAAACGACTATTTGGTTTCCGGAGTGCCTCATCAGAGATATTTTCTGAATTTACTTGATGAAAACGACAATCGGGTAATGCAATTGAGGGTCGGGGGACAGGACGCTGTACATTGGGAATATTTAACACCCGATGGAAGCTTTAGAAGTGGGGAATTAAAGTATGAAGATGAAAAAACTAATTCGTGGAATCATCTTTCTGTTTCGTTCAACAAACGAGCGTTTAAAGCCTATATAAATGGTATTCGGGTTACGAATGTTCCCAATATGGCGACACCAAAGAATTTGGCAATTGAAAGAGAACATTGGCAAGACCATCGAACTGCAATTACCAATGTCCGTATTGCAAAAGGTGCTGTTCCATTGTACGATAGAATGATGTCAGACGGCAAATTTATCAGTTACGGCATCACGTTTGATGTAGGAAAATCGACCATTAAGCCTGAATCTATGGGCGAAATCAACCGCATCGTTACGTTGATGAAGGAAAATTCCGATCTGAAATTCAGTGTAGAAGGTCATACCGACAATACAGGAACATCTTCTATTAACCAGACGTTGAGCGAGGCTCGCAGTCAGGCGGTAATGGCTAAACTTATAGAAATGGGTATATCTAAAGACCGTCTCAAAGCAGCCGGAAAAGGACAAAACTCCCCCATCGCCGACAACAATACCGATGAAGGACGAGCCAAAAATAGACGTGTTGAATTTGTAAAATTTTAATTGAAAAATAATGAGTAGAAAGAAGATACAAATTATTTTTAAATCATTGTCAATAATTTAGATTTTCCAATTAACCATTAATCATTAACGCTAAGCTTTCTTCCCAATTTGGTATTTGGAAATTGAATTGGGTTTTTATTTTAGATAGATCGAAAACGGAGTAAGCAGGGCGGGTGGCAGGTGTTGGATATTGTGCAGTGGTAATGGGATGAACCCTGCAAGGCAAATCAGCAATTCTCATAATCTCTTTGGCAAATCCATACCATGTTGTGATTCCTTCATTGGCAAAATGAAAAACAGTTGGCTTCTTAATTTCATCTATTTGTTTAATAATATGTAAAATGGCTGCGGATAGGTCATGAGCGTTGGTTGGAGCTCCAAATTGATCAGCGACTACACTAATATCCTCTTTTTCTCTTCCTATGCGTAATATTGTTTTTACAAAATTAGTTCCGTATTCAGAATATAGCCAAGATGTTCTGATAATAATAGCAGGTATTTGCGCAGCTATAATTGCTTTTTCTCCTGTAAGTTTCGATTTCCCATAAACAGAAACAGGATTGGTGCGTGCACTTGTTTTGTATGGCTTTGTGGCTGTTCCGTCGAATACATAATCGGTTGAGATATGAAGTAAGAAAACATTCTGTTCCATACAAATATGTGTTAACACCCATGCCCCGTATTCGTTCACATTGAATGCCTTTTCCGGTTCTGTTTCTGCTTTATCCACAGCGGTATAGGCAGCAGCGTTGATAATACAGTCAATTTTATTTTCACAAACAAAACCAGAAACAGCACTAATATCTGTGATGTCTAATTCGGAAATATCGGTGAAAAAGAGATTGGGAGAATTTTGCACCGCATCGCGCAAGCACATTCCCAACTGTCCATTGCTGCCGGTTATTAAAATGTTTTTCATTAGCATAAATAAAGTTTATCAAGAAAAAGCGACCCCCGCAAACACAAGTAATAATAATGTAAGTTTTGATAAAAATTTGTTCATAATTATTTTTATTTAAAGGTTTAGAAAAAAGATTTTTTACGCAGCAAAAATAGTTTTTTTTATTAATCAGGTCTAAGTTAAGAAAAATGCACAGAAAAAATAGGTGTTAAAATATTAATATTTTCGCGGCGATATTTTAACAGCTTTTCAAAAAGTATTAATGGATTCCTTGCTTTGTGAAAAACTAAAATTTCAAAAAATAAATTTTAGGAGTCCTCTTATCTAATTTTCATGGGATCACCTGTGTATAATACAATGCCCGAAAGAAACCCCTATTTAGTTAACAAAACTTTTAAATCATACTTATTTGCTACTGTTTTGGCTTCTATGGCTCTTTCGTTGGGGGTAGTAATCAATGGAATTATTGTAGGAAATCTTTTAGGACCATCCGCATTATCGGCGGTGAACCTCACAGCGCCTGTGATGCAATTATTCAACGCCATCTATCTGTTGCTCAATGTAGGAGGCGCTATTCTTATTGCTATGGCTATAGGAAAACAAAACTTTGAAGATGTAAACAGGATATTTTCGCTCTCAATGATACTGAATGTGGCTGTTGGCGCTATTATCGCCATCTTGGGAATATTTTTTATTGATGATGTAGTACAGCTTCTTTGTTCTAATAACGATTTACAACCATTAGTAAAAGAGTATGTAAGGATTATTCTTTGGAGTGCGCCCGTATTTATGGCGCTGCCCGGATTATGTGTTTATGTGCGTACCGATGGAAATCCGAAATTGGCTTCTGTTGCCTTAATCGTTGCAAATGTAGCGAACTTAGGACTGAATTTTATATTTATTACTGTTTTTTCATGGGGTATTTTCAGCGCTTCATTAGCCAATGCAATAGGTTTTATAGTGGGCATTCTTATAGTTTCTACACACTTCTTGAATAAAGATCGGAAAATCCATTTTACAAAACCGGCGTTTGTTCAAAAAACAGGAATTTTATTTTTAACAGGATTGCCCTTAGCATTAGCTTCTGTATTGATGACTGTTCGTTTGTTGAGTGTAAATCATATCATACTCAATAGCTTAGGAACAATAGGAATAAGCGTATTAGCTGTTTGTTTTAATCTGTTAATGATTTCGGGAATGTTTATTAGCGGTACGGTACAAGCTATGCAGCCGGTGGCTGGGGTTTTGTATGGCGCCGAAGATTTTAAAGGAGTGCAAATTGCGATTAAAGCCGCACTGAAAACCTTAGCATTTTCTTTACTGCCGCTGCTTATGCTTTTATTAATCTTTCCGTGTTTCTTTGCCGGTTTGTTCGGGCTTTCAGAAATTGAACTGCTCGCTCAGGCTAAACCCGCCATTCGATTATTTGCTTTTTGTATGCCATTATACGGGTTAAACTATCTTATTATGGCGGTTTTTCAATTGAGCGGAAGAAGCAACTTTTCAATTATTGTATCTTGCACACAAGCGCTTATGGTCATCCCTGTAATGCTTCTTGCCACTTTCTCAGGTTCGGAAGAATTGATATGGCTCTCTTTTGCCGTTGGTGAACTATTGGTTTTCGGAATAATTTGGATTATCTCGGGTACAGTGCGCAGAAAAAAAACGAATCTATTACCAATCACTTTAATTAATACGCCACATAGCAATGAATCGGTTTTAGATTTTTCTATTCAGGGAGATATGAGTAAAATGGAAGATTTTTTGAATACGTGGCATCAATTCCTGATTAATAAAGAGTTAGATGCACATTGCAGAAATGCTATTGAGGTGTGTTGCGAAGAATTAATACTCAATATTATACAACACGGGTACTCTCAAAAGCATATACGTTATATTGATATTTGCCTTCGACTGTTGAACGACAAAGCAGTGCTTAGTATTACAGATGACGGAATACCCTTTGACCCTGTTAAATATGACACCACCGGTATTGGATTGCTAATTGTAAGAAAACTCTGCTCTCATATTCAGTACTCTCGTGCATTAAACCAAAATGTAGTTGTAGTTGAGTTTTATTACCATTTATTGAATCAAATCACTGCTTTACCACATTCTTTACCACCATCCCTGATTCGGTGAAGATTTTTATGAAGTAAAGCCCGGATGAGAGGTGGGAAATGTTGAGCGTGACACTTGTTTCGTGACGCGTGACAAGTGACAAGTGACATTTTCCGTAAATATCAAACACATCAACATTGTTAATTGTCAATTGTCCATTGTCCATTGTCAATTCTCCAGTGGTGGGATTGGGATAGATATTAAGAGCATTTTCTATTGCTTCAATACCATAGAAATCTCTACCGTCTCTTATTGAAATATCATCTAACTGCACATCAGCCATGCCGCCTCCGTAAAAATTTCCTAAAAATGCTATTTGGTAATAGTCTGATTTTTCAGGGAGCAATATATTATCTTTCTGCCAGTCAGGAATACTACCCACATCCCATATAAGAGATTGCAACAAAATCCACCATCCGTTCGGAGCATTTTTGTAGAAAACCATGAGTCCTCCTCGCCCTGTTTGGGTATGCCAGAAACTCAATTCAGGTTCAATTACAGCTGAAAAATCAAATACAGGTGTTACAAGACTTGTATAATACACAATGTCTCCCATTAAATTTATATATATTTGGGCTTTATAGTTTCCACTATGTGCTGTTGCAGGTGTTCCGATAGAACCCTGCACAACATTCCAATTCCAACCCAAACTACCTTCTTGTTCCCAGCACGGTGGAAGATTCGTATCATTATTTTCAAACCCTTCTGTCCATGGGAAGGTAGAAATAGGCTCACATTGGCTGTAAGTCATATTTGCAAACAGGAAAATTGCTGTGGTAACAAGTAAAAACTTTTTCATAGCACATAATTTTTGGTTAAATATACTTTTTCAGTTCTCCAAATGCTTCTCCAATCATAGCAGCCGCATACATCAAGTCCTCATCTGTATGGCGATAACATACATAACCATGATGATAAGGCTGCAAAAACACATTGCGACGAATTAATTCGGTATAGAAAGCGGGGCGCAACTTCTTGTAAAGTCCTTCTTTATCTTTATTAAAAGTGATGAACGGCATAAGTGGCGCACCGGAAAACTCCACATCGTATTCTACATCTTTGAGGATATCTTCGATAAGTTTTCCAAAAAACACTCCTTTTTTGCGCACACCTTCTAAAATGTTGTCTCTTTGAAGTATCTCTATCGTTTTTAAAGAGGCGATCTGGTCAACGCTGTTCGGAAAGAAAGTAGAAGACAAGAACACTTTGTCTGCCAGCACTTTCATAAACTCTTTTATACCAACTACAGCGCCGATCGGATATCCGTTCGCCATAGCTTTTCCAAAAGTGGAAATATCTGGTGTAACTCCATACTCTTTTTGTGCACCTCCAATATTTACGCGAAAACCGCTTCTTATTTCATCGAATATCAAGGCTGCTCCATATTTGTCGGCAAGGGCTCTTACCCCTTGTAAAAATCCGGGTTTCGGTTCTTGCACTTTTTCGGCGAGAGGATGTCCTACCGGTGTAACTATAATAGCAGCCATGTCGTCGCCATGCTCTTTCATAATATCTTCGAGTTCGTCAAGGTCGTTGTAGTGAAACTCATACACATCTTCGTAAAGTTTTTTTGGTATTCCTCCCTTCACTTCTACGCACCAATCGTGCCAGCCGTGATAGCCGCAACGCACCACTTTCGTTCTTTCGGTAGCGCCACGAGCCACTCTGATAGCAGTGGAGGTTGCATCGGAGCCTGTTTTTACAAAGACCGCCATCTCGGCAGAAGGGATCAACTCTATCAACTTTTCAGCCAATCTGTTTTGAGGAGGCTGGGTCAACGAAAAGCAGAATCCTTTGCTTCTAATTTGCTCTATAGCAGCATTGTCAATCTCTTCTTCGCGGTGTCCGATAATAATAGGACCATAAGCACACAGAAAGTCAATATACTCGTTCCCGTCCACGTCGGTAACTCTGCCACCCTTGGCGTTATCAAAGTAAATGGGATACTCTCCCGGCACAAAGTTGTAGGGTCTTCTAATGCCTGCAACGGCTCCAGGAATAATGTTCAACGCATCTGCGTACATTTTGTCGGATAACTCTAAATTTAATTTTTGGGACATAATAATTTATTTAATGATTTATTTTTTTTAGTTATCAATTCTCAATTCTCAATTCTCATTTATCAAATAGTCCACCAAAATCCCTTGCGTGTGCACATTCTCCATGGGAATTTTTCCTGCCGGAACGAGCTCATCTGCTTCTGCAATTACGGTATCGCAAGCCATTGCCATAAGAGGGTTGAAGTTTTGTGTAGTCCCTTTGTAGTGTAGATTTCCTGTAGTATCGGCGATGCTTGCACCAAGTAGCGCGATGTCTCCACGGAGCGCTTTTTCCAACAGATAATCTTTTTCATCGAGTGTAATCACTTGTTTTCCGTTTGCAACTACCGTTCCTAATCCAGTGGGGGTAAGCACACCGCCCAGCCCCGCTCCTCCGCAACGAACCTGCTCTGCCAAGGTGCCTTGCGGAACAAAAATCACCTCAGTCTCTTTGTTGTTATACTGTTCAATAGTGAGCGGATTTGTTCCTATATGAGAAACTATCACTTTTTTAACTTTTTTAGCCGCAATGAGCAACCCAATCCCCTTGTCGGGAAAAGCGGTGTCATTGCAAATAATTGTTAAATCACAGATGTCGCTCTCAGCCAATTCTTTTAAGATTTTGCGTGGAGAACCGGCAGTGAGAAAACCGCCTATCATTAAAGTCATTCCGCTTCTAATTTTGGCTACAGCTTGCGTGGGGGTAATAATGGTTTTTTGCATAGTTTTTTTTCTTTAAAAAAAGTTGGGCAAAAATAAGATTTTTTACTATTATTGCACGCTCTAATATTTTAATATGAAAAAAATCTTAAAAATCTTTTTATTCCTCATTTTTGGAATCATTTTAATTGGAACTTTTGTTTTTTTATGGAATAAATCTCGCATAAAAGAGACAAAATATGAAACAGTAGTACCTGAAATTAAGACTATTCAGAAAAAAACCATCATTACAGGCACTGTAGAGCCGAGAAATGAAGTAGCTGTCAAACCTCAAATTTCAGGAATCGTGGTAGCGTTGTATAAAGAGGCGGGACAATTGATAAAAACCGGCGAAGTGATAGCCAAAGTGCAGGTTGTTCCGGATATTGCGCTATTAAATAGCGCAGAATCGAGATTAAAAACTACCGAAATAAATTTAGAACAAGCAAAAAATAATTTCGAAAGAACAGAAAAACTTTATAAATCGGGAGTGGCAACTAAAGAAGCCTACGAACAAGCGCAAACAGCGTTGAAAAACGCTCAGGAAGATCTTAACAATGCACAGGAAAATCTACAAATCATTAAAGAAGGTATTTCCAAAAGCACCGAACAATACAGCAACACTTTGGTAAAATCTACTATTTCGGGAATGATATTAGATATTCCGGTAAAGGTTGGAAATTCTGTAATTCAAGCAAATACTTTTAATGATGGCACCACAATTGCTACAGTTGCTAATATGAATGACCTGATATTTGTGGGAAAAGTTGATGAAACAGATGTAGGTAGAATTAAGGAAGGGAACCATGTAAAACTAATCATTGGGGCTATTCAGGATGGCGACTTTAATGCTCAATTAGAATATATTGCTCCAAAGGGGACGATGGAAAACGGCGCTACTTTGTTTCAGGTTAAAGCCGCTGTGTTTAAAACAAATGATGGCACATTTATTCGCTCAGGTTACAGCGCGAACGGAGAGATTGTTACAGAAAAGGCCGAAGATGCCTTAGCTGTTCCCGAATATGCCTTAGAGTTTGTTGCTGATTCAGTTTTTGTTTATGTTGAAAACCAACAAAAAGATGGCTCGGAAAAATATACGAAAACACCTGTAGAAATAGGGCTTTCAGATGGATTTTTTGTAGAGATAAAAGAGGGAATTAATGCTGAAACCCATTTGCGTGGCAAAGCAGTTGATGAGAAAGCAAAACTCGCCCGCCATTAATAGTTATCATTTTGTCAATATTGCGTAATGTTTCCTCCCTATGGGCAATAATTAATACTGTGTGGTTTTTAAATGCCTCGTTCAAAGTTTTTTGTATAGCCGCTTCCGATTCATAATCAAGCGCAGAAGTGGCTTCGTCGAAGATAAGTATCTCCGGTTTTTTAAGCAATGCCCGTGCAATACTCAACCTCTGGCGTTGCCCGCCCGATAAGGTCATCCCTCTGTCGCCGATGATAGTATCGTATCCGTTTTCCATTTCCATAATAAAGTCGTGTGCATAAGCAGCTTTAGCGGCAGCTTCTACTTCTTCTCGAGATGATGCGCGTCCAAATGTAATATTGTTAAACACGGTGTCGTGAAAAAGAATTACATCTTGGCTCACCATACCGAACAAACCACGTAAATCACTTATTTTGTAATCTTTAATATTATAATCATCAATCATTATTTCACCAAAAGAGAGATCGTAAAAACGGGGCAAAAGATCTACAAGGGTTGATTTTCCTGCTCCCGAAGCGCCAACTATTGCTATTTTTTCTCCTTTTTTTATCTCAAAAGAAACGTCTTGTAAAATCTTGCAACCTTCTTTATTTTCAACATCATGATATGAAAAATAAACATGTTTATACAATATATGTTTTGAGAAAGAGTCTATAGGAATGGAACCTTCTTTTTCATAAATCTTCTCATCGGCGGCAAAAATTTGCAGAATCCGCAGTAGAGATGGCACTCCTTTTTTTAATGTATAGTACATGTTTGCCAACTGTCGTGCAGGAGATACAATTCGAGCAAAAACTACTCCAAAGAAAAGAAAAATTTCTGCGGATAGATCGCTGTTTTTCAGCACATAAAATCCTCCAATGAGCAATATTATCAACAAAGTAAGAATAGAAAGTAACTCTACCAAAGGAGCGCCGAGCTCAGTAACCCTAAATATTCTCTTATTCATTTTAAAATGCGCTGCCGTTTCTTCTTGAAATTTTTTATTGGCATGATCAATGGCGTTGTATCCTTTTATAATGCGCAGACCACCAATTGTTTCATCAAAAATTGCACTTACAGAGGCTAAACGTTGTTGTAGTTTCGCCGCATTTTTTTGAATGGCAGAACCGATGCGTGATATAAGATAACCCACTATCGGGAAAATAAGTAAAGTAATGATTGTTAGCGAAAAACTCATCTTAAACAATGCAATCAAAAACACAACAATCATTACCGGATCTCTACATATAATAATAATTGATTGCACAACCGACCATTCTATTTCCTGAACATCTGTGCCGAAACGATTAAGTACATCACCTTTTTTCATTTTAAAGAAAAACGACAACGGCAAATTTATAAGTTTGGCATACAAATCTTTGCGAAGCTGATATACCATTCCTGCGCGTACAGAAGCAGAAAAAAACTGCGCCATATACCGGAAAAAGTTGCTCAAAAAATTCAAAACTATCATTGTAGCTGCAATCATCACTAATGCGTAAATTTGGCCATAGTTGTCAATCAATTGCCATAGATAAAAGAAGAATGTATCTTTAATTGCATTTACAGAAAGAGAAAAAACCGGTTTTTCAGTAATAGGAGCAATCTGCTGAAAAAGAAGTGATAAAAAAGGAACAAGCAGTGCCAAAGTGAAAATAGAAAATACTGAATAAATTATATTTGCCAAAAACATCAGCAAAATATTGGTTTTGTAGCGGAGAGTATATTTGAGAACTTGTAAGTAGTTTTTCAAAATTTTAAGGTTTAAAGATTTAATTTTTTAAGATGGTTGTGTACCAATTCGCTTCCTGCATGATAGGGGGAAATTTTTCCTGCTCGAATTTCAGGTGTTACTATATCAATATTACTTTCAATTGTTGTGTTAGCGTAAAAATCTTCTTTCAACAGATCATTCATCCAATCGTAAAAGGTTTTCACGGATTGTTCGGCTCTGTGTTTCAAGAAAAAACCATTTTCTTTGGTTTGTTTTTCAAAATCAGCAATTATCTTCCAAATTTTTTCTATACTCTCTTTTAGAAAAACGGAGCAGGTATCTACCGGCGGCATCCACCCATTTTCGTTTTTTGGAAATAGTTGCAATGCAGATTTATACAGTGCTTTTGCGGCGGTTGCTTTTGCAATATTGTCGCCATCTGCTTTAGTGATGATGAGTGCATCTGCCATCTCCATAATTCCGCGCTTAATTCCCTGCAATTCATCTCCTGCACCGGAAAGCATTAGTAGCAGAAAAAAGTCCACCATTGATTTCACCACTGTTTCACTCTGTCCTACTCCAACTGTTTCAATAATGATAGCGTCGAATCCGGCGGCTTCGCAAAGGATAATTGTTTCGCGGGTTTTTCGTGCCACGCCGCCCAAGGTCAAACCAGAAGGGGAAGGACGGATAAACGCATTCGGGTCAATAGAGAGTTCCTCCATTCGTGTTTTATCTCCCAAAATACTTCCCTTAGAGATTTCGCTGCTGGGATCAACTGCCAGCACGCAAAGCTTTTTTCCGATAGAGGTCAAATGCTTCCCGAAAGCTTCAATAAAAGTGCTTTTTCCCACTCCGGGCACTCCTGTAATTCCTATTCTAATTGAGTTACCGGAATAAGGCAAACATCGTTCAATAATTTTACCGGCAGTTTCAATATCCTTATGCACCGTACTTTCAATGAGTGTAATTGCCTGACTTAAAACCACTCTGTTTCCGGCTAAAATTCCGTCTATATAACCATCAGCAGAGAATCTTTTTTTTCTTTTATACTGAAGATAAGGTGAAATCTGTTCCGGCTGCGGAATACCCTCTTGAACATGAAGTGCGGAATTTAGGGAAGACATAAAGAACTGAGAATTGAGGGACAAAAGTATTTTTTTTTTTTGATTTATTACAAATTTTAAAAAATGGGTTAAATAGAGCTATTTTTTGAAAAAAATGTAGAATTAAAGTTTTATGTTATTTTGCGCCCAAATTTCAATAGATGATCTCTAGAAAAACAATAGACGAAATTATGACAATTGCCAAAATTGAAGAGGTGGTTGGAGATTTCGTTTCCTTAAAACGCCGTGGGCAAAACTGGGTAGGTATCTGCCCTTTTCACTCAGATACTAATCCCTCCATGTACGTGAGCCCGCGCTTAGGAATTTTCAATTGTTTTGTTTGTGATACTAAGGGAAATACGGTGCATTTTATTATGGAACACGAGAAGGTATCTTACCCTGAAGCGTTACGATATTTGGCTAAAAAATACAATATCCCCATCGAAGAAGATGCCGATAAATCGAAGGAAGAACTGGAAGAAGATCATAAAAAAGAGGGCTTGCTCTTGTTGAATCAATTTGCAGAAAACTATTTTATAGAACAACTTTTTGATACCGAAGATGGACGAACTATCGCATTAAGCTATTTTAAAGAGCGTGGACTAAATGAAGCTATCATCAAAAAATTCAGATTAGGATACAATCCTGAAAATTGGGATGCTTTTACTCAAACCGCTCTGCAAAAAGGATATAATAAGGAACAGTTGATTGCTTTAGGGTTAACAAAAGAGAGTGAAAACGGTAAGTTGTTCGATTTTTTTCGCGGAAGAGTTATTTTTCCTATCCACAGTGCCTTAGGAAAAACACTTGGCTTTGGGGCGCGCACATTAAAACAGGGAGAAAAAATTTCCAAATATTTCAACTCACCTGAAAGCGAAATATATCACAAAAGCGATATTCTGTATGGCTTCTTTTTTGCTAAAAAAGAGATTCGCACACAAGATAATGTGTATTTGGTTGAAGGATACACTGATGTAATCTCCATGTTCGCTTCGGGAATAGAAAATGTGGTGGCATCATCCGGTACAGCATTGACAAAAGGACAGATTAAATTGATAGCGAATCAAACGCTAAATATTACTTTAGTATATGATGGAGATACTGCCGGCATTAAAGCCTCGTTGCGAGGTATTGACATGCTGCTGGAAAGTGGATTGAACGTGCAAACAGTTATGCTCCCGGAGGGTGAAGACCCAGACTCGTTTGCAAGAAAATCAACCCAAGAGGAACTAAAACTCTATTTAAAAGAAAATTCAATGAGTTTTATTCTCTTTAAAGCTAAAATCTTGTCGAAAGATGCTGGAAACGACCCCATGAAACGTGCAAGAATTGTAAATGATATCATTCAAAATGTGGCAGATATTCCTGATACTGTGGCACGGGCATTCTATATTAAAGAGTGCGCCGAACTCTTTAAACTGCCGGAAGAAACACTAAATGTACAACTGAGAAAAGTTGTATGGAAGAAGAATGAGAGATTGAAGGATAGAAAAAATGAGGATCAAAAGGATAGAAAAAATGAAGAATTAAACGAACCGATAGTTCTTGTTGACCCGTTGCCGCATCAGCAAAAATTAGAAAAAGATAAACGATTAGAGGAGATCGAAAAAAATATTATACTGCTTATCTTAAAATATGGAATGTTTGAAATTGATGTACAAGAATTTACTAATGAAGGCGAGCCTTTTTTTAGCACAACCCGAATTGACCAGTATATTTTCAACGAATTTCATAACCAACAAATACAATTTTCAAATTTTCTCTTTCAAAAAATCTTTTTTGAATATTCTGAAATTGCAAAAGTCGCATCTAATCAAGATATTATAAAAAATTATTTTTCAACTATTGAAGATAAAGAGATCGCAGATTTTGTGATTGCGCATCTTATAAATGATGATCCTGAAATTAGCGAGTATTGGCAAAGCAGGTTTGATATTATTACACGAAGCGTTATTAACAACACACAAAAACTCAGCAATGCTGTTGAAGAAACAATATTGATGTTCAAATTGCGTATTATTGAAGAATATAGAAAATTGATTCTATACGAAATTGATGAAAACAAAGATGAAAAATTAGAGGTGTTGATGTTCAAAAAGTTACAGCAATTATTGAAAAGAAGAGAAGATATTGCCAAACTTTTAGGCGCAGTAGTAACATTTTAAATCATAACTTTTAACATAAATTACTATAAAATGAATTCCGAAGTTCTGTTTCTCATCATCATATCCATTGTAATTATTGGGTTCATATTTGAACAAATTGTTGATTACAAAAATGCTACATGGTTTTCTAAACCTATCCCTGAGTCGCTTTCAGATGTTTATGATTTTGAAAAATATAAGAAACAACAAAATTACAAACTCGATAATTACCGTTTTAGCATTATTTCATCAAGTTTCTCTTTTGCATTTATGGTTTTAATATTGCGCTGCAATGGTTTTGCATTCGTTAATAATATTGTTTTGAAAATCACAGATTTTTATATTTTTCAAACGCTACTGTTCTTTGGTATTTTTTACGTTGCCACGATGCTTCTATCCTTACCATTTACCATTTACGACACATTTATTATTGAGAAAAAATATGGATTCAATACCACTACTCCCAAAATTTTTATTACAGACATTCTAAAATCTACCTTACTGACAATATTAATAAGCGGAGCGCTACTTGCCTTAATTGTATATATTTATGCGTTAACTACGACCTATTTTTGGTTGTTAACATGGGCTTTGATAACTGCTTTTTCGCTATTTATGGGCGTTTTTTATTCAACTTTGATAGTTCCGCTCTTCAACAAACAAACCCCTTTAGAAGAAGGAGCGTTGAAAACTGCCATCTTCAACTTTGCAGAAAAAGCAGGTTTTAATATCTCAAATATTTTTATTATAGATGGTTCAAAACGCTCAACTAAAGCAAATGCCTATTTTACAGGATTGGGAAAACGGAAAAGAATTGTGCTTTACGATACATTAATACAAGAGATGACTACAGACGAAATTGTGGCAGTTCTCGCCCACGAGATTGGCCACTATAAACATAAACATATTTATAAATCAATGCTTTATGGAACAATTCAAATGGGAATTATGCTCTATATTTTTGGGTACTTTGCATCAAGCCATGAATTGTCGGCTGCCTTAGGAGTAGAAAAAGCCACCTTTCATATTGCTTTAATTGCTTTTGCCATTATTTATTCGCCTGTTTCAATGATTTTAGATATTTTTTCAAACATACAAAGTAGAAAAAACGAATATCAAGCAGATGATTTTACAAAAAAACATGGTGTTTCCAACTCTCTTATTTCTGCTTTGAAAAAATTAAGTTCTCATAATATGAATAATTTAACACCACACCCGTGGGTTGTTTTTTTTGAATACTCACACCCGCCTCTTTATAAAAGAGTTCAAAATTTAGAGTAAATAGATTTTACTAATCACTATAAACATTAAACATTAAATACATAATCGTATGCTTTTCCCTGACCAACTTAAATCTCTCCAAATTAGACTCAGTGAGCTAAGGAGGTGCCTTTGACATTGATGTCAAGCAAAATGAGATAATCACAAAAGAAAAAATTACCCATGAAAACAATTTTTGGGATGACCCAAAATCTGCAGAAAGATTACTAAAAGAGATCAGTCTGATTAGATCGTGGGTACAAGAATTTGAGAAAGCCGTTGCTTTAGTTGACGATTTGACAGTGTTGTACGACTTTTTTATTTCTGAAGAGGCAACAGAGCAAGAGATTGATGAAGCGTATAGAATTGCTCTTCAAACCATTGAAAAATTGGAGTTTCGGAATATGATGCGCGATGAAGAAGATATGCTTGGTGTAATTTTAACTATCAATTCGGGTGCCGGAGGTACTGAAAGCTGCGACTGGGCAGAGATGCTACTCCGGATGTACATACGCTGGGGAGAACGGAACAAATATGCTATCAAACTGTTAGACAGGCAAGAAGGAGATGTTACCGGAATAAAGTCTGCAACCATTGAGTTGGATGGGCTTTATGGATACGGCTATTTAAAAAGTGAAAACGGGGTACACCGATTGGTGCGTTTGTCGCCCTTCGATTCGGCAAATAAAAGACACACCTCTTTTGCTTCTGTTTTCGCATATCCTATTGTGAACGATGACATCGTGGTGGAGGTCAACTCTGTTGATCTTTCTTGGGATACCTATCGCTCGAGCGGACCCGGCGGACAAAACGTAAATAAAGTAGAAACAGCAGTACGCCTTCATCACCACCCCTCAGGAATTGTTGTGGAATGTCAGGAAACACGTTCGCAACTGCAAAACCGCGAAAAAGCAATTCAGATGTTGAAATCGCAACTCTATCAAAGAGAATTGGAAAAAAAACGCGAAAAAAATTCCGAAATTGAAAGCACAAAGAAAAGAATTGAATGGGGATCGCAAATTCGAAGCTATGTGATGCACCCCTATAAAATGGTGAAAGACTTGCGCACTCGATACGAAACATCTAATGTAAACGCCGTAATGGATGGAGAACTAGACGATTTTATTAAAGCATACTTGATGGAAAACTAAAAAGTATATTTTCGCACCTAATTTTAATACTATATTTAATATGAAAAAAATTATTTACATCCTGCTATTTGTTATTAGCGGATTCTTTGCTTTTGGACAAAATGAAAACGACATTGTAGGCACTTACTCCAAACCTGATGGAAAATCTAAAATTGAATTTTTTAAAACGGGAAGTACCTATTCGGGAAAAATTGTTTGGCTGAGCGAACCAAATGACAGTAACGGAAATCCTAGAAAAGATGTTAAAAATCCCGACAAATCTTTGCGCGATAAACCTCTCTTAGGGTTAGTTACAATTACCGGATTGAAATATGATGGTAAAGGAAACTATTTAGATGGAAAAGCCTACAGAGTTGCTGAAGGAGACGAAGTTAAATTTAAAATTAAATTAAATGGAGATGGTACTATTGATGTTACCGGATCCAAATTTGGCATCCCTAAAACAGAAACCTGGAAAAAACTGTAATTTTCCAACATGAAAAAACTTTCGATGAATGAATTAGGACGTATTAACCCTGATGAATTTAAGAATAAAACAAAAACTCCCATATTCGTTATTTTAGACAATATTCGGAGTATGAACAATGTAGGCTCAATTTTTAGAACCTGCGATGCTTTTGTTATTGAAAAAATCTATTTATGTGGAATTACAGCAAAACCTCCTCACAAAGATATCGCTAAAACCGCTTTGGGTGCTACTGAATCCGTAGAATGGGAATATGCTGAGAATGTTGTCGAATTGGTGCAAAAGCTAAAACATGATAATGTAAAAGTATTTCTGATTGAACAAACAGATTTTGCGATCCCCTTAAACCAATTTCAATTTTCAGAAGAAAAAATGGCAATTGTACTTGGTAATGAGGTTTTTGGAGTAACAGATGCCTTGCTCCCAATTTGCAACAATGCTATAGAAATTCCGCAACATGGGACAAAACACTCTCTTAATGTTACAATTGCAGCAGGAATAGTTCTATGGGAGATGTTTAAAAAACTCAAATTTAATAATTAAAGATAAAAAAATAAAATGAAAAAACTTTTTTTCTTCCTTCTTTTAATAATTCTCAATTTCCAATTCACAATATATAATGGCTACTCGCAGTCTCTCACCGGTCGTGTAGTGGAGATTTCGGATGAAGGAGTTGAAGCACCCATTCCGGGCGCAATATTGCAGTGGCACAACTCAGTAGTTGGTACTACTACAGATGTGAATGGGTATTATTCTCTCGAAAAAGTGAAAACAACCAACATTTTAGTTGTTAGATATGCTTCGTATAACAATGACACAATTACAGTAAAAAAGGATCAAATAGAGTTGAATATCATTTTGTCTTCTTCGCACACGTTGGAGACAGTAAACGTTGTGGCACGAGAAGGCTCCTTTATTTCTATACAACCCATTTTCACACAAGTTATTACAACCGAAGGGTTGAGGCGTGCTGCATGCTGTAACTTGTCGGAAAGTTTTGAAAGCACTATTGCGGTAGATGTAGAGTACGCCGATGCAGTAAGTGGAGCAAAACAGATATCCATGTTGGGATTAGCAGGCATCTACACTCAAATATTATTAGAAAATGTTCCTTACATTCGTTTGTTAGCAAATCAATTTGGCTTAGGCTACGTGCCGGGTACATGGATGGATATGATTAGTATCTCTAAAGGAACTTCCTCTGTAACAAATGGATATGAAGGAATTACCGGACAAATTCAATTAGATTACAAAAAACCTGAAACAAACCGAGAAAAGATGTTTCTAAATCTTTTCGCAAACAGTATGGGAAAAGGAGAGTTGAATTTTAACTCGCGTTTTGATTTTGATAAAAAAAAGTTAGTTTCCGGGTTGTTTTTGTTACACGGCGAAGCACAATTTGCCAAAATTGATCACAACCACGACCATTTCATGGATGTTCCTCAAAACTATCAATTCAACGGTATGTATCGTTTAGATTATCTTGTACCGGAAAAATTTGAAGGCAGAACCATGATCGGGTACCTGTTTGAAGATAGAATTGGAGGAATGGTCAATTTTGATCCTAAAAGAAAAATTGAAGATTTGTATGCCGACAGCATCTGGGGTTTGCGTATCAAAACCAATAAGTTAGATGCAATAACTAAAAACGGTTTTATGATTAACGGTGGTGAATTTCAAAGCGTTGGTACAATTCTATCGTTTAATTACCAAAAAGATATATCCCAATTTGGCACTCGTCTCTACAATGCCACTCAATTGAGCGGGTATCTCAATGTAATTTATAGTGGAAAATTTGGAGCGATGAAAAACCACAAAATAGGTGCAGGTGCTAGTTTTCAGATAGATCAATTAGAAGAATCTTTATTAGATTCAAGAAACGAAATATTGCAACATTCCAATAAAAGAGCAGAGGCTGTGCCGGGGTTTTTTGCAGAGTATGCATATACGATAGCGGAAAAATTTATCATTATGCCCGGCATGCGTTTAGATTACAATGCTAATTACAAACAACTCTTTTGGACACCGCGTCTCCACCTAAAATGGCAACCCACGCACGAAACCTCATTTCGCATTTCTGCCGGAAAAGGATACCGCACTTCTAATCCCATTATCGAAAACCTATCCCTGTTAGTAAGCAATCGAATCTTTCTCATTGTTGATAATTTACTGCCGGAAGAGGCATGGAACACCGGCATTAGTTTTGTGCAACATTTTGAATTGCCCGGAGGTAAATCTTCTGTAAGTATTGACTACTACTATACCCACTTTATGAATCAAACTATTATAGATTTAGACATTAATCCTCACGAAGTTGTGATTTATAATTTGAATGGTAACTTTAATGAAACAGGCAACAAATCCTATTCTCATGCAGCTCAGGTTGAGTTTATTTTAATGCCATTTAAACGCTTTGAAATCACCTTAGCCTATCGTTTTAATGATGTTCGCCTAACTACCGCACGCATATTACAACAAAAAACGTTAATGAGTCCTCATAAAGCATTGCTGAATTTAAACTATGCTTTACGATACGACAAATGGAAGTTCAATGTTACATTTCAATACAACTCGCCCATGCGTATGCCGGATATGAGTAGTAATCCGGAAGGATATCGCCCGAAAGTAAATAAGAACGGAAAATCTCCCGGATGGGTAATGATGAACGCCCAGATAACAAAGAAATTCCGCTTGTGGGAACTATACTTTGGAGGTGAAAATATGCTGAACTACATTCAGAAAGACCCAATTATATCAGCAAATAACCCATTTGGAGATTATTTTGATGCTTCTGTAATCTATATGCCGATTACAGGAATTATGGGCTATATCGGAGTACGAATAGCAGTAAAGTAGTGTTGGAAATATACGAAACAGATTGTTTTTTCGTTTTGATTTAGTTTTTAATTAATCTCTTTGTATGAAAAAGTTATTGCTATTTTTATTTCTCCTGATTTCAGTTGTTTCTTTTGCTCAAAACCCAACGTATCAAGTAAACGCACAAAAAATGAGTCAATTATTGAAAAATATAAACGACATCTATTTAGATACGGTTAATTTCGATATGCTGGTAGAAAAAGGGGTTATTGAAATGCTGAAAGATCTTGACCCTCATTCTGCTTACATTTCCAAAAAGGACGTACAGCAAGCCAATGAACCGCTCATCGGCTCTTTTGACGGAATTGGGGTTACCTTTCAAATAATCAAAGATACTATTAATATTATGGAAGTGATCGTTGGTGGTCCTTCCGAAAAGGTAGGCTTAAAAGCCGGAGATAAGATTATTAAAGTGGATACTGCTTTAGCTTGTGGTAAACATGTAAATAACAAATGGGTTGCTGATCATCTACGCGGTCCTAAAGGAACAAAAGTGGCAGTTTTTGTTAAAAGAGGAAAAAATCCCGAATTATTAGAGTTTACAATTACCCGTGACAAGATTCCGATGAACAGCATCAACGTATATTTTATGGCAGATAAAAATACAGGATATATTTGTTTAGAGCGTTTTGCACAAACTTCTGCACAAGAGTTTCGCGATGCTCTTACTCGATTGAAAGCACGCGGCATGAAAAACCTTATTCTCGATTTGCGCGGAAATACCGGTGGCTATCTACAAGCTGCTTTTGAAATTGCAAACGAATTTATCGGAAATAATAAAATGATCGTTTATACAGATAATTTCCGAAAAACAGGCGAGCAGTTCAAATCCAATGACAGAGGCGAATTTCAAAAAGGAAGATTGGTAGTTTTAGTTGATGAAGGATCCGCTTCTGCAAGCGAAATTGTTTCTGGTGCAGTGCAAGATTGGGACCGCGCCATCGTAATGGGACGCAGGACTTTTGGAAAAGGATTGGTGCAAAAACCAATCTATCTCCCAGATGGTTCCCAAATTAGACTCACTATCTCTAAATATTACACGCCGTCAGGAAGATGCATTCAACGCCCATACGATGATGGCTTGGATAATTACTTAGATGATTTGAAAAACAGATCTATACATGGAGAACTATTAACCGCAGACAGTATCAAATTCCCCGATTCACTTAAATATCAAACCGCAAAAGGAAGAACCGTTTACGGTGGCGGTGGGATCATGCCCGACATCTTTATCCCATTTGATACTTCAAGATACTCTTCGCTATATAATGAAATGTATAGAAAAGGGATTATTAGCGGCTTCGCATTAGAGTATATGGAGATAAACAAAGACCGCTTTAAAACTCAGTATGCCTCTATGGAAGCGTTTAAGAGCAATTTTGAAGTCTCAGATCAATTGTTTCAAGAATTGATGAATCACGCGCATAATGAAGGAATTAAAGATTCTATTGCTTTTCAATTTTCTAAACGCGCCGAACAGTTCGTGAAAGAGAAAGCCAAAGAATTGGATTCATTATATAATTCGTTTGAAGATTTGAAAAACAATCAACAACTTCAAGAGATGATCACCAAATTTGTAACAGAATCTTATAATGAGTCTATGCGCTTGCGGAATATCAATAAAGCCAATGAGTTCATTAAGGATATGCTGAAATATGAGATTGCCCGAAATATATTCAATCACGGCGAAGCACGCCAAATATTCTTAATGACTGACGACGGTTTTATAAAAGCCTTAGAAGTAATTAATAATGATAAGATTTTTAAAAGATTTAATGTAGAACAATAAATGATTAATGAGTTAGTGATTAATGGTTAATAGTTAATAAAACCTCATTTTCATTACGGTTTTAACTTATTTTTTAACCGCAAAGAAAGCAAAGGATGATGAAGTGGTAAGAAAATTGCCCTAAGGAGAAGTGCAATTTAGATGGATGGGTGAATTTGATTATCTCAGACACTGTTTTGAAATCTATAGCCCATTAGATTCTTTGATTTACAAAAGCGATTTATATATTCCTACTAATGAGGTATTTTTGACCTATCTGAAAGAATGTATAGAATGCCCTCTCATCACTGATTTGAAGGGAGAATATATTCCTGATATAAATCAGGTATTCAACTTAATACTGTTTTATCAAAGAACATAACTTATTTTCGGAAAATACTTTGCGTTCATTGCGGTTAAAGAAATATTGAATAAATTTTTTATACACAGAAAATATATTTTTAAATTTTCTACAAATAATCTAAGAAAATTTGGTTTTTATGTTATCTTTGCCGTCAAAAAAAAATAAGTGGCTAAGTTAGCAATAGTAATTTTAAATTGGAACGGGCAAAAGTTTTTATCTCAATTTTTACCTGCTCTTATTAAGTTTTCTCCAGAAGATGCAGAGATTGTAATTGCCGATAATGCTTCTACTGATAACTCCGTTGAGTTTTTAAAAAATAATTTTCCATTAATAAGAATTATTCAAAACAGTGTAAACGGCGGGTTTTCAAAAGGGTACAACGATGCTTTACAACATATTGAAGCGGAATATTATTGCTTGCTCAATTCTGATGTTGAAGTAACGAATAATTGGGTAAATCCTATCATTACTTTATTAAATAACAACCCGGATGTCGCGGTAGTTCAGCCAAAGTTACGTTCATATTTCAATAAAGAACAATTTGAATACGCCGGCGCTTGTGGCGGCTTTTTAGATCAACTGGGGTACCCCTTTTGCAGAGGAAGGGTTTTTGAATGTTTAGAAACTGATAACGGACAATATGATGATCCCATTGAAGTGTTTTGGGCTACAGGTGCCGCACTTTTTGTAAGAAGTTCCCTTTTTCATGCTTTAAACGGTTTTGATGAAGACTTTTTTGCACACATGGAAGAGATTGACTTTTGTTGGAGAGTAAAAAACTCAGGATACAAAATAATGGTTGAACCTAAATCGGTAGTTTTTCATGTGGGCGGTGGAACATTGCCGAAAAACAGCTCCAAAAAAACCTATCTCAATTTTAGAAACAACCTATTCTTATTACTAAAAAACCTGCCGAAAAAAAACTTATTACCTGTTTTTCTACTCAGGTTTCCTTTAGATATTATTGCAGCTATTTTCTTTTTTTTACAAGGACATTGGAAAGATTCTTTTGCCGTTTATCGGGCACAGCTCTCTTTTTTGAGACAATTATGTAAAATGAAAAGAAAAAGAAACAATATGAACGAACAGGCATATCACCAAACATTTCAAAAATCTATTGTTTTTGAACACTATGTAAGAAAAAAATCAAAATTCAACGGTAAAGAATTATCAAAATTAATATAACATATAATAATGACAATCAATTTAATACTAATCATTAACCTATTCAATTAAAGATATGCTAACATTTGTACCTTTCTATTACGGTTTTCTATATGCCATGCTGGGATTGGCAATAGTGATTTTTATTGCATTGCAATTTGTTACAGTAGCTTATGGAATGACTTTCAATAACCGTTGGGGAATCTCAATCAACAGCAAATGGGGTTGGTGGCTTATGGAAACACCCGTTTTTGTTGCCATGATTATTATTTATGGAATATCGCTTTACAATGGGATAAAGCCTTTTAATGTGGTTACATCCTTGATTTTGCTTTTATTTCTGTTACACTACGGACAACGCAGTTTTGTTTTCCCACTTCTTATGAAAGGGGATAGTAAAATGCCACTTTCCGTTATCTTTTTTGGCATCTTTTTTAACTTTTGTAACGCTTTTATGCAAGGGTGCTGGCTCTTTATTGTTTCTCCTAACGATATGTATCAGTTAAGCTGGTTTTGGTCGCCCCAATTTATTATCGGAACTGCAATATTCTTTTTTGGAATGACTGTTAATATGCACTCCGACAGAATTATAAGAAAATTAAGAAGATCGAATGAAGACAATAATTATTACCTTCCTAAAGGTTTTTTATTTGAGCGTATCAATTCCTCAAACTATTTTGGAGAATTATTAGAGTGGTTCGGGTTTGCAATTCTAACATGGTCGTTTGCAGGATTCGTATTTTTCTTTTGGGCATTCGCAAACCTGGTACCCCGCGCTAAAGCTGTTTATCACCGTTATTACCAATTTTTTGGTGACGACTTTACCAAACTCAACCGTTGGAAAATATTTCCATATATCTACTAATCTTAATGAATACTCATCTCTCTCGTTTTTTAGTTGCTATTCTTCTATTTGCAAATTTTATGCAATCATTTGCGCAATACCATACAGTGCACGAAATTGACTCTGTGATGGATCTTTCTCCTTACTATCTGCCCACTTATTACTCAAAAATGCGCTCTATTGAATTTGAACCCTTAGTATTCAAACCAATTGACACAAGCATGATTACTACCCACCTGTTTAGTCCTTTATTAAAACCGGAAAATATCTGCAATGATTTAGGCATAAACGGACAAGCACACAAATCGCTGATCTTTAATTATAATGTAGCTATGGGGTTTAATTATCAAAATATTCCATACCCTCTTTATTTTAAAAATCAGTCGGATTTAATTTTTCATAGACTTCAAACAACATATTCAAAAATTGCATATACATTCGGATTGCCAAAAGAAAATGAATTTTATGCGGAATTTGTAAAATATATTAAAGGCGTTACCTTAGATTTTAATCTCTATGCTACGGATAATAAGGGCACTTTTGTCAATCAAAAGAGTCGTAATATTTGCGGCAATTTTCTTTTGCACTATCAAACCCCATCATCTATTTATGGATTTAAAGCCAGCGGAATTGTGAATCATTTAAACAATGCTGAAAACGGAGGATTGTTAGATATTAATTCTTATCAAGAGAGGTTAAACACTTCTAATGTAGATTATCCCGTGAATTCGCCCAATGCGACTTCAACCATTATGGCATTCGACTTTGCGCTTCACAACTATGTGAATACTATAAACAAAAATAAAAGATATTTCGGAACATTTTCTCACGATTTTCAATTTCGCCAAACTACTCTAGTTTATCAAGACAAATTCGACACAATTTATCTTAATTATGGAACATACGATTCTGAAAATGTAACTAATGATTCAACCCGTATTGTGATTTTCCAAAACGCGCTTCAATGGAGCAATTTCATGCCCTATCAAGAAATGAGCAACAAAAACAGGTTTTTTCATATCGCAGGAGGTGTGCTGCACGATTACGCCAATCTAAAATATTCAAATAAGAGATTCAACTCTTTCTATTTATTTGCAAGAACACACATCCGTTTTTTTAAAGCATTGAATCTTACAGCCAGAATCTCATACTCGTTCTCTGGTTATACCCAAAATGATTTAACAGCAAATGCAGAGATTTCGTGGACTATTAACAGTGAAAAAAATCATATTGTTGGTTTTAATGCAAATTTTTATCGAAATTCTCCTGAATATTTTATGCAACATGTGAGGAGCAACCATTTTCGGTGGGATACCCTCTTTTCTAAACAAAATATAGTTCAACTTAAACTATTTTGGAACTATGAAAAATACATTTTTTCAGTTAGTTATTACAATATCAATAATTTCGTTTATCTAACAGAACTGTTTCGCCCGATACAAAACAATAATATTGGAAACATGATTCAGGTTTCTACTTTTTTGCCTTTTCGATTTAAGAATTTTGGGACTACTGCAAATCTAAATTTGCAATATTGTACTCATGATGTGATAAAAGTTCCACTTTTTGCGGGCAAATTATCTATTTTTTACATCTTTGAATTTCTAAAAAAGCGGCTTAAAATTCAGATTGGAACTGATGTTATGTACCACACAGCCTATTACGCCGATGCTTATTTACCTGTGCTTCACACATTCTATTCTCAAAATTCGCAACATGTTGGAAATTTTATTTTTTGGGATGCCAATGTAACATTTCAGATCGACAGAATCAATTTCTTTTTTCGTATTGGCAACCTGCTGCCGCCACTTATGCACTACAGAAACATTACTACGCCAAACTACCCAACTAAAGAGTATTTAATAAGTTTAGGGATCACGTGGCGTTTTTTCGACTAATCATTAACCGATTCGTAAATCTTCTCATGCACCAACAATCGGATTTTGCTTTTTGAGAGCAAGTTCGGTTCTACGTTTGGAAAGACGCGATTGGATATGAAAATATAAATTAACTCTTTCTTTGGGTCACACCAAAAAACAGTACCTGTAAATCCTTGATGTCCAAAAGTATCTGCCTTTGCTTTTTGTGGCAAAATTTCAGAGAGTTTCTCCGAAGAAGGAGTGTCAAAACCTAATGCACGACGTTTCGTACCGTTGCAAAAATAGGGAGAAGTGAAAAGTTTAACCGTTTTTTCGCTGAGATAACGCCGAGATTGGTAAACACCTTTATTCATCAACATCTCTAAAATAATAGAAATATCATTCGCAGTGGAAAATAATCCGGCGTTTCCTGCATACCCGCCAAAAAGTGCAGAAGTTTGATCATGTATAAATCCATGCACCACTTGATTCCTAAACAAAAGATCATTCTCAGTGGGAGCAATTCTTTCTAATTCAATATTTTTTAGCGCGGGATTGACGTAAGTATCTTCCAATTCAAAGGGTTCATAAAATTCTGAAAAAATAAAACTTTCAAAAGATTTTTGGGTAATATTTTCTACCATATCGTTTAAAAAAATGAAACCTAAATCACTGTATAAGTATTTTTTACGATTCAAATCACTTTCACAAATTCTTTTTCTTACTGTATCCAAAAAATCATGGTGTAAGTAAAGATTCTTTGCCACAGGAATACTATATATCTCTGTTTCAAATTCATTCAAAAAAAATTCACGTATTGAATCCGGTAACAATTCTTTGTAAAATGGTATAAAAGACTGTAGTCCTGACGTGTGTGTGAGTAATTCTTCAATAAGCAAACCGGATTTATTGCTTCCAACAAGCCATTTTACATATTTCCCAATCGAATCTGTTAATAAAAATTTTCCATCGTCATACAATTTCATAAGCGCCAAGGTTGTAGCAAGCGGTTTGGTAATTGATGCCACATCGTACAGGGTACGCGAAGTAACAGGATGATTTTTCTCATAATTTGTTGTTCCATAATTTTTTACGAACAACGGTTTGCCATTCTTAGCTACCCAAACCTGACACCCGGGAAATACTTTATCCTTAATCCCTTTTTCAATAATTGCATCTATCTCTTTGCGGTTTTTTTCAGGAATTAAGACTATCTCCTTCTTCATTCCGTGTGTTACATTCTGCTCTGTATTAGCATTGGTTTGCGATTTGTATTCCAATACAGAAACCGGCAACAGCCCTTCAAACGATTTTTTTCCAAAAATGGCTTGCATGGCAGCTCTGACGCTCACTTCCGTACGCTGGTACCCCACAATTACGGCATCGAATCTGTTCAATGTTTTAAACTGCGCAAGTGCATAAGGATTCCCAAACAAAGATAATATCATTCTTTTCGATTTACCTAAAGCCTCAAAAAACGCAACCGATTCTTGCGTAATGCCGTAATTTCTTGCGGGCACTTGGTTTGTACTGAGGTAAACTATGATGATTTGATCAAATTTTGAAAATTTTGTCAACGCTGCCGGAATATCCTCTTTTTTTATTTTATTATCAATTTTAATAAACGGCAACCCAAATTCTGAACTTATTTTTTTTGTAAAGAGTTCATTATCTCCATCACCCATAAACAGTAGGCATGTTTTTTCATTTCCATTTAAAGGCAGGATATTTTTATCATTTTTTACTAAAGTTAAAGCTTTCGTTTCCAATTCATTAATCAATAAAAGATGATCTTTATCATTTAATTTATCTACAATTTTTAAATTACTTAAAGGTTGAAAAGAGGTGAGTCCCCATTTCTCTTTCATAATTAATACTTTTAAGCATTTTTCCTCAATGCTCTCTTCCGATATTTCTCCATTTTCTACTGCTTTCTTTATCAAAGGGATAATAACATTCAACTCATTTGGTAGGAGAAGCACATCAATACCGGCTTGAAGGGATTTAATCTCAGCATCAGCTCCTGCTGGGTATGTTTTTCGCAGTCCATCCATCTCCATACCATCAGTAATAATAATTCCATTGAAGCCCATCTCATTTCTAAGCAACTCAGTAACAATTTTATAAGATGTTGTGGCGATAGAGCCTGCAGCATTATCTAAAGCCGGAATATTCAAATGAGAAACCATAATCATTTCACATCCGTTTTCAATCATTTTTTTAAAAGGATAGAGTTCTGTTTCCCATAGTTGTTCTTTAGATTTTTTTATAACTGGCAACCCGTAGTGTGAATCTGTTTCGGTATCTCCGTGTCCTGGAAAGTGTTTGGCGCAGGCAATAAGACCGTGATCTTGCATTCCGCGCATATATTGCATGGCTTTTTCCACGACTAATTGTTTATTTTCTCCAAAGGAGCGACTGTTAATGACCGGATTTTTCGCATTATTATTTACATCTACACAAGGTGCATAATTAATATGGATGCCTAAAAGTTTGCATTGTTGAGCAATTGCGGCGCCCATTTTGTAAATAAGATCATTATTTTCATTTGCGAGCGCACCTAAGGTCATCTGTCTTGGAAAAGCGGGCACACTATCCAAGCGCATCGCAACACCCCACTCTGCATCCATTGAGACTATGAGCGGAATTTTACTCACTGCTTGAATTTTGTTGGTTAAATCTATTTCATGAACAGGACTTCCTTGAAAAAAACAGACTCCTCCCGGCTGGTACTTCTCTATCTCTTTTATTTTTTTTGTGTTATACTGTGCATCTTTATTAGAATGGATCCGAATAAAGATAATTTGTGCAATTTTCTCCTCCAACGTCATTTTTTGAAGTTGCTCTTTTGCCCAAGTGGCATCTTCTTTAAAAGAAACAGATTGACATTTAGCATCTTCTATTGAAGAAAAAATAATAAAAAGAAAAATTTGAAAAAATATTTGATATATAACTTTCAAAATAGTTGGTTTAGTTAAATAAAAAATGCGAAGATATTGAAGTTCTATCTAATACACTTTTAATGACTTCTGCTAATAAGTGAGCAACGGTAACAATCTCTACCTTATCCGATTTTTTTTGCAGAGGGATTGAATCGGTTAAAATAAGTTTATCAATAATTGAGGTTTCAATATTTTGCAACCCGTTTTCGGAGAGAAGGCCGTGAGTACACATTGCCATGACCGATTTTGCTCCGTTTTCTTTCAATTTATTGGCAGCTTTAATGAGTGTACCGCCGGTATCAATAATATCATCAACAATAATACAGTTTTTATCTTTCACATCGCCAATAATTTGCAGATTAGCGACTTCATTTTGTTTTTCACGTTGTTTATATCCAATTGCCAAATCGCAGTTTAATGCTTTTGCATAGGTAGAAGCTCTTTTAGTTCCTCCAGTATCCGGTGAGACCATACACAGATGTTCTAAATTCAAACTCTGTATGTAGGGATAAAAAACATTTGATGAATAAAGATGGTCAACGGGAATTTCGAAGAATCCTTGAATTTGGTCTGCATGCAAGTCTAAAGTGATTACTCGGTCAACGCCGGCAGCTATCAACAAATTAGCCATTAATTTAGCGCCAATAGAGGTTCTGGGTCTATCCTTTCTATCTTGGCGGGCATATCCAAAATAGGGTATCACGGCAATGATTTTATATGCTGAGGCTCTTTTTGCGGCATCTATTAAAATTAACAACTCCAACCAATTTTCGGCAGGGGCAAAGGTAGGTTGAATAATAAAAACATACTTTCCTCTAATTGTTTCATTGTAATAGACTTGTATTTCTCCATCTTTAAATTGAGCGATTTCTACTTCTAATAAGTGCATGTTTAATTCATCGGCAATTTTTCTTGCCAACTCCGGATTAGCTCTACCCGTTACAATTGCAGCAGTTGCTTCATTCATAAAATATTGGTTTTTACTTAATTAATTTTTTTTATATAAGGCAACAAATATAGAAAAGAAAACTAAAAAAATTTAACCAAAAAAATATTATTTTGCAGAAATTTTTCGCATGTTCAAAATCATTAATAGAAATATCGCTTTTCAATGGATAATGCTGTTTGGATTACTTGCATTTTCAATTTATAAAATTGTTACTCAAACTCAAGTGGCAAATGAGCAAGGAACTCCATTTTTATTTATAAATTTTACACATCTTTTTTTTCAACATGAATTTATAGGGAAAGGAATCATCATTATTGTTCTGTTGCTTCAAATTTTGTTTATTCAATACTATTTTAATAAAAATGATTATGCAGTTAAATATTCTTTGCTTCCGACTTGCTTTTATCTCTCTATTTTATTGTTATCAAAATCATTAACAATAATATCACCATTCTTTTTTACGCTCCTTTTTTTATTAATCATTATCTCTATTGATTATACAGTTTCGGCGATTAAAATTAAAAATAATGTTTTTTGGACAGGTATTTTGATAGCATTTGCAACCTGTTTCGATCTGAGTAGTATCATACTACTTCTTTTAATAATGGTTACTCTCATCATTAATCAATTTTCAAGAATTAAAGAGATTGGAATTTTACTTTTTGGATTCTTTCTATTCTATTTTTATGTTTTTTCATTCCATTTTTTTATTAACAATCTCAATGAGTGGTTATTAACATTTCAGCAAATAAAAATAATGAGTGTATTGAATAGTAACATTGATCGCTTGCCATTTACAATATTTTCATTGATTAGTTTAATCTTCGTTTATCTATTTTTTATGATTAAATTCAAATTAATGAGCGAGACAAAAGTTGCCATACAACGTAACAGAATTATTACTTTAAATACGAGAGCTTTTCTGATTATTGCGTGCATTTTTCTATCAAATTCCGGGTATCCGTTTGTACTAGGATATCTTTTTGTACATATTTCTATCTATTTGGCGATGTTAGCTCAAGAAAAAAATATTATATCCATTAATGAATTGATAACAATTATTACCCTTATTGCTTTATGGCATTAAAATCTCATTTTTCCGAATCTCCGTTATTGGAAGCCGGTTGCGATGAAGCCGGCAGAGGTTGTTTGGCAGGTCCGCTTTTTGCCGCTGCCGTTATTTTTCCTTTCAATTATGTAAACGATCAACTTAATGATTCTAAACAACTACGTAAAACAAAGAGAACGCAACTCAGAGAAGTCATTATGAAAGATGCTGTTGCCTACTCTGTAGTTTCCATTTCAGAAACTGTTATAGATGAAATAAATATCTTAAATGCCTCATTTCGGGGAATGAATTTGGCAGTAAAAGGATTAAATGTGCAGCCGGAACTTCTATTAATTGATGGAAACCGCTTTAAAAATGAAACAACTATTGATTATCATTGCATCGTGAAAGGAGATGCAAGCTACTTATCCATAGCTGCTGCCTCCATCCTTGCCAAAACTTTTAGAGATGATTTTATGGAAAAATTAGATGCTGAATTTCCGATGTATGGATGGAAGCTAAACAAAGGTTACCCAACAAAAGAGCATCAAGAAGCCCTGCTACAATTCGGCAGAACACCTTACCACAGAAAATCATTTCAAGTGAAAGGACAATTGAAATTGGAGTTTTAAAATTAAATTATGGCTAAAAATAGATTCAATCACCTAATTACCTAAAACTTAAATCTTAATCAATAACCGCCGTTGTTATACAAATTGATGATTATTAAAATATTTTTATAGTTTCGCGGCGATTTTTTTATGAACAATAACTAATTATCAACCGTAACTAATTATTATTATGAGAAAAACATTTATTGTTTTTTTTATTTTTATCTTTTCAACCGGAAAGATGATTACACAAAGTACATGGGAAAAATTGGAACTTCCAAAATCTAATTTTTTGGGAGGCGCATTGTACTGTTTAGATGAAAATAGGTTGTTTTTTTGGGATAATTCTGCTTGGCCTCGTACTTTTTATAAGTCAAGCGACGGTGGTAAAAGTTGGAAAAGTAGTTAATGTTTAATGATTAATGATAAATGAAGATTGGGCTTTTTTTTGGTTCCTTTAACCCTATTCACAACGGACATCTTGCGATTGCAAAGTTTTTGAACAAAAAGAATATTTTTGATCAAATATGGATGGTTGTTTCTCCTAACAATCCTTTAAAAAATTCTAACGAGTTAGCAAACGAAAACGACAGATTGAATATGGTGAAATTGGCAATTCAAAGTTATCCGTTTTTACATGTTTGCGATGTTGAGTTTTCGCTTCCATTACCCTCTTATACAATAGACACATTGTATCATCTTGAAAAGCAGAATCCTAATTGTGAATTTTCTTTGATATTAGGCGAAGATAATATTGAAAATTTTCATAAATGGAAAAATTATGAGGAGATCCTTCATAAATATATGATTTATATATATCCGCGTGGTAATGATTATGCAAAACCCCGCATTGAGCATCCGCATATTGTATATATTAATGCGCCATTGCTTCCTGTCTCTGCCACTGAAATCCGCGCTTTGCTACAACAAAAAAAGTCGGTGAAACAATATTTGCCTAAAGCAGTCATTAAATATATAAATAATATTAACAATGATAAATAAACAATATTTCATGCACAAAAGAACGAGTTTGTTTCTGTGTCTGAGCTTTCTATTTTTCGCTTGCACGAACCCACCTTCAATTACTTTGATTGTGGGAGAAGGGATCGGCACTTATTACAAAATTTCTCTTGCAGATAAAAACGATATTACCCGCTCGCAAATAGATTCTGTAATTGCAGATTTAAACAGTACCGCCTCTATTTTCGATTCTAATTCTTTGGTTTCGAGAATTAACAGAAATGAAACGGATACGCTGAACCGCATGTTGAAAGAGATATTAGAAGTGTCATTACAGGTTTGCGAAGAAACAGACGGAAGTTTCGATTTTACCGTAGGGGCATTAGTAAATTTGTGGGGATTTGGCACAACCTCTCAAAAAGAAGTTACTCATGATGAGATTGAAAAAGCATTAAAAACAGTGGGATATAAAAAAATTAGAATAGAAGAAAATAGAATTATCAAAGAAAATTCTGATACACAACTCAACTTTAATGCTATTGCCAAAGGATATTGTGTGGATTTAGTTGCTGAATTTTTAATCTCAAAAGGTTTAGAGAACTTTTTGGTGGATATTGGCGGAGAATTACGTATTCAAGGCAGACGCGCACCCAATAAAAAATGGCGCGTGGGCATACAGAAGCCCACAGAAAACAAAGAAGATGCCATTGCAACAGAAGAGATTATGGAGCTTTACGATATTTCTGTTGCTACCTCAGGAAACTATCGCAACTATATTGAAAATAATGGGAAACGTTTCGGACACACCATAAACCCTTATTCCGGTTACCCGGAAATGAACAATTTGCTAAGTTCCACCGTATTAGCGTCTTCATGCGCCCTTGCCGATGCTTATGCCACTGCCTTTATGGTAATGGGAAAAGAGAATGCAGAAGCATTTGTGAGCCAATCAAATATAATTGAGGCTTTTTTTATTGAACAAAAACCTCGAACCATTAATCATTAACCACTAATCATTGAAAAACTATCCCGCCCTTATTGCCAAAGCTCTCGGTCTTCCGGAGCATTATGTTAAAAATACTCTCGATTTATTGGAATCCGGTGCTACCATTCCCTTTATTGCACGTTACAGAAAGGAAAACACCGGCAGTTTAGATGAGGTGCAAATTGCTGAAATACGTGATTTGTACGAGAAGTGGGTGGAATTAGACAAACGCCGCGGGGTGATTTTAGATTCAATTGAAGAGCAAGGTAAACTTACACCTGAGTTGGCGCAGATGATTAACAATGCTCAAACTATAAGCGAGTTGGAAGATCTGTACTTGCCCTATCGCCCCAAACGAAAAACCCGAGCCACTGTTGCAGTTGAAAAAGGATTGGAACCGCTTGCCATTATTATTTACGAACAAAAGCAGGTTCAGCTGTATCAAATTGCTAAACAATATATTGATGCCGAAAAAGGAGTGAACAGCGCGGAAGAAGCGTTGCAGGGAGCACGCGATATTATTGCAGAATGGGTGTGCGAAAATATTGCCGTGCGCGTAAAAATGCGCGATGCTTTTGCTAAATTCTCCGTAATCACTTCTAAGATAGTGAAAGGAAAAGAGGAAGCAGGAAGTAAGTTTAATATCTATTTCAATGCAAAGGAACAGCTTTGTAAAGCACCTTCACACAGAATTTTAGCCATGTTTAGAGGCGAAGAGGAGGGGTTTTTACGTCTCTCGATTGAACCCGATCTTGAAAAAACAGTAATGCTTATCAAAAAAACTGTATTGAAAGGATACAACACCTGCGCCGAACAAGTTTCGCTTGCAGTTGATGATTCTTACAAACGCTTGCTTCAGCCGCAAATGGAAACCGAAATGCGCAAACTCTTCAAGGAAAAAGCAGATAAGGAAGCAATTAATGTTTTCGGAACGAACTTGCGTCAGTTGCTAATGGCAGCGCCGTTAGGACAAAAAACAACCTTAGCTATTGACCCGGGTTTTCGCACCGGTTGTAAAGTAGTGGTACTAAGTGAGCAAGGAAAGTTGTTAGCGCATGAACTTATCTACCCTCATCCTCCGGAACCACAATATAAAATGGCTTCAGATACGTTGAGGAACTTAGTGGAAAAATATGAAGTAGATGCTATTGCTATTGGAAACGGAACTGCAGGAAGAGAAACAGAGAGTTTTGTGCGCTATATCCCATTCTCACGCCCTGTTACTATTGTAATGGTAAACGAAAGCGGCGCCTCTATCTATTCTGCTTCCGAAGTGGCTCGAAAAGAGTTTCCTAATTACGATGTAACAGTGCGCGGCGCAGTCTCTATAGGGCGCAGACTTATGGACCCTTTGGCAGAATTGGTAAAGATTGACCCGAAATCTATTGGAGTGGGTCAGTATCAACATGATGTAAATCAACAGTGGTTGCAGAAGAGTTTACAGGAGATAGTAGAAAGTTGTGTGAATAGAGTTGGAGTAGAGTTGAATACAGCAAGTAAGGAGTTGTTGTCGTTTGTATCGGGAGTAGGTCCCGCTTTGGCACAAAATATTGTAGAATACAGAAATACAAACGGCGCTTTTAAAAACAGAAATGGATTGAAGAGAGTACCCCGATTCGGGGAAAAGGCGTTTGAACAGGCGGCTGGTTTTCTTCGTATTCATGGCTCCGACAACCCTTTGGATGAGAGCGCTGTGCACCCCGAATCTTATTATGTAGTAGAGATGATGGCGAAACACTTAGATACCAAAATCCCTGAACTTATAAAAAATAAAACCCTGCAAAAACAGATTCAACTGCACGATTTTATTTCCGAAAAAATAGGACTACCCACATTGCAAGATATAATGCAAGAGTTGGCTAAACCCGGACGAGACCCCCGCGAAGAGTTCGAAACTTTCGAATTTGACCAATCTATAAACTCCATCAAAGATGTTACGGTAGGGATGCGTGTGCCGGGTATCGTTACCAATATCACTAAATTCGGCTGCTTTGTGGATATTGGAGTGCATGTAGATGGATTGGTGCATGTGAGCCAGTTAGCCAATCATTATGTGGAAAATCTGAACGATATAGTAAAGCTCCACCAAAAAGTGTGGGTTAAGGTTACTGAAGTGGATATGCAAAGAAAGAGAATTAGTTTAACGATGAAAGAAGGATAAATTAAAAAAAATCTATTTTTGCCCAAAATATTGGTTTGAAAAGAGCATGGCTTTCTTTCTTTATAATCTTTCTATTAGCCCTCTCGTTTGGCGTAGGTTCCTATTTTTTGCTAATACTAAAATTCCAAATTCAAACAAAACAGCAGGAATCAAATTTTGCAATCCCTCAAACAGACATTGTCGAAAATGTTGATAATGTGAGAACCCTCCTCCTTTTTCACGCTGCCGACTATTTTGTGTACCGTGGATTTCCCATAGGGTTTCAATATGAAATGCTTAGAGAGTTGGAAAAAGGGATAGGCAGAAATGTGGAAATTATTGTGGAAACACAAGTAGGAAAAATAAATAAAGAACTGTTTGCCGAAAATTATGATATTGTTGTTATGGATGTTAAATATAGTGGCTTTATTCTTCCTATGTTTAAAACTTCTATTCCTCATTCCTATTCTTATCCTGTATTAGTATCGGGAGATAGGGCTTGTTCTGTGAGTGATAGTACTATATTTGTATCGGAAGATTTTTCTGCTATGCTTTTTTTTGCTGATGATTCTCCATATAGCCAATTTCTTGTTCAAAAAAGTAATAATTCTACAGAAGAGCTTTTTGAAAAGGTTGACAATGGAGAGATCCATTATCTTATTTGCGATTATAATCAAGCCATTACATTGATGCCGTTCTATTCACAAGTGCAAATTTTAGCCAAAGCCGGTCCGCAATTCGAACGACGTTGGATTTTAAATAAAAAAAATGTCCAACTTAATGAAGATATCAATCATTGGTTGTTAGATTTTAAAAAAACATCACAATATAGGTGGTTAATAAGAAAATATTTTTCTCAAGAATCATCCCTTATTAACGCTTCTTTTGCCCATAAACACCCAGGAGGAATTTCGCCATACGACGCTATCATAAAAAAGTATGCACAAAAACATGGTTTCGATTGGCGGTTCGTTGCTTCCATTATTTGCCAGGAAACCAAATTTATACCAGGATTAACGGGCAAAGGAGGAAGCTACGGTTTAATGCAGTTAATGCCAACTACTATGGAATATTACGGTATTTCAATAATTGATGACGATGATACCCACATCGGTGCCGGCGTTCAACATTTGAATTTGATTCGTCGTTCTTTTGAAGATATTGAAAATGAAGAAGAAAAACTCTATTTTGTAGCGGCTGCCTATAATGCAGGACGCGGGCATATTTTCGATTCACAACGACTATGTGTAAAATATGGAGGAGATTTTAAAAAATGGAGCGATGTCGCTAAATATTTGAAATTAAAATCACAATCTGAATTTGCTACCGATTCGGTGGTCAAGTCTGGATACTTCCCCGGTGCACATACTGTAAGATACACACAGCAGGTCATGGAAAGATATGCCGCCTATAAGGCTGCATATCAATAATGTAATTCAAATTCAAAAAATGCAAAAAGTTACCCCTAAAAAAGCGCTCGGACAGCATTTTCTTAACGATAAAACGGTAGCTGAGAAAATAGTGAAAAGTATCTCTTCTATAGATGACTTCATGGAGTTTCAGCAATATTCAAATATTTTGGAAATTGGACCCGGAATGGGAATATTAACACAGTTTCTGCTGCATAAAAAAAATGTAAACTTCAAAGTAGTTGAAATTGATAAGGAAGCGGTTTCTTTTTTACAAAAAAACTACCCCTCTTTACAGATCATCTCCGGTGATTTTCTAAAGATGAATTTAGAAGAATATTATAAAGAAAAACTTATTATCATTGGCAATTTTCCTTACAATATATCATCTCAAATCTTATTTAAAGTTTTAGAAAATAAAGATTTTGTAATAGAATTAGTGGGGATGTTTCAAAAAGAGGTGGCTGAGCGTGTGGCATCAAAACCCGGAAAAAAGATGTATGGAATTTTGAGTGTACTGTTGCAAGCTTATTACGATATTGAATACTTGTTTACCGTTGACCAACAGTTATTTAATCCTCCCCCGAAAGTAAAGTCGGGCGTAATAAGGATGGTTAGAAATAGAGAAAAGAGCCTTCTGTGTGATGAATTATTATTTAAAAATGTGGTCAAAACTGCTTTCAACCAGCGTAGAAAAACATTACGCAACTCATTGAAGAGCTTTTCTTTTTCAGATAAGTATAAAGATAACCCGATTTTTTCATTGCGTCCCGAACAATTGTCGGTTGAGCAATTTGAAGAGATATGTTTGAATTGCAGCACAGCAATTTAAGCCCCCCTACGAAGAAATAGTTCAGAGAGCGATTTCACATAATCTTTATCTGTATAAAGTTGGGCTACATCCACTCCCGATTTTTTAAAGATCTCAGTATTTTTCTTTTGTTGCTCATTCCACCAGCGTGCGTACTCTTTTTGCACCCTAAAGTTTGAAGTGTCTTCGATAGTTTTTTTCCCTGTTTCCGGATCGTAAATTTGCACCAACCCCATGCAAGGGAGCTGTGCGTCTCCTCTGTCGGTAATTTGTAAAGCAACCACATCGTGCTTGTTGGCAGCAATCTTCAACGCCTGCTCACAATCGCTGTTCACAAAGTCGGAAAGTATAAAAGCGGTGCATCTTTTCTTAATCGCGTTGGTAAGATAGCGCAACGCCTCCGACATGTTGGTTTGTACTTGTTGAGATTTATAGTCAACCAATTCTCTAATAATTCTTAATATGTGCGAACGCCCTTTTTTTGGCGGGATAAATTTTTCTACCTGATTGCTAAAGAAAATTACCCCCACTTTATCATTGTTATTAATAGCTGAGAATGATAAAACTGCCGATATTTCGGTAATTAGATCCGATTTGAATTGTTGTCGAGTACCAAATTGTGTTGAACCGCTTACATCTATGAGCAGCATAACGGTAAGTTCGCGCTCCTCTTCAAAAATTTTGATATAGGGATGGTTAAAGCGCGCAGTAACATTCCAGTCAATATTTCGGATGTCATCACCATACTGATATTCACGCACTTCACTAAACGCCATCCCACGCCCTTTAAACGCACTGTGATACTGTCCCGAAAATATCTGCTGAGACAACGCCCGAGTGCGAATTTCAATTTTTCTAACTTTTTTTAACAGTTCCGCAGAATCCATAATTCATTTTTCTTTATCAATTACTCATTACTCATTATTCACTGTTCATTGTTCACTGTTATGGCACTTCTATAGTATTAAGAATCTCATTAATTATATCGGTAGAAGTAATATTTTCTGCTTCTGCTTCGTAAGTTAGACCAATACGGTGTCGCAGCACATCGTGTGCAACAGCTCTGATATCTTCCGGGATCACATACCCGCGACGTTTAATGAAAGCGAAAGCTTGTGCGGTGAGCGCCAAATTGATGGTGGCGCGCGGCGATGCACCATAATTGATCATCGTTTTAAATCTATCCAATTTATATTCACCCGGAAAACGGGTTGCAAACACTATATCGGTAATATAATTTTCAATTTTTTCATCAATATAAACATCTTTAACCACTTTTCTTGCTTTTATAATATCTTGCGGTTTTAAGACAGTGCTTGTAGTTGGAATATTTTCATCAATTTGCTGGCGAAGGATCATTTTCTCCTCCTCTTTACTCGGATATTGGATTACTACTTTCATGATAAAACGATCCACTTGCGCTTCGGGCAACGGATATGTTCCTTCCTGTTCAATAGGGTTTTGTGTAGCCATTACTAAGAATGGTTCATCCAATTTGTAGGTTTGTTCTCCAATCGTAACTTGTCGTTCTTGCATGGCTTCTAAAAGGGCGCTTTGTACTTTTGCCGGTGCACGGTTAATCTCATCTGCCAAAATAAAATTCGCAAAGAGAGGTCCTTTTTTAACCACAAACTCCTCTTTTTTCTGACTATAAATCAGCGTTCCCAGCAAGTCTGCGGGAAGCAAGTCAGGAGTAAATTGGATGCGGCTGAATTTAGCGTCAATAGTTTGGGCAAGCGATTTAATAGCAAGTGTTTTAGCCAAACCAGGAACCCCTTCTAATAAAATGTGCCCATTTGCCAATAACCCGATGAGCAACCGTTCAACCATGTGTTTTTGACCAACAATCACTTTGTTCATCTCCATAGTGATAAGATCCACGAAAGAGCTTTCAAGCTGAATGCGTTCGTTTAATTCTCTAATATCAATTTGTGTACTCATAAAATAGTTTTTTTATAATGCGTGAAAAAAACGTATTTTTTATTGAGTTATTGTGTCATTAATCACACATCTCTTATCTTATTGATTAGATAATCCCGATAAATTGGGACAAGTTTAGATGATTCGGGTATTTCATGTTATTTAGCCAATTTTTAAAAATTTTTGTCGGGCAGTAATAATTTTTTACTACATTTGCCGATTAATTTTCAAAAACCAGATATGAAAGATAAAATTGCTATGAACATGAACCCGTTGGTTCAATTTTTAAAAAAAATGCCACAAGAATTTACAAAGGCAGATATTGTTAAATACATAGAAGAGAAAGGTGTCCAAATGGTGAACTTTCGATATGTAGCGCAAGATGGGCGTTTAAAAACACTTAATTTTGTTGTAAACAACAGGGAGTATTTAGAGCAAATCCTCTCTGCCGGTGAGCGAGTGGACGGCTCAAACATTTTCCCCGCCTTCATTCATGCCGGCTCAAGCGATCTATATGTAGTGCCCCGTTTTAGTACCGCATTTATGGATCCGTTCTCCGAAATTCCAACTTTGTGTTTTCTTTGCTCCTACTTTAATAAAGATGGGCAACCTATGGAGAATGCACCGGAAACAATTCTTCGCAAAGCTTTGAAATCTTTTGAAAAAACTACAGGAATGGTTTTTCAGGCTATGGGAGAACTTGAATATTATGTGATTGCAGATGAAGAAGAGCTTTATCTTACTGAAAACCAGCGCGGATACCACGAATCTATGCCTTTTACCAAGTTTGAACAGTTCCGTACAGAATGTATGTTGTTGATTGCCAAAGTGGGAGGAGAAATTAAATATGGACACTCCGAAGTGGGAAATTTTACGCTAAACGGCAAAATTTATGAGCAAAACGAGATTGAATTTTTAGTAACCGATACGCTTGAAGCTGCCGACCAATTGGTTCTTGCAAAATGGATTATCCGTAATTTAGCGTATCAATATGGTTTAAATGTTACCTTTGCCCCAAAAATTACAGAAGGCAAAGCCGGAAGTGGAATGCACGTGCACACCCGTATCGTAAGCAAAACAGGTGTCAATAAAATGGTGGACAAAGGAAAGTTAAACTCCATTGCCAAAACTGCTATTGCCGGTTATATGACCTGCGCCTCTTCGCTTACAGCCTTCGGAAATATGAACCCGACCTCCTATTTCCGCTTGGTGCCGCATCAGGAAGCCCCTACTACAATTTGCTGGGGAGATAGAAACCGCTCGGTTTTAGTGCGCGTACCACTCGGTTGGACTCACAAAAATGACATCGTGGCAGACCTCAATCCGTTAGAGAAACCACTACTAGAAAATCTCTCTCAAAAACAAACAGTTGAATTTCGTTGCCCGGATGGCTCTGCCGATATTTATCTTCTTTTAGCAGGATTAGTGGTCGCTGCACGGCATGGCTTTGAAATGGAAAATGCACTCAAATTTGCCGAAAAAACTTACGTGAATGTGAATATCCACAAACCCGAAGAGAAAGAACGACTGATGAGTTTGAAACAACTGCCCGCTTCTTGCTGGGATTCTGCCGACGAACTTTCTATTCATAGAGCTATCTTCGAAAGTCACGGCGTATTCTCCGCTGAAATGATTGATGATATTATCAAACTATTGAAATCATTTAATGATCAAAACATTAGAAAAGAGATTGAAAAAGAACCGGGGAAAATGTTAGAATTGGTTCAAAAATATTTCCACTGTGGATAAAACCAATGATTAGATGATGAGATGATGAGATGATGAGATGATGAGGTGATGAGATGAGATGATTAGGTGATTAACTATTCCCGAATATCTGTTATATCTGAAGGAAAACCCTGTCAGAAAATCATAAATAGCAGACAGACAGACAGATAGATAGATAGATAGATAGATAGATAGATAGATAGATGAAAATTTCAAAAATGATTGTTGCATAATATATTTTAATATTTTTGTCGCGTAAAACTAATCTTATTTCTAAACCTTTAAATTAAAATAATATGAAAAAATTCTTTTTATTCTTTACGTTGTTTACGATAGGAACAACGCTTACGGCACAAATTAAAGTT
>Ga0123353_10000451_pt1 | contig 50984 bp, 39 predicted proteins | sample TergutLab28metaG_3_FD_92763 | JGI IMG/M metagenome (GOLD analysis project Ga0123353, IMG submission 92763) | Labiotermes labralis P3 segment gut microbial communities from Petit-Saut dam, French Guiana - Lab288 P3 | ecosystem: Host-associated > Arthropoda: Insects > Digestive system > Gut ... | reverse complement strand
GACCATATCGTGCCCGTCAACCGCTTTGCGAGTTACGCGGAAGCTACAACCGCCGACAACCTCCAGATTTTGTGTCTGGATTGCCACCGGGAGAAGCATTATGCGTAACGAAGCAATCATCTGGAGAGCCGGATGCAGGGAAACTTGCACGTCCGGTTCGGTTATGCGGAATTCCGCATAACCGAACTTATGCGGAGTACCGGATTATGCGGAGTAGTTGGAGATTTCCCTGTAACGGCAGGGGCATGCGTGTGAATTAGTCCGCATAATTCTGGTATGGAGGCGGGTCGCGGGGACCTGTCATGAGACCTTTCGCTGTGGAGGAACACGCATGTTGGAGCGTTACATTCGAGACCCGAAGAAGCTGGCGGCAATGAGGCGGAACTACCTGGCGTCCTATCTGGAGAAGATCGCCGAACGCCATCACGCGGACGGCTATCAATTCAAGCCCACTCAGTACGTCTTGGGCAGCGCATTCCAGTTCGTCGAGTGGCTTGGGCGCACGCCCGTGCCGCCCGGTCAAATAACCGTCAAGCATGTAAACAAATTCTTGCGTTGGTATGTACCCTCGTCGCCGGCAAAGTTCAAAGTGAAGAGAAAATTCGCGTATTGGGCGGCCCATGCGGTATTGCGTCAGATTTGGGCGGAGCATCCTCCTGTCATCACGCGCAGCCCCGTGCAGGTGGAGGCGGAGCGTTATGCCGATCATCTGCGTCGCAACCGCGGCTTGGCCGGGAGCACAGTGAAGCGATATCGGTATTATCTGGAGCAGTTCCTGGCCTTCTGCTTCCGGCGGCGGCCCGTCGACCCTTCGGCCATTACCGTCAGGCGCATTCACGCGTACGTGGATGCGCTGCCGCACGGTCGCACCAATAGCAGACGGCAGGATGCCTGCACCGCGTTGCGCGGCTATTTTCGGTTCCTGCGGATGCAGGGTGTCCGAACCGACAATCTTCTGTTGGCCGTTCCGACCGTCCGCAGCCCTCGTCCCGCTCTGAAGGAACGATGGCTGACCTCGGAGGACGTTGGACAATTGTTGAGTTCGATAGACCGCTCCAAGGCCAGTGGAAAACGCAACTACGCCGCTATTTTGTGCATGATTCATTTGGGCATTCGCGTGGGTGACGTTGCTCGGCTCTCGTTGGACGACATCGACTGGCGTGAAGGAACGGTACAGGTCGCCAATCATAAGCCGGATCGGCCTTATCGGTTGCCCTTGCCCCGGCGATTGGGGGTCGCAATTGCCGACTATTTGATCAAGGGACGTCCCCCTGCGCAACGGCGTGAAGTATTTTTGTGTCATGATCATCCTCGCGGAACTCCCGCCACGGCGGGGGCTTTGCAATCGGTGATGCGACACGCCTGGCGGCGTGCGGGGTTCGGCGAAACATTCAGCGGCACCCATATTTTGCGGCATAGTACGGCCGCGCGAATGAGGCAAAAAGGCGCCGACATTAAAAGTATCGCCGACGTGCTGGGACACCAGTCCATCTCGACCACCGCATTGTATGCCCAGGTCGATCTTCCCGCTCTTCGCGCCGTGGCGCAGCCTTGGCCGGAGGTGCGAATATGACAACATCCTCCACCATGATGAAGAAGGTTGAGCAATATCTGACGCACAAACGTTCCCTAGGTTACAAAATGATAAATGTGGCCTATCGGCTTCGGTCGTTTGCACGGTATGCCGATCTTCACGCGCCCGCCGGGCCACTGACGACGGACCTTGCCCTGCGCTGGGCGACCTCTTTGGCAGAAGCCAAACACGCCTCCCACGTATGGCGATTGTCCACCGTGAGGAGCTTCGCGCGATACCTGGCGATGTTTGAACCACGGACGGAGATTCCTTCGCCACACCTGCTCAGACGTTGTTCCACGCGTGGCACACCGTACATCTATACGCGACGGGAGATTGCGGCGCTGATTCGCGACATCCTTCCTGGTTCGCGGTCGCTGAAACACCTTGTGTATCCCGGCGTGCGGAACGCAACTGTCGTCGGGCTGCTTGCCTGCACGGGGATGCGAATCGGCGAGGTGCTGGCCCTGAAGAACCGCGACGTCGACCTGAACCGGAATGTGATCATCATACGCCAAAGCAAGAATCTCCCGATGCGTCTGGTTCCGATCTCCCGCTCCGCGTCGGGCCATCTGCAACAATATCAAAGGACCCTCGGCCAGCAATTTGGCCGTTCCGATGATTCGGACGCGTTTATTTGTTCTCTTCGCGGAGGCCATCTCCAACGCAAAACGATTGGAATTGCGTTCAGACGGTCGCGTAAGCGTGTCGGGCTTGGGAATGCCGCACGGCGTGCTCCCCGCCTGCATGATCTTCGACATACGTTTGCCTGTAACCATCTGCTCCGTGCCTATCGGGAAAATCGGAATATCGACAACGCGGTCCATGACCTGTCGATCTATCTCGGCCATGCAAAATTGGAGTCGACGTATTGGTACTTCAGCGCCGTGCCGGCCCTGCTGGAACAGTGCGCCAAACGCAGCGAAGCCTTGGGGCTCCGATCCCGGAAAGGAGGCCGGCCATGACAAAATCCAAATGCGACATTGCCCGCCACCTCAAGATCTTCCTGGCGGAGCACCTGACACAAGCGCGAGGGTTCAGCCTCAACACGGTGCGTTCCTATCGTGACGGACTGTGTCTGCTGCTGCGGCATCTTCACGAAAAGCATGGGATTGCTCCCCACCGCGTCACGGTCGCCGACCTTTCGACGGAAAACATCCTGGGCTTCCTTGATGAACGGCAACGCTCCCACAAAAACAGCGATTCGACGCGTAATCAGCGTCTGAGAGCGATTCGGTCGTTCGCGAAATATGTACGGCAAAAAGAACCGATGCTGACAAGCGATCTCGAAAGCCTGCTGGCAGTTCCCGCCAAACGGACCCACCGCAAGGTGCTCGGCTTCCTCACATGCGACGAGATGAACGCCGTCTTGGACGCACCGACCGCCGACACTTGGAGCGGCAAGCGAGATCGGGTTCTCTTTGCCGCCATGTACAACACCGGTGCCCGTGTCTCGGAGATCATGGGGGCCCGCGTCTCGGATGTAATGCTGACATCGGGCGGTGTGTTCACGTTTACGGGAAAAGGCCGAAAAGAACGCGCCATGCCGCTGTGGAAATCCACGACGACAACACTCCGTAAATGGATCGCGGCGAACCATCTTCGTCCTGATCAGCCGCTCTTCCCCAACGCCCGTGGCCAAGCCATAACACGTTCGGGCATAGAGAAACGGCTGAAAACAGCGGTTCGGAACGCGGGAAAAACCTGCCCGTCGATTCGTAAAAAACAGGTCTCGCCGCACACGATTCGCCACACGACCGCCATGCACCTCCTCCAAGAGGGCGTGGACATTACGGTCATCGCACTGTGGCTGGGTCATGAGAGCATTGAAACAACGCACCTGTACATCACCGCCGATCTGGAACGGAAAGAAAAAGCCCTGAAAACGCTTCAGCCACCCACCGGCGGCAACTTCCGCTTCCGCCCGGCCAACGACCTGCTGAAGTTCCTGCAATCGCTGTAAAGAAACACTCGGAGACGGACGCCCCCACGGAGCCACCGGATTATGCGGATCGCAACAACGACATCCATGCCAATACGACCAATGTTTACAGAGCTTTCACAATGTGCCACATTGCAAACTCCGCATAATCCGGTACTCCGCATAAGTTCGGGGTTGGGGCCAAGGGCGCAATACCTTGGCCTACACCACATGCGAGCCGCCAAAGTCGCCCTGTAGCAGACGACGGTCCACAATTGGCCAAACAAAACAGACGCCCCTGGACGAGTTCCAAGGGCGTCTGTTTTTCGGCGTCAAGCCGCCACTGGTGATGCGGAGTCGTTGTCTGTGTCCGGTTTTGGGGTGGGCTTCGCGACAGGCGGTACGAGGAAGTTCGGCAGTGCGTTGACCGCGCCCACGATGTCGAGCAGTGCGGGGTCGGTGTAGAGGTTCATGGTCAGTTCGATGCGGCTGTGGCGCATGGCGGCCATTGTGGTTCGCGGATGTACGCCAGCAGCGGAGAGGTGCGTGCCGAACGTGTGGCGGAGGGCGTGGATGTCTGCCACGCGGCCTCGGGCGTCTTTTTTGGCGATGCCCGCGGCCTGGAGGTCGGCGTCGAAGATGCGGATCGTCGGCGCGTTGTCGAAGAGTTTGGCGTCGAGATTCGTGAAGCGGGCGGGGTAGTCGGCGAGGTATTCGCGGAGTTTTTCGACCACGTCGGGGCGGAGCGGCAGCATGGCTTCGCGGGCGTTTTTGGTGTCGGCGGAGTCGAGGGTGAGGTATGGCGTGGGCTCGGCGTCGAGGTGGAGTTGGCCGAGGGTGAGACTGGCGACTTCGTTGTGACGGAAGCCCGTCGAGACGGCGATCAGGTAGAACATGGCCCGCTTTCGGCCGAGGCGTTCGAGGCGTTTGCGGCGGGCGGTTTGCGTGGCGAGGCGCTCCAGGCCAGCGACGTAGCACTGCTGGAAGTTTTCCGGCGTCAGCGGTTCGAACGTCCATGTGCTTCGTTTGCGGCGTTCCCCGTTGGGCAACGACGCGCCCTTGGGCAGTTTCATGGACGGGCGGCCGACTTCGGCGATGGGCCGGTGGCGCGCCGCTTCCAGCAGAGCGGCGACCTCGTCCACGGTTAACGCCCGCCGCTGGTGACGGCGGTCGGCGCTACGGTCGGCTTTGCCGATTCCGACGATGTCGGGCCTGGCGGACAAGATCAATTCCGGCACGGCGGACGACCTTCGCGACAACGCCCTCGACGCCGCGTGGGTGATCGAGAACGAACGGCGGGCGGCGGTGAATTTGTCGGATGCCTACCACTGGCGAAAGGCGACGTATCCATATCCCGCCCGGCGGCCCACGGAGTTGCCGTGGCGACCCGAGGACGACGTGCCGGCGGCGAAAGGAGGTCGCTAAACCATGACGACATTACCCCTGACAAGTTTTGACTACGAAAAGGCCCTGGCCGTCGTCGCCAGCAACCCGTTCGCCAAGGATTTTCTGGTGAAAAACCGTTTGCGACTGGAGGAACTGGGCACCGAGCTTGGCGAGCTGGTGCTGGTGGAAATCCTCGATTTGTTCTCAGCCGGGAAGAATCTGGAGGCCTGGCGGAAATTCTACGGCCGCGACGTGTCGTGGTCGACCCTCGCCCAGGGAGCTGCCGCCGATGTGACAAACACCGCCGCCATGACGCAGCGCTGGGCCGCGGCCGGTTCATTCATCCGTGAGTGCGGGGTCGCCGCCACGAAGGCGCTGCTGACCATCGTGATCGCCGGGTTTTGCGGTTAACGGCTATGTGTCGTGGCGGCTGTTCGCGTCGCTGCCGCCTCACGAGCGGCTCAAATTGATTGCGTACGCAATCGGAAAGGTGGTTTCTGTGGAAACGATTAACAAAGTGCGTGAATTCCTTCGCGGAAAAAAGGCGTATCTGGTGGCAGCAGCGGGAATGTTGGGCGCGGTCATCGCGTGGATCGACGGCCAGATCGGCGGCGTGGGCTTGCTGGCGGCCATCTGGGCCGCGGCACAGGCGTGCTTCATTCGCGCCGGCATCGCCAACGAAGTGGCCAAACAAGAGGCGGAAGGATAGGTCACGGACTCGACAACTTCGGGAAAAACGTTCTGTTGTGAGATTCGGCGATGGGCACAATGGGCTCCAATGCTTTTGTTTTGGCGCATGATCGGCCGGATTCCCGCGTGGGTCTTCTGTGTGCGGCCCTGCGTGATGGGCTGGCGGCAGTTCGAACTGCGCATGTGGTTGCGCCTGTTGCCGCGCGCGGTTCGATGGCGGCTTGCCGCTGGCCTGCCGAAGCGGTTGACGACTAAGGACGTCTCGCCGGATTGCGTCAACTGCGCGCGGTTTTGGGAGGAGTCTTCCAAAAGATCGGCCGGGGTCGACCCGGCTGATCCGTCTGGTTGCCCCGCCCGGCAGCACGCCGAACGAGATACGTCCGGGATTGGTTGCCGGACAACGTCGCTGTAACACGGATTCGCCGAAACCGGGCACCAAACATCCGCCGGTAAAACCCCTCAAAAAAACTGAAACATGCCACCATCCAGTGCAATTCGAGCAGGCCGTGCGTTCGTCGAGCTGTTCGCCGACGACAGTAAACTCGTGCGCGGGTTGAAGGCGGCCCAGGCGAAATTGAAGGCGTTTGGCGCGTCGGTTCGCACCATGGGCACGAAGATGATGGGCCTCGGTGCCGCCGTCGCGGCTCCGATGGTGGCCGCGTCAAAAGTGTTTTCGGATATGGGGGATAGTGTCGCGAAAATGGCGGCCCGCACAGGGATTGGTGTGGAGTCACTTTCGGAGTTGGGCTACGCGGCGGAGATGTCGGGCACCAGTATGGAATCGTTCGAGAAGAGTGTTCGGGCGATGCAGAAGACGCTGGTCGCCGCCGGTGGTGGCAGTACGGCGGCGGTCGGCACATTACGCAAACTCGGTTTGACCGTCGCCGACCTTGCAGGCCTGTCGCCGGAGCAACAATTTAAGCTCATCGCCGATCAGTTGTCGAAGGTCGAAGACCCTGCCGCCCGCGCCGCGGCGGCGATGGATATTTTCGGTAAGAGTGGCGTGGAACTTATTCCACTCATGTCGGCCGGGGCAGCGGGGATCGAGCAGTTGCAGCAGCAGGCTCGCGACTTGGGTTTGACCATGAGTACGGAGGACGCTAAAGCGGCGGAGGCGTTCAATAGTGCCTTGGGCAATCTGTGGAAGGTGCTCAAAATGGCGGCGTTCACCATCGGCTCCGCCCTCGCGCCCGTACTCCAGGAAACCGCCGAATGGATCACGCGGCTGGTGGTGTCGGCGTCGGCGTGGATCAAGGAGAACAAGGGCCTGATCGTGTCCGTGTTCAAGATCGCGGTGGGCGTGGTGGCGGCGGGTGCGGCGATTGTTGGGTTGGGTTTTGCAATGGCAGTCCGCCATTGACGAGGCCAATTCGCCCGCCAGAGAGCGGAAAGGGCCGGGCGGATTGAAGGACCCCAATCAGTGGTTAAAGGACGCCCAGGCCGCGTTGGATGGGGTTGGTGATCTGTTGGAAAAGGCCGGACCAACGAATACGGTTCGGGGCACGTTCAACGCGGCGGCGATTCAAGGGTTGCAGGCCTCCGGTGCCGCTGACAGGATGGCGAAAGCGACCGAAGATACGGCCAAACACACGAAAACGCTTGTACAGCGGGCCAACACCGTCGGGTTGACCTTCACGGGGCCGTAGTCTGATCCATAGTTCGAGTGCATGGCAGGCCGGTTCGCGGGCAGCAGTTTGTGGTGGTATACGCGTAACGACCCGGAAATGCGCGGAAGTTCATCTATATATAGGTGTATGAATGGCCACTTCGTTTACTGAAAAATACGACAGTCGTACGATCACGACCGGCAGCGACGGTGCCGCTGAGTCGGCGGAGTTTGTATATATACTTCGCGGGGTGTCCGGAGAAAGCGACGCCCGCGTGTTGGCGACGAACTCCACGGCGGCGGCGTATGGTGCGTTGCAACGGCGGCAGATTGAAGTTAAACCCATCCACATCGACACCACGAACGCCGACGCCTGTATCTGGGATGTCACGGTTCAATATGGCCAGCGTGATCCGCGTGATGAACCGGAACCGGGCGATCCGCCGGTATATAGTTTTGACACCACGGGCGGCACACAACATATTACGCACAGCAAGGGCACGATTCACGCCGTGGCGGCGAAGGGATTTGCGCCGAATTTCGGGCGGGCCATCGGTGTTACGCAAAACAGCGTCGAAGGTGTGGACATTACCGTTCCCGTTTTTAATTTTTCCGAGACACACTACCGTTCGCCGGAGGTAACCACCAACGCGTACCGTCACGCGGTATTTTTATTAACCGGAAAGGTGAATAGTTCTCCGTTCAAAGGTTTTGCCGCCGGTGAAGTGTTGTTTCTTGGCGCGTCCGGTTCGATGCGGGCCGGGGAGAATTGGGAGATCAACTACCGTTTCGCGGCGATGCCCAACGCTGTAAACCTTCAGATCGGCGACGAGATTACGATCCCATCCAAAAAAGGGTGGGATTATCTGTGGGTCTACTACGGCGATCATGTGGACGAGAACGCGAAAATGCTCGTGCAGCGGCCCGTGGCCGCGTATGTTGTCGAAGTGTATGATTACGCCGATTTTTCACCGCTTGGGATCGGAACATGACATTGAAAAAAGTATTATCCGGTGAACCGTTCGTCGTGCCGGCCGACACATGGAACGCTTTTATTGACGCGGCGAACGCTCACCGCAATAATGAGGTAAACACCGGTCGCGAGGCCGTGGCTTCTTCCATGCCGTCCACGACCGTTATCCATGTGAAAAACAACACGGAAGACGAACTGAAGCGGTTTGATGTGGTGGGGATCGTAAAACCACTGTTCAAAAAAGGCGAGGCCGGCAGTATCGACTTGAAAAACTTGTTGGCGTTTGAGACATTCGATCCATCGGACACGAACCGCGTTGCCCAAGGCGTCGTGATTCTGTTGGAGGATATCGCGGCCGGGGCCGTCGGCAAGGCGGCCGCGAGCGGAATCTGCTACGCCAGACTGTTGACGACGTCGGGTTCTGTGCCGTATGCGTATCCAAATTCAGACCATAAGTATAAATTGGTGGAAAACAGCCACGGTGGACCGTTTCGGGTGTTGTGGCATGACGATATTGACCCGAACATCGGGCCTGATAGATATCAAGAAGTGGACGCGGTGGTGGCATTCGACAGTTTTGACGAATTGCTTATTTCCACCACATTTATCCGAATTTTGAAACGGGCCAACGAAGGCGGGCTGTATCCCGAGTGGGAAACCGTAAAGCCGGAATTGGCGGACGACGGCAAAACCATTTTGTGGAAACGGCAGTTCCATAAATCAAAAGACGAACTGTTGTTCGAGGCGAATCTCCTGGAGACGGTGGAGCCGGATACCGTCGTGACGGCCTACTATATGGGAAGATATCATGAAGGCGAGGACGAGTATAAAATCTGGATATTCAATCACGGGGCTGTCGCACAAGGCGGTGGCGTCGGGTTCGGCGTGCCGGCGGAGGGGCAGTCGAACATTCCATACTCCGAAGATATCGAATTAACCGTTACGGATGCTGCCGGCGAACCAATCCGGGATGAATTTGATAATATACAAACAATCAAAGTCTGGCGAAACGCCGCGCGACGGGCTGTGTATACTGACTTTTCGGCGAATACGATATTTACCTACGTGAGGTTTCAGGAAACACCGACCGGCCATCGCGGATGCATTTTCAGTCGGACCGAGTCGTTCCGCTCGCACGGCTCGCGTCTGCCGTCCGACGGCATCGACGTGGAGGACTCGGGCAAACAGCCGACGCTGTCGATTGACGCCACGGGAGACCCCGACAACGCCGAACATATCCACGTTCGTGGAAATATGTATTTTTCGCAGGCCGGTGGATTTGCCCCGTGGATCGTGATGAACGCGAAAAAGATCGGAGCGGCCAATCCGCTGCTGGACGGGACCATCCACACCGACACAACGGCAGTGACTCCCACCGCCGGCGACATGATCGTCGCCCGCGCCACGTCGGCAACCGGCGAGGACATCCCGACCGTCGTGTGGGACCGCCTAGGCATCGGAGCGACACAGTCCGTCTTGTTCGTCTCCGCCGACGGCCCAACGTGGCTCGCCCCGGGCAGCGATGCCGTCCTGACGGCCGCCAGCGGCAATCTAACCTGGTGCGATAAGGGCGGCGACCAGTCCATTTTCATCACGACGGCCTCTGGGTTCGACTGGCTATCCAAGGGCGAAAGCCAATCACTATTCTATGTCAGCGGCAACAATCTCGCGTGGCTCGCACCGGGTGGAACCGCCGTGCTGACCTGCTCCGGCGGCAGCCTTTCTTGGAAAGACGCTGGCGGTGATCAGGCCCTATTTGTTTCTACCGGCGGCGGGTTCGACTGGTTCGGTAAGGGAGGAAACGCCTCGTTATTATCGGTGTCAGGCGGCAGTTTGGCATGGATTCCTCCTGGTGGCGACCAGTCGATCCTGTATGTCAGCGGCGAGAGCTTGAACTGGCTCCCTCCTGGCGGCGACGCCGTGTTGACGGTAGCGGGCGGTCGCCTGGAGTGGGAAGGGAAAGGCAACGACCAGTCCATCTTTATTTCGACGGAAGATGGGTTCGAATGGCTGGCCAAGGAGGCCGATGGGTCGCTGCTATCGATTTCCGGCGGCAGTTTGTTGTGGCTGGCCAAGGGCAGTGACCAGGCTCTCCTGTATATGGACGGCGACAGTCCGGCGTGGTTTCTGGGGGCGGGCATGTCGCCGGCCATGCTGATCTATGGCGAGAACGGCCTTGCGTGGAAGGGACGCGGGTTCAACGAATCCATCTTCATCACTCGCGACAGCGGCTTCGACTGGCTGTCGCCAGGATCAAACGGCTCGCTGCTGACCGTCGCTGGCGACAGATTGACGTGGCTCCCAAAAAGCCATCCGGATCAACCGCTCCGCGCCACCGTCGATGGTGTGGAATGGTATAACGGTCCCAGTGGCGAGATCACCATGGTGACGGACGTGCGAGTGAACGGCCTGAGCTTCGAAAAGAAGACGCGAACGCTGGCAATTACCAAGGGGCTTGTCACGGCCATCGGGTCGGAGTCCGCCTGGACTGCCTTCCACACAGGCACCGAGTGTCCGGAGTAACGATATGGCGATCCAATTCTTCAAAGGCAAAGTATTGTTCCGCAACGGCCAGGTGGCCATGGATAAGACATGTTGCTGCGATTCCGGCCCGTGCTGCTGCTGTTGCACATGTTATGATTTTCAGCTTCGGTTCAACGATCTATACTTTACGATCAAGTTATGCCGTACGAACGACAATATATGGAACACGCCGGACGGCATGTGGCAGTTGACCCGCGTGGGCAACAGCCAGTACACGCTCGTCGGAGTCAACCCGCCCGTCACGTTCAAGTTTCCAGGCCCCATGGCGTCGCCGAACGCCGGCCCGTGCCCCGCCCCGGCGGTCAACTGGGGTTTCGGCGAGTCACCAGCCGGCGGATCATGGACCATCCTCTATGCGGCGTGCAGTATGGACTGCGCAAAGTATGATGAAGCCTACACCGTGTCGACCCACATCAAGGCTATGTATGCGTCGGACCTTTACCAGCCGCCGTACGACACGCTATTGTTCGAGGGAGATTTTTCAGGAACGCTCTCCCGCATTCCCGGGCCAATCGCGAGCATCCACTACCACACGGGCTGCGTATGGCAGGGAAGCCTGACTGCAAGCAATCTGTCCGGAACAGGCCCGTACGCTCCCACGGCGATTATGTCCCGCGACGAATGCGGCTGGTGGCTGGAAATGGGCGGCGGACTTCCTTCACAACGTTGCTACGCCGTACGAAAATGTTCCAACACAAGTCACGCGATCTGTGATTCCCCCATCGGAGCGTTCGACGATTACGAAACTCCATGCGGTTTGACGGCACCAGTGAATTACATGTGGGTGTCAAACATCCGCGTCACCGGAATTGGCGATGCTCCCGCGACAACCACCGTCTCCATGCCTGCCGCCGCATCGGTTACTAGCATCATACCCGTCGCTGCGCCGTCCACGGCCACGTCAGCTACTTCTCCTCGGGCTGCCGTGGCGTTCGCGATCCCGGACAATGCGCTCGACATCTGCCACACATGCGGCAGCGGCTCCTGCACGGCCTATTGCCGAGGCTGCGGCGGCGGGACGATCGTCGCCCCATGCCCGGCCCAAAAGTGGTGACGACTTTCCGCCATCATGCAACCAATTCCCAAACTCGCGCCGATCGATAGCGTGCCGTGCTCATCGTAACTGGACATGGCTGGGCCCGTGGCGGGCGTGAAATTCGTCCACGCCACCGTGAAACCCAGCGGACGTTCCATGCACGGCGAACACAGGGGAAATTTCAGACTTTTCAGAGAACGTCGGGGCATCCAGTCGAATCCATACCGAATCCAATTTTTCTCACTTTTCTGTTGACAATCCTTTCAAAAACAGTATTTTTACACCGCATCGGGCTGCATCGCTTCGCAAAATTATCGGGTCGTATTGCTTCGGACAGAGGGTTGTACGTTTTTGTTTCGCAATAATGTTTCGTCACGACGGTTATGCCATTTTTGCTGCGCGCTGGACAGATAGGCGCGTATTGCGTATTTGGTGATATATGCGCTGAATACCCCACAAATGCGCGGCACGCGCGCCGCGTATCCCGCAAATGTGGTTTTTGACGTCGTTACGAGTAAGGAGTTTCCCATGGCCATGGTCAAACGGTATTGGCGGGTGGTGAGTTTGCTGTGTGCGGCGGCCGTGGTGGTTGTGGGGTTGTATGTGCATTTTTCCAGTGGCGCGGCGGCGGATGCTTCGGGTGGATCGGCGATTGATGCGCCCTCAACGCCGGCGCCTGGTACGTCGGCGGTGGATGAGATGCTGGCGTATCGGATTGAGTATGACGTGTTGTGCGGGGTTCGTCAGAAGTATAGTTTGACCGACGAGGATTTGGCGGCGTATGGATGTGAGGCCGGGCAGGCGGCGAATCTTATGTTGACGCTTCGGCAGTGGTATGTCGTGAACGGGGCCGCGTTGGCGCAGGCGAATGAGAATTATTTCGCCACATGTGGGGGATTGGCCGATGTGGCGCGGCGGGTCGGGATGGGGCCTCGCGACGAACGGTTGCTGGATCGGCAGGATCAACTACAGAAAGATCTGGAGGCGTTGCGGGGTCCGATACAACAGATCGAACAGGGAGTAAAACAACAGATTCAACAACAGTTGTCGGCGTCCCAGCAAATCATATGGCGGGCCGCGATGGCCAACGGCGGTTTGCCGATTGCGTATCGGTACGTGCCGAACATTTCCGAACAGGATCGCGCGGAGCTGCATCGGTGGCTGCGCCATGAGCAACTGGCCAGGATCGCCGCCAATTCAGGCCGCGAGGGCGGGTCCGCCGGCGGAGTTGGCGACACATCCACCGGCGGCGGCACCACGTCCGGCGGCGGTGTCGCCAGGCCCGCCAGCGGAGCCGTCACCCAACTGATTCAGAACGGCCAGGCGGAACAAACGACCCGCCGCGCCCTCATGGCGGAAAAACTCCCCGCCATCCGCGACGCCACCGCTGCCGTCCTGCCGCCGCCCCCGCCAACAGACCCCAGCCTACTCCCGCCGGCTGACATGACGTATGAAATCACATCAGAGGTGCGTCAATGATGCCCAAGATACCACAACGCTCGGCGTACTCATGGACTCGAAGCGCAGAACATTCGCGAACTCGAACCACCGGACACTCGCGACCTCGACATTTGTTGTCATGTGGGTTACGGGTGTCCGGTGTTCTGTTGGCGGTGCTGTTGTGTATGCCGGCGACGAATGGTTGGGAGCAGTCAACTCTTGCTACAGTCGAGCAGTGGCGAGCGATGGAGTTGGCGGATTTGGCGGCGTTGGCGGAGGCCGCGATGGTGCGTGGGGAGGGGGATACGTTGGAATTCACGCAATTGGGGGCGCACTGTATTGAGCGGGTGGCGGCTGCGGAGAAGGCGAAGGTGACGATTGAGTGGCGGCCATGTTTGGAAATTCCTATGTATTTTTCGCGCGAGTTGACGGCAGAGATGCGTCAGTCAATGGCCGCGGAAATTGAACGCCAACTCGGTGGCGAAAAGGCGGCGGGGCTTTCTGATGTCGATGCCGCCCGTGCGGCCTTATCGTTGCAACTGTTGGGCAGCGAGCAGGCGGCCGATGAACTGACGCTCGTCTGGTTGAAAAGTTATGGCTCTAACGCGCTAATGGATTGGGGTGCCCTGCATCATTTTGGGGCGGCGTTGGACCGGGTTTCGCCGGCCCGGACGGCGATGGCGGCGAGGATATTGAAACAGTCGTCGGATCCCGCGTGGCTGGCGGCGGCGAAACCCTTTCAGGTTTCGTTGGTCATGTTTGTGTTTCGGGCGGAGTGGACGACGAAACAAAAAACGCAACTGGCGGCCAATCTTCGGGTGGCGTATATCGACAATCCGTCCGTGTTGCGATCGTTGGACACCGAGCAGTTCCACCTGGTTTGTTCGGCGTTCATGACGCTAGATGATACAAAAGCGTTGACGGCGGCCGCGGGCGCGGTGGCCGTGTCGCTCGTGAAGGAGGCCCGGCAGAGTCGCAGCGTCGATCCGTGGGCGTCCTGGGGCGAAATGGCCGGCGTCATGCGGGACGCGGCCAGTCGGAAAACATTATATACACAGATGCGAAGCAGCGACGACGGCAGCATTGCATTGGCGGGCTTGCTGGCCAAATCGTACGTGGGTACGGAGGAACTGGACGCGTGGCGGAAAACACTGGAAGCCGACGCGGCGAAGGCGACTGGCGACGTCAAGGCGCGTATATTCATGGCCCGTGCCATGGCGGATGGCGTTGAGGCCCAGCCGCATTTGATTCTGCGCGGAAAATCCTGGCTGGACCGTTCGCTCGGCGCGACCAAGTCGGCGGCGTGCCGGCAGATGATTTTGGCCCTGCTGATTCAGGGGTATATTGAGGCGGAACAATTTGAAGAGGCCTCGGCGATATTAAATAGCTTGAGCGATCAGTTTTCCGAATCACCGGAACCGTTGCAAGCGATGCGCGACGCCATCGCCTCCGGACGTGAGAAAGTGCTACAGCGGTCCGAACAGTTCAAGCGTGAGGAAGAGGCGCAGCTTCTGCGGCTGCGGCAGGAAAGTCTGGGCGAACAGTTGAAAAAAGCACAGGCCGACAACGACCAGGCCAAGGCGGAGGAAATCCGCCAGATACTGAATCGGCTGACAGCGGCCTCGAACCGATGAAACCACGAGTCCGTGACGAGTAATTCGCACGGGTTTTTGAATTATAGTTCTACCGAGCAACGGGCTTTATCGCACACAGGGTGAAGACATGACAACATACATTTTTCGCAAGAACCTCCTGGTTATCCTGGCCGTCGTCGCCATGGCCGTCGTGTTGTTATCGTCGCCCTTGGCGCACGCGTGTCCGCCCATGCCGTTCCCTGATCCGAATGGTCCCTGTGATGAGTGTTGTGACCCGTGCTGCGACAAGGAGTATGGCGGCAATGGCGGCGAGGGTAATTCGAACACCATGCTGTACGCCACAGGCCGCAAGCTCGAAGCGACGGTGGACTACGCGGTTCCCGGCGGCACGATGCGGTATGCGCCCAAGCGGCGGTATGACAGCCTGGTCAACACGGCGGCGCTGGGGCAGGGTTCGGAGGGCAACCGCTGGGGTAGTTATCAGGTCAACACGCGTCTCTGGGTCGATAATACCAGAATTTTTGTGATCATGGGCCCTGTCATGACGCAGAAGTTCGAGTGTTCGGCTTCATCCGTCAAATCGTCGTCTTCAGGTGATAGCGAAGCGAACGACTCACGGGAGCAGATGTCCCGAGGTTCGGGAGTAGCGTACCCTATGGAGACCGCCGTAAATCCGGCCTGTCACTTTGAACTTTATCGATGCGGAAATGATCCTGGTGTTCCCGGTTCGGGGGTTATGTATAGAGCGTATCACAAGCCCACGAAACGATGGTTGACGTTCCACCCCATCAGCAGTTTGCCGGTTTCCGGGAAGGTGCAATATCGTGATGATGCGTATGGGAACCGGATTTCGTTCGGTTATGACGGTTCCGGCCGAATGGGGGCCGTCACGACGCCCGAGTCGCATCAGGTTGTATATAAACGAGTCGCCAGCGCGCCCGATCGGCTTCGAAGCGCCGAAGTGGCGACGGCCGGTGGTGAAATTGTTTCCGGCGCGGTGTATGTCTATCACGGGGCCACCACTGACGATTGCGGTACGTCGGGCGATTTGTCGATGGTACATCGGTTGACGAGTATTCGTCACAGCGGCACGACGACCAGCGCCGGCACAGCGACACAATTGAACGACACCTCGCTCGCGGGCAAGGGGGCCGCCATTGGGGATTGGGTGGTCATCGTTGACGGCAGCAATATGGGGCATGTGCGTACGGTTAGCAGCGTGGGGAGCAATTCCGTCGAATGGACAACACCGCTGCCGTATAGCATGGCCAATGTAGTGTCGTATTTTCTGGTGAAAAACACGGGGAAAATCGAAACGATTCATTACCGTTACTACAAATCCTCGGATGCCGACGGCACGGCCAGCCAGTTGAAAGCGGTGTACGAACACGACGTCGTGCAGGAACTCATATCCGCAGCGGGCTGGGCTAGCGCGGGCGATCTGTTGAGCAAGGCCGACAACACGGTGGTTGACGGGCAGTCGCTGAGTTCGTATGCGTCGAAAACGATCACGTACTACAAGAGCAATTTATCTACCAGCAATATCACGACCGGCGGCGGCTGGGGGCAGAACGGCACGCCTTGGGGTGGGACGTCGGAGACGAATCTTGAGTCCCTGTACGGCGGAACGAGTTGCAACGAAACCGGCTTTGTCAGGTCCGAGACGATCCGGGAATCATGTGGTTCCTGCGGCGGTGGATCGGCCCATGGCATCACATATTATTTCTATTACATGAACAAAAACGGCGGGGCCAATGCGTCCGAGACCTACCGCATCACCATCGAAGACACGATGTACGGCGGCCAGCGGATCCAGCGAAAAGTAATGGCCCTGAACAAGGACGGCTATCTGCTTCGCGAGGCGATCATCGACGATCCCGCCACGCCGCGATACTGGTGCAAATCGCACATCCTCGACAGCAACACCGCCAGCCAAAGCTACGGCAAACCGCTACAGACCCGCATGCCCTCGGCCCACACCGGCGTGAACACGGCCGCCCTTTTGCGGAGTTTTCTGAACCCCACGGCGGGAACGAACGACGCCGATACCGTTCATGCGTCTGCGGGTCTGGTCTACGCCTACACCTACAACGGCGACGGCCATCGGACCGCGACGATGGTGAAAAACGGCGCCGATTCGGGCGCCACGGCCTATTATGTCTTCGCGGCGGTGTATGGTTCCGACGCGGTGGCCGATGAGTCGTCCGATTTGCCGAAGATCACCTATACATATCCCACGCCCGAGACCGTGATGACCAACGGCCAGGCGACAACCTATTCGTATACATTCCACGACACCGAAAAACAGATGATCAAGCAGACAACCGTGACCGGTCCGGCGATTGCCGAAACGGAAAACGGCGACAATGCCGGCATCGAGTCGATGACCTACCGCGACGACAAAGGCCGGCTGCGCTGGACCCGCGACGGTGAAGGACGGGTCAGCTATTACTCCTACCACGCGCCCACGGGCGGGTTGGCCTACGCGGCCATGGATGTGAAAACCGACGCCAACGCGGGCGGATTGCCCACAGAAATCGTCAACGGATCATCAGGTAAATGGGACGCCTGGGGCAACACGGCCGCCCCAATGGGTTTCCAACAGACCGGCGACGCCCTGCAATTGGTCTCGAAAACGGAGTATGACACGTTAGGCCGGGCGGTAAAATCGACCGATCCAATGGGCACCATCACCTACAGCGCCTACCGCGACGCGGCCCACGAAGTGCGCGTCTATCCCGCCTGGGACACTGCCGCCTCCAAGCCGCGGCTGCCGGTCCAGGTCACGCAAAAGGACGCGGGAGGCCGCACCGTCCTCCGCTACGCGTTTGATGCGTCGGGCATTACATTCTCCAGCGTCCCCGACGGTAGCGAGACCGCGCCCGTCAGCCTCTACACGTCGCGCACGACATGGAACTACGACAGCCACGGCCACTTGGTTTCCATGGACCGTTACGTGGACGCCAGTCCCGCGAATAAACTGACGACGCACTACGGTTACGATATCAAGGGCCGACAAAACATCGTTACCGCCCCCGACGGCACCGTGACGGAAACCCGTTATGACAACCTCAGCCGCCCCGTCGAAACCTGGACCGGCTCAGGCAGCCAGCTCGCCAAAATCTCGTCAACGGAATACGACAACAACGGCGTGGGCGATGGCCATGTTACTGCCGTAAAATCCTGGCTGGACGACACCGCCGCCTACGCCGCCACCACCCTGCGCTACGACTACCGAGGCCGCCGCGACCGAACGCTAGGCCCCGACAACGTGTTGACAGTGGCCGAGTACGACTGGGCCGGCTTGCCGACGGCGGTGACGCAGTACGCCTCCGTGGCCGATATCAACGCCACCCCATCCGCCGCGATCGCAAAATCAACGACCGACTACGACGCCACTGGCAGAGCGTTCCGGCAAATGCAATTTAAAGTCGCCAACGGAGCCGTCTCCGCCGACAAACTGACGACGCACTTCTGGTACGACAAGAACGACCGGCTGATCAAGACCCGCGACCCCAACGGCTTGTTCCAGAAAACCCAGTACGATGGTATCGGCCGCCCCGTCGCGTCCTACCTCTGCTACCAGGACAACGAACCCGTCGCCGTCGCCGGCACCTACGCAGCCGCCACCAACGTCACCGGCGATGTCGTCATCGAACAAACCAAAACCGTTTACGATAACGCCAGCAACGTCATCCTCACTCACCATTTCCGCCGCAAGGATAGCACGCCGCTTGGCAACACCGGCGAACTGGTGTTGACTTCCGGTCCCTCCGACCCGACAGCCACCGTGCAGGTCGTCGCCAACTGGTACGAGGACTTCACCCAGCGGCTTCGTAAAACCGCCAACTACGGCGACAATGGTAACGCCGTGATGGCCTCGCGACCAAGCCCCGAACCCACCGCCGGCGGAGCGGGCGCCATGGTTACGACCTACCAATACACCTACTTCGTATACGACGCCAACAACCAGGCCTGGCCGCTGGTCAAGGCCGCCGGCAACGACGGTAAAACCACCTGGTCCATCCGCGACCTCCTCGGCCGCTCCCACAAAACCATAGAAAATTACGACGACGGCGCAGTCGCCAATAACGACCTCGACAAGGACCGCACCACGCTCTACGGCTACGACGCCAAAGGCCGCATGACCACCATCACCGCAAAAAACGCCACCGGTACCGTCGTCGAAGACCAGATCACAACCTATATATATGACCCGCAAGCCTTCCTCGCCTCGCCCGAAAACTACCGGCAGGACATGGTCCACGCCGTCATCTATCCCGACTCCGCCGCCACCTACAACCCCAGCGCAGCCGCCGGCTCCCGACTCTCCGGAACCGACGCCGTCTTCTTCACCTACGACCGTCAAGGCCGACGAACCACCGCAAAAGACCAACGCGGCGTCGAACACACCTACACCTTCACCAACGCCGACCAACTACAAGCCGACACCGTCACCGCATGGGACAACAACCCCACCGACCCGGCCGACCAAACCGTTCAAGCCATCACCTACACCTACGACAGTCTGGGCCGCCCGACCAAAATCACCAGCCACTCCGTCGCGACCGATGATCCCAATAACCTCAACGTCGTCAATCAGAATACCCTCGCCTATGACGGCTACGGAAACCTCAAACAGGAACAGCAGGCCGTGGATGGGGCTGTCGTCTGGTATGACACGCCGTTCATCTCGCACACATACTCCTCCGACACCGCCGGCGCCACCCACTCCCGAAAAACCAACACCCGATACCCCTCCAATGACGATCAGCACATCCCCGCTGGCCTGAATCCCGCGGTCACATACGTCGACTACACTTACGGCGCTGCCGGTTCCATCAGCGACCGCCTCGGAAGGCCCGAAGCGATTAGCGGCATCGCGAACTACACATACAACGGCGTCGGTCAACTGGTGGAAAAATCCTACGCGACGCCCAACGTTCGCCTGACCCCCACCTACGACCGCTTCGGACGCATCGTCGCGCAGACGTGGCAAGACTATAGTTCGCCCTCGGCCCCCGTGGCCATCCAGGACATTCACCACGGCTACAGCGCCGCCTCCAACCGAACCTACGCCGACAACAAAGTGTACAAATTCTCCTCCCAACACTACACCTACGACGGCCTGGACCGACTCAAAACCTTCAAGGCCGGAATCCTCGCCCGAGACGCCAACAACCACCCCACCGGCATCAACACCGGGGCGGTCCGGCGTGAACAAGACTGGACCCTCAGCCAACTGGGCAACGCGACGAAACTCAAGGACAACAATGATGCCAACTGGGTACAGAGTTCCTTTAACCTTGCCAACGAGATCATTTCGCGGCAGACCAAAGGCGGGGGAAAAGCGGCGGTCCTCTATAATCCCAGCATCCTCGGCAATAGCTATCAGCCGCGTTCCGCTGGTGACACCTATACGTACACGTCCTCGTCCGGCGTGATCACGTTCACCGGCCTGGCCGCTGACGGTCAGTGTATCGTCCTCTACGGTGAAGCCGTCGGGCCCATGTACACCAGCGCGAGCGTCTCCATGCCCGCCCATGCCGCCGTCGGCGATTACATCGGCTATGTTTTCGGCTACAAATCCGCCGATGATTACTGGATGGCCGTCCGCGAAGTCACCGCCGTCGCGCCGACGCATAAGTACCGCACCAAAATTTACCACGTCGTCAACGGCAATAAGGGGACCGCTCTCGCCCAGGGAATCGAAATCGCCTGGACCCCCGACACCGCCAACGGAATGGTTCCCTACCTGCAACATCCGCGAGTTGTCGCGCCAGACAGCAACCTCGGCGGGCCTACCTATACTTTCGCTAACGGCGCGCCGACGGGCAAACAGGGTTTCGTCACGAACATCGCGCCAAACGGTTCGGCCTGCGCCGTCGTCTCCGGGCATCGATTGTACGATTCCACCGTGCCCGTCGAGATGCTCGGACGCTGGCTAAACGTCGCCGGATCGGAATACATTACTTTGTGTAACGGCGACCCCGCCTTGCGGTCCACCTGGTCGGCCGACGCGAGCACCACCACGCTCAAAACCGTTCGCCTGAAAAAATTCCAGGTCGACTTCACGTATACCAAAACCGACCCCGGCGCCTACCCCACCAAATCCGTCGCGTTTTGTTTTGACGTCAAAAACCTCCATGACTACAAGAGCCTGACGGTCTATCACAGCACGACCACGCCCACGGCCCCGGTCGGACGGGTCACCGAAGATGGAGCCCCGGCCCGAACCGTCGCCGCCACGGCCGCCAACGCCGCCGCCGTCCCGCTGGCGGGACCCGGCACGCCGATCTGGTATCGCGTCACCTGCGACGGCGCACAACTGACCGTGCAAGCCTCGCTTACGGAGGCCGGCCTGTCCGCCGCCCCGGTGGCCTACCAGGGCAGTTTCGAAAACAAACTTACCGGCGGGCACTTCGGATTCCGTAGCGGCCAAATCGAGTATGTCGACAACATCACCGTCCGCTCCGACCCGGACAACAATGGCAGCTTTAGTAAGGTGGAAATTGTTGAACAATTCAACCTCGACGCGGTACAATTGCGGTACGACGCGGCCGGCAATCTGACGTTCGATGGAAATTATGCGTACACGTACGACGCGTGGAACCGCCAGATCATGGTGAAACGAGCCTACATAACGAAGGACCCAACCACCGGCAATAAAACATATGCCGAAGGCTCGGCCATCAGCACCAGTTTGTACGATGGCCAGGGTCGCCGCGTGAAAAAGGCCATCACAAACTGCGGCGACCTGGACGCCACGCATGTGTATTATTACGACGGCCAGCGGATGATTGAAGAACGAAATGGCAGCGGTCAGTTGTTGAAAACTTATGTTTGGGGCCAACAATATATTGATGAGTTACTCGCGATCCATGTGCCGACCAGCCTCACGGGCTCGGCCAGCAATCCCGGCGCCAAACAAACCTTCTGGGCCATGCACGACGCCAATTACAATGTGATTGGTATCGTGAACGAGTCTGGCCGCCAGGTCGAACGCTACGAATACACCCCGTATGGCCAACGCACAATATATGGCCGCCAGACAATATTGTCCGACAACGATGAAGCGACAAAATGGTCCAACGACGCCACGCTGACGTACCCACAACTAACGCCAGCCAAAATCACCGGCATCGCCGGCGCCCCGTTCGCCCTCAACGACTTCGGCCACCAGGGACTTATGCACGATACGGCCACGGGCTTAATCTACAACCGCCGAAGAATGTATTCGCCAAGCCTAATGCGGATGATACAGGAGGACCCGGAGGGATACATAGATGGAATGAACTATCATCAATACGTTCGCAGCAATCCGATCCGGTATGTGGATCCAGAAGGCCTTGACTCATGCGTTCTCCCTTGGGGGCGAAAAGGGGCGATAAAAATTACAGATAGTAAGTATTGGCAATTTCAAGAGATTACGGACGGAAAATATACCTCTAAGACACGTGTCGTGAAAAATTGCCATGTAGTTATTGCCATTGACCACACAGACCGATTTCTCAACAATAAGAATAGCGGCGGCCCATTGGCTGCTGGAAACTCGTTTTGGTATACCCGCAGGGGGCCCTACAATGCCAAGATGAGTTATCAAACAATGTCTGCTATGGGTACGTTATCGTGTAACGCAGACAGTCTTGACGCAGAAATTCAGCATAATTACTCGCTTCAACCCTTAGTTCCAAAAAATTATCGTCCTGGCGATGGCTATGAAATGACATGGCAAGAAAGGCCAGGAGTGATTAAAGGATTTCCCCGTATTCAGACACTTCTTGGGCCGGATGATCGATGGACCAATGCAGGGTACGGCATTGGAAAGGCTGGGTTTGAACGCCTACTTAACGATGCGTGGGATAAAGGAGCTACTCAGGCAAACACTATGGCGAGCGACTGCAGATGTGAGTGTGATGAAATCACGTTGGTGTTTGTATGTGCCACCACAGGTGCTATTGACAAAATGAGACGCGACGGGTTTGGCGGATGGTGTGAAAAAACCGAAAAATTCCCATGCAAAAAGGGAGCAAAAAGTGCAAAATAGTGTGGTGATGATTTGGATGTTCGCATTGATGGTTTGCACAGGTTGTGATCGGTCGGAATCGACAACGCAATTACATGAATTCTCGCTTCGAGTGATTCTTTCGCCGGATGTTTTTAGCAGTACCCAGCCATGGAGCGTAAACAGCGTTGAATTGCCGGATGAACCGATTACGCTCGCTCCCGGCGAATATTCTTGTTCCGAGTTTGGTGAAGAACTCGGACGCGTTTTAACAAAAACGGTAATTTGGTTTCCGCAGATTGAAGAAAATGAACGCGATCAAATAAAGTGGATAAAGGTCGGGCATACCGACCAACTTTCCGATCATATTCCCGAACGTACTACAATAATGGAAGCAATACTTTATTTGCTTGTCATAAGCACAGAAATGGGGTATGGCTTTGATTCAGTCATAGATTATTATCAGTGGTCCATTCGGCCGGCATGGGTAGCTATTCCTTATAAGAACGTTCTAGTAATTATCGCGCTTCCCGCGGAGGATTATGTGGATGATGAGAAGCCATGGCCTCGTGACAGTTCGGAAACAAATGAGCTTGAAATGTTTTTACAAGAGGAAGAGAGGATTTTTCAAGAACAGCAAAAGGAATTTTTGAAAAAAAACGGCAACTTGTGATGTGCTGATGCCGAGGGTTCGACTATCAGCACGAGCCACTACGATGGCCAGGGTCGGCGCGTGAAAAAGGCCATCACCAACTGCGGCGACATGGACGCCACGCATGTGTACTATTACGATGGCCAGCGGATGATTGAAGAACGAAATGGCAGCGGTCAGTTGTTGAAAACCTATGTTTGGGGCCAACAATATATTGATGAGTTACTCGCGATTCATGTGCCGACCAGCCTCACCGGCAGCGACAGCACCCCCGGAACAAAAGAGACATTCTGGGCCATGCACGACGCCAATTACAATGTGATTGGTATCGTGAACGAGTCTGGCCGCCAGGTCGAACGCTACGAATACACCCCGTACGGCCAACGCACAATATATGGCCGCCAGACAATACTAAGCGACGCCGACGAAGCCGCCAAATGGTCCAACGACGCGACGCTGACGTGCCCACAACTAACCCCCGCCAAAATCACCGGCATCGCCGGCGCCCCGTTCGCCCTCAACGACTTCGGCCACCAGGGGCTGATGTTCAATTCAGAAAGCGATCAATATAGCAACCGCTACAGAATGTATTCGCCGACCCAAGGACGGTTCATGCAGCGCGACCCGGCGGGATATAAAGATAGAAAGAATCTATACCAGTCCCGCCGAAACAACCCGCTTCGCTATGTGGATGCAATGGGACTTTGGGGAAGCGATATTCATAAGGAATTGACTACAGAACTGGCCAAGCTGGCCGGGATTAATGAAGATTGCGCGGGCAAGATCGGCGAGTGGGCCGATAAGCCGGATTCCGGGCTCCGGAGGCCAGGGATCTTGGGGGTGCTGGATGCCACCTGGGTTCCGTATTCAGCTTCAATGATGATTTCAATACCCGGCGCCATAGCAGTATCGCACGCCAAGATCAAGCTCATGGCCGAGTGGCATTTCTCGGCGACCGATGGAGAGGTAATACCCGGCAGCATGGCCGCCTGGGCCAAGGCCGGCGCGGGCCTTGCGACATGTAATTGGAAAGCGTTCGCGGAAGGCCTGCATGTGTATCAGGATTCCTGGTCGCATCAAGGCAAGCCGTATACACTGGGCGTCGGCCATGGGCGCGGCTACGACCCGAAGAAAGATGTGGTCCTTACAGAACTCGGCGCGGCTGTAGACGGCAGCGCGGACAACACGGATTTCTGGCCGGCCACCACCAGACAAATGGCCGCGATGACGTATAGAGCGTTGGTGATGTTCTTACAACAATGCCCGAATCATTGCCCGCCGGATCCGAAGACGAAGTGTACGATAACATCGTCGGGAGAAGATTCGAAAGATTATGAGTATATCGAAAAGGAATTACTTAAACGATATCCTGGCGAGGATAAGGGAAAATGATGATAAAATTGCTTTTACGAAACTATATTTTGTCATTTGTCGTCATGGCCATTCTCACGGGCTATGTGTCGTCGTGCCGTCAGCGAACTGATGCGCCCAATGAACCTTCCGTGATGCCGATACAGGAAATTGATTGGGTCAGCGGAACAAGGGGTTGGGGCGAGTGGGGACAAACCAGCGACGGCTTTTTCGGCGTCGCCGTGGATTCGGAAGTTCTAATGGTATGGACGTGGACGGGCGACACTCTGAGCCGAGGCGAGGACGTGATACTTCCCAGCGGGTTGCGCACTACTGTACTTTCTCATGGGGAATACCTTGTTTGCCGGTCCCCCGGTCCTGATATCAAAGGCCCCTGGCCGTTGGTCCACGCCTCATTGGCGACGCATGAAATCATTCAGGAATGGCCTCCGCCGAAATACTATCGTTATAGTTTAACCGGCATCAGCCATAATAGCCAGTACCTCGCCGTGCTGCTGGAGGCTGAGACGAACATGGTCCGACGTGTCGGCCTTCTTGATCTTGCCTCGGGCGAATTTCACCTGGTCGGCGAATATGAAGGATGGATGTATGGTTATGCAAGCCGGATTACCTGCTCCAATGACGGCAAATATATCGCCATCGCCGGGTGGGACAACGGCTTGAAGTTATATGATGTTGACGCCAAGACACAGATATGGTTCCAGAAGCCCGACGACGTGGTCAATTTCGGCGAGGCGGAATTTTCGCCCGACGGTAAAACCATCTATACCGCCAACACGGGAGGCGAATCGGTCTATGCCTACGACACGCTCACCGGCGAGATCAAACATCAGTGGTACGCCACCGCGACCGGCCAAGCCGAGCGCCGCACCGGCCGTCGCATCTCCTGCTTCGCCGTGAGCCCCGACGGCAACTGGCTCGCCGCCGGCACGGGCCCCAAGGGCGACGTTTTTCTTTTCGACGTGAACAACCCCGGCAGCCCGCCGACGCTGTTTCCACATGGCCTGCACACAACATTGATCGTCAACTTTTCACCAGACTCCAAACACCTGGCCTCTGTCGCCGGCGGCAAGATCAAAATCTGGAAGGTCAGCGAATGATCGAGGAACGCGACGGCGGCAAACAGTTGTTGAAAACCTATGTTTGGGGCCAGCAATATATAGATGAACTCCTCGCGATCCACGTCCCGACCAGCCTCACCGGCTCGGCCAGCATCCCCGGCACCAAACAAACCTTCCGGGCCATGCATAATTGATGGGTGCACGTCACGTGTGTAGGTAGACATCGTCGCACAGCCCAATCTGGCCGCAGGCCTTGCCTCTTGCGTTGTAAAATGGATTGGCGCCCGGAACGTTTTACAACGCAAAATGGCAGGGCCGGCAGGCCAGGTTGGGCTGTGCGATGATTCCTACCCACAAACGTGACGTGCACCCCGTGCACTCATAATTGATGGAATACCGTTTCATAGATGTTTTCCGTTCGGTATGCTGAGGGGCGCGGGCGGCGGTTGGTTGTGTGGGCCGGGTTGAGCGGCATGGTGCCTCTCGGCGAGCGGCGCCACGCCGCTCGATACATTGTGTCGTGCCGAGTCTATGAACTATATCGTGTTGATTGCTGTGACTGTGTGGTTTGTGGTTATTCCGGCGGCGGCTGGGGAAAGCCCGGCGGCAATCGATACGGCGGAACGGAATGTTAACACGCCGTCGGCGGATGCTGTATCGGCAGATACGGGCGTTTTGCCGCTTCGGGTAGTGTATTTTTCTTCGGCTTCGTGCGGGCAGTGTCGGCGGGTGGCTGGGGTTTTGCCTGAGATGGTTGGGCGTTGGGGGGAGCGGGTTGTTTTGGAGATTCGGGGGATTGATGAGGCGGCGGGGTTGAATGAGTTTCTTGTGTATTGTAAGCGATATGGTGTGCGGATGGTTTCGCCGCCGGTGGTGTTTGTCGGGGATCGGGCGTTGGAGGGGGATGACGCGATTGTGAAGCAGTTGGACGCCGCGATTGATGATGCGTTGAAGCGGCGGGTGGCGACGTTTCGGCCGGCAACTGACGACGGTTCTGATGCGGTTGGTTCCGGTGCGGCTTCGGGGTATTCTACAGAAGCGGCCGGTGACCGTGACGGCGACGATCCCACGGCGGGTTGGGATCGAGGGCGGGAGCGGCAACACGACCGACAACGTGATCGAAGGCACGATCCGGCTGTGCCGAGTGAGATTCTTCGTTATTTTGATTCGTTTGCGATCGTGGCGGTGGCGGTCACGGGGTTGTTCGATGGTGTGAATCCGTGCGCGTTTACCACCATTGTGTTTTTCCTGTCGATGTTGGCGTATTTGAAGAAGACCCGGCGCGATATGGTGCTGGTTGGTGTGGGGTTTACTGTGGGCATGTTTGTGGCGTACTTTTTGATTGGCTTGGGGTTGATGGGGGCCGTGAAGGTGTTTTCGGTCCATCATGGGCTGGCGGCGGGGTTGGCGTATGTGGTGGCTGGGTTGGCGTTTGTTTTGGCGGGGTGGAGTATTGTTGACGCGGTGCGTTATATTCGCAGCGGCGATGTCAAGCAGGTGACGTTGGGCTTGCCGAAGCGGGTTAAAGATAAGATTCACAAGGTGATCCGCGCCGGGTTGACGACTCGCGGGTTGGTGATTGGTTCGGTGAGCGTGGGGTTTCTGGTGTCGGTGCTGGAGTCGCTATGCACCGGGCAGGTGTATTTGCCGACGATTATGTTTATTGTCCATATAACCAGCGACTCGGGCACGCGGGCGGCGGCGATCGGATATCTGCTGTTGTATAATATTATGTTTGTTGTGCCGCTGCTGGCGATTCTGGTTATGGCGTATTTTGGCGTGAAGTCGGAGACGCTGGGGAACCTGTTGCGCAAACGGCTGGCGTTGGCGAAGATTGTGATGGCGGTGTTGTTCGCGGGATTGGGGGTGTTGGTGTTGGTGACGAGTTGATGGTTGTATGCATGGATAGGTTGCGTATGCAGGGGCTGCCGCCCCCGCACCCCTGCCGGAGACTGACTTCCCGGTGTTTGACGTGAATGTTCGTGTTGTGGCGCGAATATTGTGGTCAGTTGTTTTCGCCTTGTGGTGTCGGGGCGGGGCCTAGGAGGGCGAGGTGGTCTTTGGCCCAGGTGATCCATTCGGGGCGGGTGTCTTTGAGGATGATTTCGTGGAGGAGTTCGCGCAGGCGGTCGCGGTCGTTGGCGCGGCGTGCGTTGTCGGTTGTATTGCGGTCGCCGGCGCGGTTGGCGGTATAGTTGACGTCTCGCTTGGCGAGGGTTCGTGCGAGGTTGGCGATGGTTTCGGTGTCGTCGGGGGCTATCGCGAGGGCTTCTTCGTAGTGGGCGACGGCATCGTCGAGTTTGCCGACGGCCTCCATGACCATGCCGAGGTTATGTTTGGGGTCGGGCTTGTTCGGCATGAGTTTTCGGGCGTAGTCGAATTCCCATGCGGCAAGGTAATACTTCTGTTGTTCGTAGTAGGCGATGCCGAGATTGTTGTGAGCGGGGCCGAAAAACATATCGGCCTGGAGGGCTTCCTTGAATAGTTTTTCGGCCTTGGCGTAGTCGCGTTCCTTCAGTTCCTCCAGGCCTTTTGCGTTGAGTTTCGAGGCCTGTTCGGTGTTTCGCCGCGGGTCGGAGGTTACGGTCTGGTAGTTCTCCGCGGCATCGGGTTGCGTGGGTTTATCGCAGCCCGAGACGAGGGCCAAGAGGAGCAGCATTGTCGGTAGTACAATATATATACGCATGAAGTACCTCACCGTTTCGTTGGTGGATCATATAGTAAATAGGTGATCGTCAGTTCGGCGGTCCATTTGTCGGTGGTGTCGTCGGGCGTTGGGGCGGAAAGCCGCATCGTCTTGATTCGCAGGCCTGGGTTGGGCGAGAGCAGGGCGTGACTCATCTGGACGATTTGGCGGAGCGTCACGCCGCGCAGCAGAACGGCGATGGGTTTTTCCTTGTAGACGGTTTCGCCGAGGCGCTGGGGCGACTCGGGGGCGATGCGGACCAGTTGCCGCGCGGGGATGCCGGCGGTTTTGACGGCGGCGGCGATCATGGCGGCGGTTTCGCCGGCGAGTTTTTCCTGCTCGCTGGCGACGCGGGGGCGATCCTTGATTTCGCTGATTTGCGAGGCCAGCGCGCGGCACTGGGCCAAGTCCGTCGCCGCATGATTGGCCGCGTGCGAGGCCTTTGCCAGCCGGCCGTGCGCCCAGAACGTCGCGACCAGCAGACCAGCGACGGCCGCCCAGAGAATGATGTTTCGCCGCCGTGTCATGGCTGGCCCGTCCTTTCGGCGAGTTTGACGACCATCGAGAAGGAGACGCCTTCGCCGGACCGGGTTTCGGAGCGTGGCGGCTGGGCGTCGAGGCCGGCGTGGCGCAGGGCCTGGGCGAACGCTTCGGCGTCCACATGGCTGCGGGCCTGTCCTTCGATGAATGCCTCCACCGGGCCGATCCGCAGGTCCACGACGCGAAGGCGGAGGTCGGCCGGCAGCGCGGCCATGACGTGACGCAGGGCTTCCAGCGCGCTGGGCCTGGCGGGCACATGACCGGAACTTCCGCTGATTCCCGCCAGCCGCTGGTGCTCGCTACGGAGCCGACCGGCCACGTCCGGCGGAACGGCCATGCCGGGGAAAACGGCCGCGTGCACGGCGGCCTGTTGCGTTCGCAATTCGTCGTGGCGGGCGTTGAATTGGTGCGTCCGCCAGAGCAGCGCGCCGAGCAGGCACAGCAGGAACAGGCACAGGGCCGCCGTCGCGAGCTGTTGGGCCTTTCGCGTGGCTCCGTTGCGGGAGGTCGACGCCAGTTCGCCCGTGCGAAAATCCGGCAGGCCCGCGTCGTCGCGTGACAACCGGGCGGCCGTCCGTGCGGCGGCGGGAAGAATCGAGGCTGCGTCCCACGCCATCGCCTCCAGGCCTGTTTGTGCGTCCAGGCCGTCCCATAACTCCGCCGGCGCCTGGCCGGAACGGAGGATCGTCGCGTCGTCGTTCAGCGGATTGGCCAACAGTTCGGCGCGAAGCTGCTGAAGGAGGGCGCGATTTTCCTTGGGCACCGACGACCAGCCGATTGTCGTCCGGCGGGCGACGCGGAGGACGTCCACATGGGAGTTGGAGCACACCAGGTGGTAGGCGACGCCGTGGGTGTTGGTGGTTGTGTTGGCGTGGCCGTTCGCGTTGGTGGTGGCAACGGAATTCATGTTGGTGTTTGCAGCCTGGCCGCCTTTCATTGCCAATAGTGCGGTTGGCACGATGTGTTCAATCGCCAGGCCGGCCTCTTCCAGCGGGCCAATCAACTCCCGCAGCCGGGCGGTTTCCACCGCCAGCGCCAGCGATGTGCCTCCGACGGGCGGCAGGAATTCCACGCTCAGTTGCTCGGCGTCCAGCGGGAGTTGCTCCTCGACGAGGAACAGCATAGCCTGCCGTTTTTTCCGCCAGACACGCGGCGGCTGAATCGGCACAGCATGGATCATCTTCGACGCAATGCCCAGACACAGGCCCTGGCCTTGATAGTCCATCGTGGCCAGTTTTTCGCGAACGGCGGGAATCATCGCCGCCGGCGGCTGGTCGCCCAGCGGCAGTTCGGCCGTTGTGACGTCGTCGTCGACGACCCGCGCGACGTGCCATGCGTCGCACTCCAGAGCGAGGAAAAAGGCGGGCCGCCGGGCGCTCATGGCGACTCCTTTTTCTGTACCTTCAGCGTCCGTTCCTGTCCGGCGAAGCGGACGGTGGCGGTGGCCGCGTCCAGGCGGAGCAGCTCGGCGGAGTCGAGGGTTTCGCCAACGGTCATCAGTTTTTCCTGCCCCATGCCGGTGCGGACGACGGCGTACTCGAAGCCCGGCTCGAGCACGGTGCCCAGCAGTTGGAGCGTCAGCGGGGGCGGCGGCGGAGTAACGGGCGGCGGCACGACCACCGGCGGCGGATCGTAGAGAGGCCGGCGGACGTCCTTCTGATAAATGGCGTCGTACTGATCCAGCGGCAGCAGGCCAGCGTCGAGGTCGGCGCGGGTGGTTCGGCGCGGCTCGGAATTGTCAGGGACGGCGACGACGGGTGGCGTGGCGAGGGCAACGACGACGCACGCGACGCTGCCGGCGACCAGCAGGCCGGCGGCGGTTTTCAACATTCGCTTCTGAATGTGCGCGCGTAGATTCATGATTTTCTCGTGGCCGATGTACGGCCTCACCAGCCGAACGTCATCGTGTTGCCAGGCCCGCTGCCGACATAGAAGCGGTAATAGTCCCGTTGCGGCGAGCGGGCGACGACCCAGAGGCTCGTGGTCTCGGAGCGGTCGCACAACAGCCGGCTCACGCGGGCGGCCTTTTCCGGTGGCAGGGCCAGAGTTCTCACTATTTGCTGTAGCGAGACGGCAGGATTTTCGTCCCGCAATTTCACGATCGTCGCGACGTCCGCCTCGACGGCGACGCGTTCCAGCGTGTGGCGCAGTACTTCGCGCGAGGCCGTGCGGACGTTCACGCGCCCGTCGCCCCAGCAGGTCAGCACCGCCGTGGGCGACTGGTCGGGCCAGTCCACGTCAAACCATTCCGCCGGCGGCCGGCCCGCGAAAAGCGAATCGTACGAAAAAAATGCCATCGGCGCCGCGGCGCCATCCGTCGACGCCGGCCATTGTATCGCGACGGGGCGGCGCAGGCCACGTTGCAATTCCAACAGCCGCTGCGCAAATCCGTCGCGACCCAGTTCGCGCGCCAACGTGTTCACGTTGGCTTTGGCCTGCTCGTCGGCGAACACCAGTGTCAGCGGCAGATCACCCAGCGACAGTTCGTACCGCGCGAGTGTTCGTGGGCGGCCGGCGGCGTCGGTCAGGAACGCCCGACTTCGCGGCAACAGCACGTCGCGGCAGGAGCGGTTGGCCCAGTCCAGTTGCAACCGCTGCGCGCCCTCGCGAACGTCCACCGCCAACTGCCCCGCCCGCCGCACACGGCCCGTCAATAACACCGCGGCCATCGCGACGATCACCAGCACCAAAATCAACACAAATCCGCGTTGTCGAAAAGATTGGTTCATGACGATGTCGGCAGTTCCAGAATGATCACGTCGGTCGCCCCGTCGTCCAGTTCGTTACGATTTCCACCGCCGTTTTCGCGGCCGTCAAGCCGCACCACAATTCGGACGATAGCGGACAACGGCACCCAGCCGCCGGGCGCGGCGACGTGCGGCATCGCCTCCTCGTCTTGCGATGCCTCTTGCATCAGTTCGACGGCCACGCCCGCCACACCGCCGGCGACGAGTTCTGTAGATATGTTGTCCGCGGATTCCTGTTGTCGAACCAAAATAGTCCGCCCGCCCGTCGAGACGGCCATATAGCTCACAACAGTTGGCCGATGTCGGCTGGCCCAATCCTCGTTGTCCAGCCAGTGCGTCGTCTGAATCTCGAAGCCGCCCTCGACCGCGCGGAATCGGCCGGCATGGAGCAGGTCGTCGGCCATCGCGCGAACCAGCGCCGATTTCAGCCGGGCCGTTTGCGCTGGCGACGACAACGCGTCTGTATCCACGCCACGGTTCAGCCGCGCAAGCACGGCCAGGCACGCCGTCGAAAGCGTGGCGACGATCGCCAGGGCAACCAGAATTTCCACCAGCGTGAAAGCGCGGTGTGGGCGTGCAACGTGGCGAGGGCGTCCCGCCCTCGCGTCTCGCGGGCATCTTGCCCGCGCCGGGCTATGGTGTGGAAAAGAACGGATTGGCCTCCCCGGCCCCGCGTTTGAGGTGCCGGGAACAAGCCGCGAAGCGGCGTCCTCTATAGCCCAGGGCGAGTCTGTACTCAGGCGAGCCCTGGGATCAGGCGTTTGGCGATTACCTTCATCGTGCCTGACGCCACTGGCCGAAGTCGCGCACGCGGGCCTGCACGGCTTCGAACGGCGCGAACAGGGGAGTGTACGAGTTGTTCGAGGCCGTCTTCGCGCGACGGCGCGACCTCGGCCAGTGGCGTCAGGTACGATGCGAAAGTAAAAAGAGCTTTGTACCCAGGGCTCGCCGAGTACGGCTCGCCCTGGGCTATAGAGGACGCCGCTCCGCGGCTGTGTGCTGGCATTGCCACGCGAGACCGGGGAGGCCAATCGATTGTTTGCCACACCCATCATGCTACGGTTTCTGTTGGTTTGGGAATTTCGCATGTTGCTTGTCATTGGCTTACGTACATAGTTCGTTTCACCAGAACGTCCACGCTCGCCAGCGGGTGTGGCGAGTCACTTGTCGCGTCCACAATTTCCAGCCGTACGACGTCGGCGCCCAACTCCTCTGCCGCCGCGTTGGACACGATGACCGTTCGCCATCGCCAGCCATCGTGATTGGGCAGGTCGCCGTCGGCGGCGCGGGGCAGGGTGTCGCGGTCGGACCACCAGGTGGCCAGCAGGCTGTTGGCGGTGTCCTGGGCTTCCAGGCGTTGTTGTGCGAGCGCCTCCTGGCGCGTCAGGCGGGCGTCGGCCAAGAGAACGGCCGCCAGCACCGTGCCCAACAAGGCCGTGCCCGCCAACGCCTCAACGAGCGTCAAGCCCGAACGGCGTGCCGTACGCCGCGACGGACTATCCGTCGCCGTGCGCGACCGACTGCGCCATCGACAAGATGGTTGTGACCTCTTCATCATTCTCCATCACCATCGCCTCGCCGCCAAGTCCCGGCAGCAGCAGCCAGCCGCCGCGGTCGCCGCGGCGAATCTTGATCGCGTAGCTGTGCGTCCGACCCTGCCGGCTGCACGGCAGGATGATTTTGCCTGTCGTGTGTTCCGCGTGCGGTAACGCCAGTTTTTCCATACGGCATGCCGACGGCAGCGTCAGCGGCTTGCCAATTTTCTGACCGTCGGCATCCTGTCGGAGCAACGTGCCCGTGTCCAGATCAATCACGATCTGCGCAGGCTTATCCTGATGCCGTGCCCACGTCCGCGTGGCCGCGTCGAACTCCCCCACCGCCGACAACGCGTCCCGCACGCTCATCCTCGCCAATGGTCCGTCCAGCCGCAACGCCACCACGCCGGCGGCGAGGGCGAGGATCACCAGCGCCACCATGATCTCGATCAGGCTGAACGCGTCGCGTCGTATCATGTCGCATCACTTCGTGTTGGACTTTTCCTGAAGTTCGTCGGCACGGATCGGGGGACCGTCTTCGCTATGGCAGATCAGTTCGTACGTCTTGCCCGTCGAATTGTACTGAAGCGGATTGCCCCACGGGTCGATGGGGAATTTGTCCAGCAGCGGCTCGGGGTCTTTCTCGGTGGGCTTGCACAGCACGTCGAGCCCTTCCTCGTTGGTGGGGTAGCGGTTGTTCAAGGCGTAAAACGTTTCCAGCGCGTTGACCGTTGTGGCGAGTGTCTGCCGGGCGATATTCTGCTTGGCCTTGAGCATATAACTCCGCACGTTGATCGTGACCACGCTGGCCAGCAGCCCGACGATGACCACGGCGATCATGATCTCCACGAGCGTGAAGGCGCGGCGGGGAGCGTTTTTTTTACCACAGAGGCACAGAGGACGCGGAGAGGGACCGATGGTGGTTGAACTATCATTCGTGATAGCGTTGTCTTTTTGCATTGCCGATCGTTCCGTACAGAAAACGGTTCCTCCCTGGTCTCGCGTGGGAGTGCCGGCACACAGCCGCGGAGCGGCGTCGTTTATAGCCCAGGGCGAGCCGTACTCGGCGAGCCCTGGGGAAGGTTGCTCTATAACATTCAAGCCCCATAGGGGCATCGTATCGTATTGGGAACGCCAACGCGCATGGCACATGAAGACGCCCCTACAGGGCTTGGTCGTAAAGCCACTCACCCAGGGCTCGCGGAATACCGCTCGCCCTGGGCTATAAACGACGCCGCTCCGCGGCTGTGTGCCGGCACTCCAACATGCGACCGGGGAGGCCAACCGATCGTTTTTCACGTCGAACATTCCATAGCACAAAAAAGCAGATCTACTGGGAACGAATTGCCCACTCCCCTGTGCCATTCTCCGTGTCCTCTGTGTCTCTGTGGTAAAAAAAACGCTCGAATTATAACACATTGCTCGCCTCCAGAATCGGCAGGATGGTGGCCAGGGCGATCGTGCCAACCATGATCGCGACCAGCACGATGAAGAGTGGTTCCAAAACGGTCGTTAAACGCTGGCTGGCGGTGGCGACCTCTTCGTCATAAATGGCGGCCAATTGTTCGAGCATCTCTTCGAGTTGGCCGGACTGTTGTCCGACGGCCAGCATGTGGACGACCATCGGGCGGAACACCTTCGACGACCGCAGCGGCCCGGCGATGTCGCTGCCGGCGATGACCGCCTTTTCATAGGCAACCAGCGCCTCCTGGAAAATTTTGTTCCGCAGCGTCCGCCGCGTGATTCGCACGGCCTCGACGAACTCCACGCCGCTTCGCAGCAGCGACGCCAGCACGACGGCCATGCGCGAGGTGTTTTCTTTTCGTACCAGGTCGCCGACGACCGGCAAGCCCAGCACGCCGCGATGCAGCCACCGCCCACCGCCCGGCGTGGCCGCGAACGCCTTGCCCGCCGCCGCCAACACGGCAACGCCCGCCAGCAGCGTCCACCACCAGCCCAGCAGAAAATCGCTGACACCCTTCACGCCCGCCGTCAGGGCCGGCAACTCTTTGCCCGACTGCGTGAGCGTCCCCAGCAGAATCGGCACCACGTACGTCATCAAAAACATGGCGATGCCCGTGCCGATCATGAACACAATGGCCGGATAGAGCAGCGCGGTGGTCAGGCGGTTTCGCAGGCGGGATTGTTTTTCGCGAAAGGCGGCCAGGTTTTTCAAGGCGTGTTCCAACTGCCCCGTGCTCTCGCCGACGCGCGTCAGGCTGACGGCGATGTCGTCGAACCACTCCGGCTGGGCCGCCATCGCGTCGGCCAGCGACTGCCCGCCGCTGACTCCGTCGGCGAGTTGTTCGATCATCAACTTCGCCCGCCGGCCCCGCTGCTGCGACAAGGTTTCCAGCGCCGCCAACAACGGCGTGCCCACGGCCAGCAACGTGCCCAGTTCGCGAAGGAACACGATCAGGTCCTGCTGTTGATGCCCTCGCCGGCGACGCAACGCGGGCCGCGACGAGGACGCCCGCGTGGCCTTGATGTCCAACAGCAGCAAGCCCTGGTCACGCAGCAAATCCCGCGCCTGCCGAGGCGTGTCGGCGGTCACCGTCCCGCCCCGCGGCAGGCCATTCAGCATCGCTTTGTATTCAAACACGGCCAATAGATTTTCCAATCACAAAAAAGCCAATAGCCAACAGCCAGCAGCCAATAGGGCTTGCGGTGCCCAACTGTAAATTCGCACCTCGCGCTGGCGAGAGTGATTTCGCGGCTTCGCAGACTCGCAGGCCGGTGTTATTGTCATACCGACAGTGTACTCTGATTTATGGCAAACTTCGCCATACCTATTGGCTACTGGCTCGTGTTCTCAAAACTCGTCTCTTCCCGCCACCTTCGCCACCTCCGCCATGGTCGTGATGCCCGCGTGCACTTTGGTCAGGCCGTCGGCGCGGAGCGTAGTCATGCCGTCGGCGATGGCGGCGGTTTTGATCGTGGAGGATTTCGCGCGGTCGTGGATCATGTCCCGCACCGGCTCAGTCACCGTCAGCAGTTCAAAAATGCCAAGCCGCTCGCGATAACCCGTGTGCAGACACCGCGGGCAACCCTCGCCGACAAAGCAGCCTGCCGCCAATTCTTCGCGCGACGCGCCCCAGGCGGCAAGTTCATCCGCTGCCGGCGCGTACGTCCGGCGGCAGTGCGGGCAGATCCGCCGCACCAGCCGCTGCGCCAGTGAACCCAGCAGGCTGCTCGCCAACAGATACGGCTCCACGCCCAGGTCCAGCAGCCTCGCCACGGCGCTGGCGGCGTCGTTGGTGTGCAGCGTGCTGAGCACCAGGTGGCCGGTGAGGGCCGACTGAATGGCCAGGTGCGCCGTGTCGCTGTCGCGAATCTCGCCGATCATGATAATGTCCGGGTCCTGCCGCAGCACATGCCGCAGCCCCGACGCGAACGTCATCCCCTTCTTATCGCTCACCTGCGTCTGGCTGATGCCCGGCAAGCGGTACTCGATCGGGTCCTCCAGCGTCACAATATTCATTTGCGTGGAGTTGATCTCCTGTAACGCCGCGTACAACGTGGTGCTTTTGCCGCTACCGGTCGGGCCCGTGACGAGAATCAAACCATGGTCGAGATGAATCAGCCGGCGAAAGTTGGCCAGAATGCCCGGCGGCATGCCCAACTCGGCCAGGCTGTAGAGACGGGCGGATTTGTCCAGTAACCGAATGACCGCCCGTTCACCGAAGGTCGTCGGCAGCGTCGAGACACGCAGGTCGATCAGCCGGTCGCCGACCACCACCGTTGCCCGGCCGTCCTGCGCCAGCCGACGTTCCGCCACATTCATTCCGCCCATCACCTTGATGCGGCTGATGATCTCTTCCTGCACGGTTTTGGGCGGCCGGTACACGTCGTGCAGAATCCCGTCGATCCGCAGCCGCACGACCACGCGGTCCTCGTACGGCTGAACGTGCACGTCGGAGGCCCGCTGAAGCACGGCGTCCAGCAACACCTTGTTAACGAGTTTGATCACGGGCGCCTTGTCGTCCACGTCGAGCAAATCCTCATTGTCGATGGCCCGCTGCAACGCCGCGACGGCCTGATCCTGATCGAGTTCGTCGATGACTTGCTGCGCCTGTCCGTCCTGCCGCTGATACGCGCCGTTAATGGCTTTTTGTATGGCCTCCGGCGTCGAAAACACAACACAAACAGGCCGGTCCAAAATCTTCGACACCCGCTCCGCCACAGGCCAGCCGGCCAAATCGCACAACGCGATCTGGACGGCACCGCCCTCACCGCACAACCCAATCACCCGATGCCGCCGCGCAAACGAAATCGGCACCATCGTCACAAACTCATGACTGACATCCTGCGCCGCGATCTGCTCTCGAAACGGCACATTGAGCACGTCGGCCAGCGCCGCGCCAGTGACATCTTTACGATGCGCGAGTGCCTTCTCGAATTGAGCCGTCAGCATGTTCATTAACATTGTCCAAAACACAAAATCCGAAACAAAACACAACCTACAAATTGAAATGGCCGTGTTGCCGAGGGGCAGTTTCAGCGTTGAAAACAAACAAATTGGCCTCCCCGGCCTCGCGTTGAAGGGCCGGTACACAGCCCCGGAAGGGGCGTCTTGGGTAGCCCAGGGTGAGCCCGTACTCGGGCGAACCCTGGGTTCGTGTTTTTGCTGATCTCCTATAATCGTGCCTGACGCCACTGGCCGAGGCCGCACCGTTACGCGATGACGGCTTCGAACGGCTCGCACGTCCCCTTGTGCGTGTCGTTCGATGTCGTACAGGCCCGCGTGCCTGACCTCGGCCAGTGGCGTCAGGCACGATAAATAAATGTAGAAAACACCTGATCCCAGGGTTCGCGGAGTACCGCTCACCCTGGGCTATACAAGACGCCCCCTCCGGGGCTGTGTGCCGGCCATTCAACGCGAGGCCGGGGAGGGTAATCTGTTGTATTCTACGCATAAAATCAACACCAACGAAACGATACTTCGATTTCAATTTATTTCGATCATTCGTGCTTCGCCATTGATTCTTCATCCGGATTTCGTCATTCGTGCTTTGCCGCTCACCTCATCCACTTCGGACTACTACCCGGCATCTGCGCGACGCCGGCTTTGTCCTGGTCCCGCCGAGAATAATACTTAAGATCCTCGAACTGGTCGTCACGCAGAATCACAGGCCGCACGAACACGAACAATGTGCTCTGCGTATTGTTCGTCGTGCGATTGCTGAATACATACCCCAGCAACGGAATGTCGCCCAGGAACGGCACCTTGCTGACGGTCTCGTTGACGTCCTCGCGCGTCAGGCCGCCGACGACGATGGTGCAGCCGTCGGGAACCGTGATCTCGCTGTCGACACTATTGGTCTGCCGCGGCGGCGGAATGCCGCCCGACGACGTTCCCGTGAAACTGCTCAACGTGATGGAATACTTCAACTGTAGATGATCGCCCTCGCTGATGCGCGGCGTCAGCGAGATGACCGTGCCCGCCGAGGCGTACCCCGCGAAGCTGACCGTCGAGACGGTGTCCGACGCGTTGAGACTGGTGAAAGGCGCCTCGTTCACCGCGTTGAGCGTGGCCGAACTGTTGTCGTTCACCAACACTTTCGGCGCCGACAACACCTTCGCCCGGCCCGACGTCGCCAGGGCGCGCAACACAATATTAATATCGCTGGAACCCAAGATCGCGCCGTTAAATCCCGTGCCCGGCGCCAGGGCCAGTTGCCCGGTGTCCGCGTCGACCTGGCTCAATCCGAACGAACTGAACAAAAACCGCCGTCCCTGCGAGTCCGGCGCCGACAAATCCACGCCCAGCGAAAAACTGTTGGTCGTGTCCAGCGTCACCAGCGTCACCTCGACCATCACCTGGGGCCGCCGCTTGTCCAACAACAGAATCAACTGTTTATACATACTCTGCACCGCCGGCGGGGCCACCACAATAATCGTATTGGTGTTCGGGTCCTCCGTGATGAGCGCATCCCTGGTTTGAACGGCAGTAACAACCGTTTGTCCCGACAACGCGGCCGGTTGTATTGTGTCGGCGGATTGGTCGATTGTTTGCGCGTCGGACGGCACGTACGACGGCGGCTTGGGCAACTCGCCGCCCAGCGGCGGTGGAGGATTGTTCGCGCCGGGAATCGCCGCCGTTGTCGAAACGGCCGGCGTCATGGCACGGCGAGCCTCCTCCACGGCAATCTGTGGTAAACTATTTTGCCTGTTGAGCACCTGAATCGTCGACAACACCGTCGCCGACGTCGTATTCATCAACTTATAAAACCGAATATTGGACGACTCCTGGCCCTGCGCGACATCCAGTTCCTTCGTTAACGCGTCGACCTGTGAATGAACCGCCTCGGGCGCGGTCACTACCAGCAGGCCCGACTCCATCACGACCAGCGACTTATACGATGAACGCGCCGCGTCGGCCCCCATGTATTCACGCGCCAACTGATCAATCCGCTGTGGCGATATGTGCGTCAATCGATAACTTCGTGTCACCGTCGGCACGGCCACATCCAACCGCCGAATCAACGCGACGGCCTCCTCTTCCATACCGGCTGGACAAATCATCACAATCTGATTCGAACGAACTTCCGTCATCAACGTCAACCCGATATCCGCCGACCTGCCCGCGCCGCCGGACTTAATCCGCTGCTTCTCCGCCAAAAACTCCGTCACCTGACGGGCCAACTCCCGCGCGTCGGTATGTTTAACCTCAATAAAATGCACCGCCACCTCAGGCCGAGGTTGATCCAGCATGGCAATGATCTGCCCGGCCCGCCGAACGTTGCCGGCATAATCCGTAACAATCAGCAACCCCCGATCGGGAATCTGAAAACTATTCCCACCCGGCTTGCTCAAAAACGGCCTGACCGCCTGATCCACGCCCGCCAGCACCGCCGATTTCACCACGAAAATCTGCGTCACCACCGCCGTCGCCGCCGCCTCGTCCGCCACCGCCGAATCCGCCGTCACCTCCCGCGTGACGGCCAACAAATCCTGAACGGAAACAATCTTCTTCCACCCCGCCTGCTCCGCCTCCACCATCGCCAGGCCGGACATTTTCAATATACTCTCAAACAACCCAATCAAGGAATCCTTCGGAATCTTCGTCGGCGAAACGATCGTGATCCGCTTCTGCCCGATCGCCGCATCGTACAAAAAATTCATCCCCAGCCGCTTGCTCACATAATCCGCCAGCAACTTCACTTCCACATTCTCAGGAAACGCCAACTGAATCATCTCCACCTCCGCCGGCTGCGTGGCGGGAACGGCGGTTGGCAAAGCGGAGGGCGTTGCGTTCGATGTGACGGCAGGAGCCTGTTCCTGCGCATCGGCATGCGTCAGACAAACAACCGCCGAGAGCAAGCCAAACAGTAGATAGAATAAACGTGTCATGGTGGCCTCTACAAATTGACGAAAATCAGTAAATGCTGGTTATTCCATATAAACGTCGTGGTATTCACTCTACACTATTGTTCAACTGTGGTTCTATAGATTACGGCGCCTCGCCGATCCACGCGACGGGCACACCGACAGTCTGTTGACGCTCATGATCCGTGTGCAGCCACACCGTGCCCGTGATCGTCGCGCCCCGCGCCGGCCCCGCCGTTGCATCCTCCGAAATATACTTCAACGGCACCGACAATGTCCCGCCGGCCGGCACGATATTATCCCTCGGCATCGACGCCAAAATCCCCGGCAACGTGGACGTACTATAATTAATACAAACCTCCTCGCCGGAATGATTCACCACCATCACCGATGGCAACCGCGTCACATCACGAATCTGTATCTCGCCGCCAGGCCCGTCGCCGCCACGAACCTCCAGCGGAATCCCAACCGATGCCGTCACCGCAATCACAAGTTTTGTCACCCCCGTAATACCCGAATCCGCCAACTCAAGCGTCACACGCTTGCTGTAATACCCATTGTTGGCCCCCGCCCCGCCTGCCTCCCCGGAATCATCCTCAAACACCATCGCCAACTCATTCACCCCAGGCCGCAATTCTGCAGGCTCAACCGGAAACCGCAAACACCGACATTCCGAAACCACATAATCGACCTCAATAACCTTATCCGACGGATTCACCACCTCAACAACAAACCCCTTGCTCGCCCCCGGCTCAAGATACCCCAACGACACCACCACATCCGCCGCCCCCACACGGGATGCCCCCATATGCGACGAACCCGACAACGAACCCGCAGGCAAACCCGCACCTATAGACGCCCCCGCATGCCCATGCCCACCGTCACCAAGCGTCACCGTCGCCGCCGGCCTCGCCACCGCACCGGGCGTATTCGCCGAAGCCCCCCCCACGCCAGATTTCGTCGACTCCTCCGAATCCGAACAGCCAGCGAAAAACGTCAAAATCGAAAAAACGCCAACAAAAGCAACTCCAACCCACCGCCATCGCAGGACAAATCCATGCCGAGCAGCCGGGGAACTCAGCCCATGAACTCGAACGTATGGCCAGTGGGCCCGTGACGATAAGGAGCGACACAACGGAGCCGAACGTTTCGTTGCCGAACAACTCGCGCGCAGGTTATTCATGTCCATACAGAAACTCCCCAAACATGGTTGCACTACCTATACCAACATCGCCCGAGCCCGTCCAGAAGATAACGAACCGAAGTTCGATGATTTTCATTTTTATTTCGTTTGCATGTTGACAAACATTTTCAACATGATACTCTTTGACATGTTGGATTGTATTGATTCGCAAGAATCTCAGGTTGTATTGGTTCGCCCAAATAGCTTCACCGTCCTTGTTGCACGTTTGGCCGACGTATGCCGCATGTTTCGCGGATGTGATTTTGTGTCTCGTCACGAGGAAGGAGTTCCGTATGGCGGCGGTGGTCAAACGATATTGGCGGGCGGTGAGTTTATTGTGTTCGGCGGGGCTGGTGGTTGTGGGGTTGTATGTGCATTTTTCTACGGGCGCGGCGTCGCCGGAGGCGGGAGCGTCCGGAACACCTGATGGAACGACTGGCGCCTCGGGCGCGACGGGCGCCTCCAGCGGTTCGGATGCGTCGTCGGTTGAGGCGATGGCGTATGTGTTGGAGTACGATACTCTTCAGGGGATTCGTCAGAAATTCTGCCTTTCCGACGAGGATTTGGCGGCGTATGGGTGTGAGGCGGGGCAGGCGGCGAATCTTATCACGATGCTTCGTCAGTGGTATGTTGCGAACGGGGCTGGCTTGGCGACGGCGAATGGGGATTTTTTTGCCAAGCGGGGCGAATTAGCCGATGTGGCGCAGCGGATTGGGATTGGGTCACGCGATGAACGGTTGTTGGATCGGCAGGCACAGTTGCAACAGGAAGTGGCGGCGTTGCAGGGGCATTTACAACAGATTGAGCAGGGGGTAAAACAACAGATTGCACAACCGTTGTCGGCGCCGCAACAGATTCTGTGGCAAGCCGCGATGACAAACGGTGGTTTGCCGACGGCGTATCGGTATATGCCGAATCTTTCCGAACAGGACCGTGCGGCATTGCATCGTTGGCTTCGCAATGAACAGTTGACCGCGATCGCCGCGTCGAACGCCGGCCGAGATGGCACGTCCGCCACCGGCGGCGCCACCACGCCCGGAAACGGTGCCGGCACCACGCCCGCCACCACGTCCGCCAACACCGCCGGAAACGGTACCGGCACCACGGCCGGCAACACGCCCGCCACCACGGCGGTCGCCCAACTGATCCAGGCCGGCGAAACGGAACAACAAACCCGTCGAACGCTGATGGCAAAAAACCTCCCCGCCATCCGCGAAGCCACCGCCACCATCCTGCCACCCCCGCCCGTGGACCCCCTTACCGGCGATGGAGCCTCCGGCGGAAGTTACGATCCGTTTCAGGCGTCACAGTCAAGCCTCGTCCAGCCCAATAGTACAATCCCGGTAACACTTAACGAGTTCGGTTTTCAAGGTAAAATGCATGACCAGGTGACTGGCCTGGTCCATGATCGCGGGCGCATGTATTCTCCCGCCATTCAGCGGCCGATGCAACGCGACCCGGCGGGATATGTCGACGGAATGAACCTATACCAATCCCGACAGAGCAACCCAATCAACAGACGGGATTGGACCGGACTTAAATCCGAATGTTACTGTGGCCCCGATGTAACGGACTTTCTTGCCGATCTCATAAACGAGGCAAGTAAGTGGAGAGCGAAACAGGGGACGATAAGTCGTGCTCAAGGCCTTACTTGGCTCCAGGCAAACGGGATGAACCTGGACTGGTTTAGCTCCGGTGGCCCGTACAAGACACAGAATTGCCCCTCAGGGAAGCAATGCCAGAATACATACTGGCTCTGTGATGAGTGTGTTCACGATCATTGGATAGGTAACTTCATGTATGGATATTTGGGAAGATTGCTGCATCTTCCAGATTGGATGATGGATAAGGCTGGCGACAAAGTACAGGGACCAGGCATTGGCGATGACCCCAATGTAAATTACTCAGACCCTCCATGGGACACCGCTGGCTATGGCTTGGCAAGGATCACGTACGACGAGCTTGCAAATTTCAAAGGGAAGCGAGATCTTTGTACCATACTAAAATCTGACATGAACCTATGGAACACGGCTAATAATACGGCAGTACGACCCACCCCATCTATTTTTATCGCATTCGACACAACGCCGAATTGGCCGTCTCCGCATGCTCTAGGCTACAAAAATTGTACAAAATGCCCAGAGGATCTTCCCGCAGCAGCAAGGAATACTGTTCCGGGAGGGAAGTTTGGCAATGCCTTTCCGGATATCAAGTGAAGGTGTGCCATGCCAAAATCAAACACTATATACCGACAGGCTTTCTGGAAAACCATATTAATCTGGAACGTCGTAGCCTTTATGATTTTTGCCTCGCTGTGGATACATAGCTATTGGGTTGCGCGCATGGGGGCACCATCACGGGTTGCGGTTCTTGATAGAGCAGGAGTGCTAAACGAGGACAAGCTACACGAGGAGTTTCCGTCCCTAGCGGTTAACCCAAGGCAAGATGTAGGTATGTGGATTGCCGAGAAAGAACGGAACTCTGCGTCGGCCTTAGCTGTGGCGGGCGTCATCACCACCTTCGTAAATCTCGGATTCGTGTTTGTAAATCGCCGCTTCCGTGGCGGGCAAAAACAATAACGAGGTGGCTGTAACAAATAAGGCCTGTATTCGCAGGGCTCAATTCTTTTTGTGGAGATGCAACATGCGTGTTATTCTTGTGGTCCTTATCGGCGTTTCTGTGCTTGCCGCACGCGTCAGTATTGCACAGATGCAGCCGACATCGCCGAACGATCCCGCCTATTTCATGACAATTCGTCAGGAGATTGCGCAGGCCGGCGCGTTGGTGGCGGTTGATGCCGAGGCCGCCCGCGAGGCGTTGAGGCGTGCGGTGGCGGGTCTGGCGCAGGCCGATGGCGCGGCGGCGTTTGGGGCCGCGGATTATGCCGCGATGGCCGATTTGGCGTCGCGGCTGGATGTGTCTGACGAGATGCGGAAGACGTTGGCGAGTTGCTGGCTGGATCGTGTTGCTGCCGACGAGACGTTTCGATCGGCGATGAGCAGTCGGCAGTTGCTCGCGTTGGGTCGGCTGGCGAAGACGGCCCAGCCGTCGCGGCTCGACGTGGTGCTTGCCGTCGTGACGTCGCGGCTTGAACTAGTGCAACAGTTGCCCGAGCCGGGTGTGGTTGTTCTGTGCGATTTACTGGAGGCCTGCGCGCTGGGCGGCGAGTCGGCGGCGGAAGGCCTTGCGGACCTTCGGGAAAAACTACAGAACGTGACGACGACGAAAAACGGGCGGTTTTCCAAGGAATTGGCACCGTTTGAGATCGTTCGGCTGGCGGAGTATTACACGGCCACAGGTAACGCCGCGTCGGACGTGGCGGAGCGGCTTCGGGTGTTTGTGGTGCGGGAATATTTGGCCGAGCCGGGGATCGCGGCGGCGATGCGGCTGGCGGATTGGTCGGAGTTGTTGGATCTGCTGGCGGGTTCGCGTGACGACGCGTTGCGGCGGGAGATGGTGACGTTGACGGTTCGGCACGCCGGGCCGGCGATCACGGGGGCGCGGCGTGACGTGGTGGCGGACTTGCTGAAAAAAGTGGAACAGGCCGGCGGCACGCCGGCGGACGCCAACGCGCTGGCGGCGCGATGGATGGGCGTCGAGTTCGGCGCGTCGGCGGATGTCGCCGCCATTCGGGCCATTCTGGACGTGCCCCACGACCAGGCCGTGCGGGCGGCGATGGTGAAAAATCTCGACGACCGCGAGGCAATGGCGGCTGCCGTCGAGGTGGCAAGAACCGACCGCGACGACGCCGTCGCCGCCGCCATGAAAACCCTTCGCCAACGCCACGATGCCGGTCAACTCACCGCCGCCGGATACGCCCTCGCCTGCCGGCTCGCACGCGAGTCCGGCAGCGCACAGGCCACCGAGTTCTGGTCGGACGCGGCCTTGGAACAATTCCTCAAATCCACAGGCCACGGCAACGACGCCCTCGCCCTGCTCGAAGCCGCCGCCTCCACAGGCCTCGATAGTGTTGTCAAAACCGCCGCCAAAACCGACGACGCTGCCACAGCCTCCGACGGCGCCGAAACACTCCAAAAACTCCTCGCCCGACTCCGCGACTTCCGCGAATCCTCCTGGCGAATCTCCGACGCCACCCTCCAGGCCCTCGCCAAAACCTTCGACCGCGCCGGCCTAGCCGACACCTTATATAAGTCCATCACACTACCCGACGGCACCCCGGACTTCATCGCCGTCAAACTCCTCGCCTGGATCAAACGCGAACACAAACAAATCCGCCCCTTCATAGGCCAACTCGCGGCGCCCACCGCAAAAACCCAAGGCGACGCCCGAGCACGATGGGAACTCGCACGAGCCTACGCCGTCTCCCTCGTCGAACCCAGAGCCCCACGACGCACCGACGGCAACGCCCACATCCGCCTGGCCCTGCAAGCCTCCCGCTCCGACACCACATTAATCATGTGTTTGGAAGAACTCATCAACGCCTGCAAACCCACACGCAGCTACACCTTCCCACTGCAAATCATCACCAGCACAAAAGACCGCCTCGAAGGCCAAACCAAACAACACGTCGAACAACTGGAACAACAACTCCGAAAACACATGGCGCAACAACAACCAACCGCCAACGCAACCGCCCAGCCGACGGCCGGTTCAAACACAACAACAAACCAACCCACCAACTGGCAGACAATCTACGACAAAAAACGACAACAACACCAGCGAGGATAACGGAAAAACAGGCGAAACGCACGAATTCGCCCAACCGCAGATAAGGCTCCGCCTGTTTGCGTCGCAAGACGTGATAGACGACAAGGTGTATGAATCACAGCACAGATAGATAGTTCTCGATTGAACAGAACATGTTGGATAGAACATTTTTTGATCCAACAGGGAAAGGATTACCGATGAACACGACAAACACGATAAACACGACGAACGTGGCGAACACAAGGCGTTTCTTCCTGCTCACCACACTCCTGACCCTGCTGACCGCACTCCTGTCCATACAACCAGCGCAAGCCCACGGCAACTGCAACGCCTGCGGCGATTACGCCTGCCTGCAAGAACTGGACCCCGAAGGTGACCGCAACCCATCCAAAGACCCCCAAACATGCACCGTTGACTCCCAAGGCAACCCGCAGGATGTCGACGACAACCTCATCCCCGTACCACCAACGCCATCAAGCGCCTACTGCATGATGAAATTCCTGAAGGAATACTGCGGGGCGTATGACCCTGAAGTTTCTGCGTCGTTCAGCCATTCATCACTTTATTTATCGCCCACGATCACCATTCACTGGGGAGATAGAAAGCAAAGTGTTTATTATACTACAGGAGGGTTTAAAATCGTATCGGGTGTTATAGAGACCCTCCCTTTTGTGAAAAAAGGAGGCAATGCAAATCCACCGGAAGTTCCTTGTATAACAGTTGGAATTGGTTCGCCTGTTTACCTCTTTGGGAAAGACTCCAGTTGGGCTTTTGGTGGCGTATATAGTTCGCCAACGCCTCTTACAGGTGTTTATGGGACTTCTTCTTGGGTCTCGTTTATATATGACTCCACCCCCGGAGGTTCCAGTCGCTCCCATTTCGACATGGTTTCTGATAACAAATATACCTATATATTTTTGCGTGACATGTCGTCTCCTGGGATACCTCTTACGGGGATTGCTCTTCATCATTCCACTCATTACTATGGTCCACACTCCGAAATCTCCCGTGTGGAATTTCTTTTTTGCGGGTCGAGTGATCCCCTGGGGCCTGAGGGTTCGGTGAAAGGGGCGAGGGTTACGATATCGCAGCCGGTGTCCGCGAAGCGGGTGCATTATGTGTTGTATGGCCGTGCGGATACGGGTGCGGCGACTGGGCAGGTGAAGTGGAAAATTACCGGGATTGGTGTGGATCGGTTATTTGCGGCAGCATCGTCGTTGGCAGTGGCGGCGACGTCTTCGTTTGGACCGAATGATTTGTTCAGTTCGAATCCTACGGTTCGTGATGCGGCGTGGGGGTATGTCAACCAGGCGATGGCTTTGGATAATTACGCGTCGCAGACGATTACGTACGATGAAGAGTCTGGCCGTGTGTCGAGTATTACGAATTGTGCGTCGTGCGGGTCGGGTGGCCGTGTGGAGCGGTATGCATATGGGACGCGTGGGTTTGGTTCCAATGTCAGTTCTGGTTCGTTGGTGGCGCATTGGCGGTTTGATTCGATTTACACGGACACGCAGCGCAGGACGGCGGCGTCGGTTGGCGGGGTGAATGGTAACGTTTTCGGCGGGACGAGCGGGGCGGATGTGGTGGAGGGGAGGATCGGTAATGGCATTTTGTTGGACGGGAGCACCGGGTACATCGCCATGGGGGATCATGTGTCGCAGCGGCCTGTGTCTGCGATGAGTTTTGGTGGGTGGTTCCAGTTTAACAACCTCACGAACAATCAGGTGTTGGTGACGAAGTATGAACATGACACTACCAATAACAAGGGGTATAAATTAACGTTGGTGGCGGGAAGTCCGCCCGTGATTCGTGTGACGATGCGGATCGGGGCGGGTAGCGGGAGTGATTATTCGGTGGATTTTCCGGTGTCGGCGGTGGACACGGTGAATTGGTGGCATATCATGGCCACGTATGACGGGGAGCATGTTCGGTTATATTTGAATGGTGAGGAGAAGGGTGTGCCGGCGGCGGCGTCCGGGGATATTGTGCATGCGTCGGGTTCGACGGGGCCGTTGCGGGTTGGCGTGGAGTGGGGTTCGCCGGCGACGGCGTGGTTTTCCGGTGCTGTGGACGAGTTATGTATCTACAATTACGCGTTGTCACCGGCGGAGTTGGCGTGGCTGGCTGGTGGGGTGGTTTATCCGGTTCCGGCGGAGGATCAGAATTTCTGGGATCATTGGCGATCGGTGGACACCCGGGGGTGGGATGCTGGTGCGAACGGCGGGGTTGGCGGGTATACTTCTGGTGGGGCGGTGGAGACGTTGTATTATAATTCGGACGGGTTGGTGGTTCATAAGCGTGTTCAGGAGTATGAGCGTGTGGCTGTGGGCGGCGGCGGTGGCGGCGGGTCGTTTGTGATTCGATCGGTATCGGATTCGCATGAGCATTATGTCTATGACGGCAGCGGGCGTGTGTTGGTGGAGTATTCGCCGTCGGTGTGGAACGGCGTGTGGTCGTTGGCGGACGCGAACGCGGGCGTGAACAATCCCAATCCGTCGGATCAGGAGGATTTCGAGGCGAAGGATGACGGGACGTTCAACTATATACAATATCTTCACGGCACGGAGGGGTTGATTACGGTCAATGAGTATTATCCTGACGGCGGGGAGTTGAAGAAGCGGTCGATACGCAAGGGGAAGAATGGGGCCATTTATCCGGTTGTGGAATATGAATATTATGATCTGAGCACGAGTCCGTTGAAGAAGGAGACTCGTCATTTGAATCCGGTGTCGATTCTGGCGGCCGACGGAGTCGTGACGGCGGAGGACAATTCTGTTGCGGCGGCGGAGGTGACGGAGTATTTTTACAAGGGCACGCGTGCGGTTCCCGACGACACGAATGTCACCAGCAGCGAGTTCTGGGGCAAAGACAGGCCCAAGACGCGGATTACGAAGCGGTGGTTGGACGACCAGGGGTCGTCGGCATTGGTGACGTTGGAGACGTATGACAGCAACGGCAAAATGACGTCATCGGAGGACCATCAGGGCGTCAAGACGGTGCGCAGCTACAATTCCAACAGCGAATTGACCAAGACGGAGATTCAGCCGACCGGTTCGCCAAATATCGCGAGAGATATCACGACCGTATATACGTATACGGATAATGTGTTGGAGACGGTGACGTCTCCGACGGGGGAGACGACGCGGTATTTCACGGCGTACGGCCAGTTGGCGGAAATTGGCGGGGTGTCGTACACGAATCTGATGGCGCATATTACGTATCCCAATTTGTATACAAGTGGCGGCAATTATCATACGGTCGGTCCGGTGACGGTGACGTATTCGGTGTTGAATGGTCCGACGCTTCGTCGCGACACGGCGAAGTTGGTGAACAAGTCCGCGTCCTCGTCGTTTCAGGCGGCGGATTTGACGAACGGCACGTTGGCGCCCATTGGCCGGACGGATTATATTTATGATAGCGCGGGCCGGTTGAAGGAAGAACGGGTCTATCACAAGTATGGCAGCACGCCGGGCGAATTTGTGGAGAATCATCATACGTATAACGCGACCACCTATTTATACACTACCGACGGCATGTTGAAATGTGTTCGTGACGCGATGGGCGTTCGTACATACAACACGCGATGGGCGAAGACCTATGTCGGCGTCGGCGCGGTGATTGAGGAGCGTCAGTATACGGTTCATAAAAGCGGGGGCAATTGGACGTTGTTGGAGCCGATCCAGGTGACGTGGTCTGATCCGCATGGGCGGACGCTGCGGACGTGGACGGCGGCGATTGCATTGACGGGCGAGCCGGACGGCACGGAGAATCTCGCCGTGGCCGGGGCGGAGTTGTCGCGGACGACGTATCGTTATGATTGGCGTGATCGTTCGGCGTCGTCGCGCATCTATACAAAACTGCCCGCTTCGCTGGCTGCCGAAGGCGACGAGGGCGAGCATTACTATATTCCTTCTCACAGTCTGGCGTATGATCATCAGGACAATCTGTTGCGGAGTCGCAGCGCCGGCGGCGTGATTTCCGCGCAGGTGTATGATTTGGCTGGGCGCGGTGTTTCGAGTTGGATCGGCACCGACGACACCGACGCGACGTGGAGCGATCCCTCCAACGGCAACGCGAACGGTATGACGATGATCGACGAGACGTTCTATTATGATACCAACGGCGCGCCCACGGATTACATGACGCGCATGAAGCGGCTGCGTTCCGGCGTGACGGGTTCTCCGGTTACCACAGATTACGTGTCCGTGGATTTTGGCGGGCCGTATGAGATGTATTCCATCGACAACGGCAACACGGCGCGCTGGGCGCGTCTGACCAAACCGGAGGCCGGGCCGTGGTCGGCGGATATTCTGGATAAGTCCGGCCGAGTGACGGCATCGTATATATTCCAAAACGGCATGCCGGGGACGTTGTTCAGTAAAACGACGAATGACTATGCCCGTGGTCGACTCACGAAAACCACGGTTTACGAGATTGACG
>Ga0123353_10000450_pt1 | contig 51136 bp, 37 predicted proteins | sample TergutLab28metaG_3_FD_92763 | JGI IMG/M metagenome (GOLD analysis project Ga0123353, IMG submission 92763) | Labiotermes labralis P3 segment gut microbial communities from Petit-Saut dam, French Guiana - Lab288 P3 | ecosystem: Host-associated > Arthropoda: Insects > Digestive system > Gut ... | reverse complement strand
GTCTACTACACCGTTTCTCAATTGGTATTGCTTTTGTTTCGCACGGAGGCACGGAGAACACGGAGGAATCGATTGGCATGTTCGACTCCTCCGTGAACCCCGTGCCTCCGTGAGAGCAAAAAACATGCAATGGTATTTGTGAAATGGTGTACTACTCTGCCCTTTCCGAAAATTTCTGCACAAATTGGTCTTGACAGGGAGTCGTCTTTTGGTGTATTCGCGAAAACGTCTATTCGTAAACGACGAGAACCCGTGTGCGGAACGTCAACCAATCGCCGAGACGCGAGCATCGCGTCTCTACAAGAGGTATATGGGAGACAGCGGCAATATTTTACAGTTTGAGTTCTGCATTACACCACATCCCCTTTGGAGGGCGGACGGCGGAAGGGGCGGGTCAACTGCAACAGCCGAAGAAGTTCTTGCGTCGTCTTCGGTCGATCATCGGGCTTCTTGGCAAGCATCATTTTGAGCAGTTCTGCAAATTCCGGCGTAATATTTTTGTTTCGCTGCCCCACCGGCGGCGGCGTGGCGGATAAATGTTTGTTGAGCAAATCGTTGAGCGTGTCCCCCGTAAAAACGAGCCGCGTCGTCAGCAATTCATAAAAGGTGCAGCCCAAACTGTAAATGTCCGCATGGGGGTCTGGCGGCAGCCCGCGAATCTGTTCCGGTGCCATGTAACTTGCCGTGCCCTGGACTTTTCCCTTCATCGTCAACATTTTCATAAAGCCGCCCACTGTCTTTCTGGCAAGGGCAAAGTCGATCATCTTGACATGAACGGCGGCGGGATCAAAGAGAAAATTATCCGGCTTGACATCTCGATGAACCCAACCTTGGCTGTGCTGATAAGCGAGTGCTTGTGTCATCTGAAGCATGATTTGTTGCAGATGCTCACAATAGGAATCGTAACCACGATTGATCCACATCTTCAGGTTAATCGCGGAAAACCATTCCATACCGATGTAGGGCACTTTGTTGTACCAATCATAATGAAAGATGCGAATCAAATTGGGATGCGTGAACTTGACCGCGACCTTGTATTCGTGCTCAAGAAGTTGCACCTGATTGCGTTGCTTTGCCGTTGATTCGAGCAACGTTTTGATCCCGACGAATTCACGTTTCTCGTCATCGTAAGCACGCCAGAGGCAACACGACTGCCCTCGGTTGACAATTTCCAGCAAACGAAAAGGTCCAATGTATCCTAATCCTAAACTCATGGGGATCAATTATTGCCGTTTCGTTCCATTGTACCGATTTTCCAGCAAAATTTTAGTGGGATGACAGTGACAAAGCAGAAACTCACGTTCCTTTAGGCTTTCGCCGGAAAAAACAAGGGCAATCTCGCATGGTCATGCGAAATTGCCCTAAAAGCTTCCAGAGAAACAATGGCGGTGCGGTATACGTTACCAAGCAAAGTGAGCAAACGCTTTGTTTGCCTCTGCCATACGGTGAACATTTTCGCGTTTGGTAATTGCCGAGCCTTCTTTGTTGAAAGCACTGAGAAGTTCCGAAGCCAGTTTTTCCCGCGCGGGCAGACCTTTTTTGTCCCGAACCGCCGCCAAAATCCATCGAATGGCAAGTGACTGTTGCCGATTTTTCTGCACCGGCATCGGCACCTGATACGACGCACCACCAACTCGCTTGGAGCGAACCTCAATGTTCGGCTTCACATTGTCGAGTGCCTGATGAAAGACTTCAATCGGAGATTTGTCCGGCAATTTTTCCTTGATGATGTCGAGCGCACCGTAAAATACGCCTTGGGCAGCCGTTTTTCTGCCGTCCCACATCAAGCAGTTGACGAACTTGCTCGCCAAGATCGATTGATAAATTGGATCGGGTTTCAGTTGTTTTTTGCTAGCGGTAATGCGTCCCATTTATTTCTTTCCTTTCGCGCCTTTTGCGGCGGTTTTTTGTACTTTCTTCGCGCCATATCGGCTACGCGCCTGCTTTCGACCATCCACACCCGTAGAGTCGAGCGTTCCACGAATAACCTGATAACGCACCCCCGGCAGGTCTCGAACACGACCACCGCGAACCAGCACGATGGAGTGTTCTTGCAACGAATGCCCCTCGCCCGGAATGTACACGGTCACTTCCTTTCCATTGGAAAGTCGTACCCTCGTGATTTTTCGGAGAGCGGAGTTCGGCTTCTTCGGCGGCATGGTGCGCACCAAGAGGCACACGCCACGCTTCTGCGAACACTTGTTCAAAACAGCGGCTTTGCTCTTGTAAACTTGCTGAACCCGGTTTTTCCGTACCAGTTGATTGATCGTCGGCATAATTTTTCCTTCTAATAACGGGGGGAATTCTACCCGATGAGCCGGTTCTGTCAACGGGGAGACTGGTTTTGAGGAGTCAGAATACAGGAGAGAGGTGAAAGAAGAAATGAGACGCAATCGCAAAGGGAGTTGCCGTACCGCATGCGACGTCTTTCTCCTTACTCCTCAATTTGAACTTGACATTTTCCCCTCTATTGCCTACATTTACACTGGCTTTCTCTATATCCTGCGATGACAACCTCCATTCGTGTCAAAATTTGGGCGGTGCTGACGCTGTTGCTCCTGCTCGTTTCTACATTGGCGGGAGCGGGACTTTATGCCGTGCGACTCTCCCAGCAACAAGTTCGGGATATTTCATGGCGGGTCGACGTGCTGCCGGTTGCCAGTCAACTGAGTCGAGACGTTTCCCGCTTGCAATCGTTCCGCACTCAACTACAGCTCATCTTTTCGTCTCGACGTTCTGCCTCTCTGTCCGAACCAACCTTCCTTGTCGATGCGCACCGCCCATTTCTTGAAAACCAATTTGTACAAACGTTGACAAGCCTTGGAAAAAGTTACGAAGAGTATCGCTCGCTCTTGGCAGACCGCGTTCAGGAAATCGGCATCGAAGAGAGTTTCGACCAGGAGTTTTCAACGGTCAATGACATTCGTGAGGCAATTCAGGAATTGAATGACACCGTCCAACAGGAAAACTGGAGCACCACGATGCCCGGTTTGGAAAAGGTCGAACTCCAGTTGGACACCTTGCAAGGGCATACCGACCAATTGCCGATCTTCCTGACCAATGAACTCAACTGGTATTCGCAAACAATGCGCACGGCTGCTGGCTGGCTCAAAATGACCGTCATTCTCTGTGTGACGGTGTCGGTCGGACTCATGTTGCTACTCATTCGTCTCTCGTTCCTGTGGATATTCAATCCGCTACACGTACTGGTCGAAGGTTCCCGGCAAGTCGCCAGCGGCAACTATGGACACCGGATCGAACTGCCGACAAACGATGAAATCGCCGAATTGGCAAAGGCGATGAATTTCATGACGGAGCAGTTTGAAGAAAAGGTTCAGCAACTCGAAGAAAGTCGCCGCAACCTGGACAAAAAGGTTCAGCAGAAGTCCCGGGAACTGGTGCGGAGTGAACGCTTGGCGAGCGTTGGCTTTTTGGCGGCAGGCGTTGCTCATGAAATCAATAATCCGCTCATGGCAATTTCGGCGTGTGCCGAGTCGTTACGGCGACGACCAGAGGACACCGAATACGTCAAACGGTACCTGACAATGATTCAAGAAGAAGCGTTCCGTTGCAAGGGAATCACCGAACGACTACTGGGACTTGCCCGAAACGAAGCGAAGGAACGAACGAAAACCGATTTCGTACCGATTGTGACCAACATGCTCGAACTACTCCGGCAACAAGATACGTTCAAACACAAGAATATCACGCTCGATTTACCGGCATCCCTTGAAATCACGGTGAATGCTCAAGAGATGAAACAGGTCGTGTTGAATCTGCTGACCAATGCGTTCCAAAACACCGACGAAGAGGGGCAAGTATTGATTCGACTTTACACACAAAAAAGCGTCGCGGTGTTGTCCGTGCAAGATGATGGCAACGGAATGGAACCGGAGGTCTTGCAGAATATTTTCGAGCCGTTTTTCACTCAGCGCAACAGCGGCACGGGCAACGGACTGGGGCTTTCCATCACGCACCGCATCATCGAAGAGCATCAAGGACACATTTCGGCATCCAGCGACGGACTCGGCAGAGGTTCGATATTCATTGTCGAGTTGCCGCTCTAACGAAAAACTCTCCGTGCCCCCCATACCTCCGTGAGAAAACTTGTTTCGCATGGAGACACAGAGGACACGGAGAGTTCATTCACAACACAAAGCAATCCTCGTTATTGGTTTTGGGTATTGCGATTAAAATTGCTGCGTTGGCGGGGAGCACCGCTATTCGGGGTGTCTTGTCCCGGTCGCCAAGCGTTGGCACCCGGCGTGTAACCCTGTCCGCCCTGCGGACCACCTTGCCTCTGTTGTCCTTGACCTTGTCCGCGTTGTCCTGGCTGTGGGATGCCAAGTTTTGTGCGGACTTCCGCTGCTTCTGCGGTCAATTTTTCCGCTTTCGCTTTCTGATCCGTTGTTAACAGAGCTTTGATTTCATCATTGTATTTCTTGCCCCGCGCTTCGTTGTCGGCGACAAATTTGGTTCGCTCTTCTTGGCTCATCTCACGGATGTTAGCATTTTGCATGGCTTCACGCATTTCCTCGCCGCGTTTGTCCGCGATCACACGGATCTTCGCCTTTTGGTCGGCTGTCAGTGCCAAAACATCGAGCATCCGCTCATCCAATGCACGTGCCTCAAGACCATTAGCAACCTGGAAAACGAGTTCTTTCGCTTTTTCCTGCTGCGCGGGCTTCAAGACTTGAGCGACTTTTGCTTGCATTTCATCAGCACGTTGCCTCATTGCGGCGAGATCGGGAGCCTGACCACCCGGCTGCCCAGGCTGACCTTGCGGACGGAATTGCTGACGGGCATCCTCCGCGATCTTTTGCAACGCTTCGCGTTGCTCTGCGGTGATGTCCAACATTTTAGCGGCTTCTTCGTTCCGTAGCAGCATGCCGATGCTACCACCCATCATCCCGCCGCCGGGACCACCACCGAACGCAAACCCACCCTGTCCACCCTGTCCACCCTGTCCACCCTGTCCACCCTGTCCACCGGGGGGACCACCTGGTCCACCACCCTGTTGTCCGCGCTGTCCACGCTGACCGCCGCCACCCGGCTGAGCAATAACATCAGCCAGAGAAATCGCCAAGACGGTCACGACGACCGCCGAAATCCAAAAAGTACGTTTCATGTTTTGATCTCCTATTGTTTGTTGAGGAAAAAACCACCTTCAATAATTCTATCAAATGCCGACAGCCTTGGCAAGTTCCGAGAAAATTTTTCCCCGAGTGCGTGTGAATGGAGCAAAATGGAATACCTATTTCCCCCAAAATACCCAAAGCTACAGAAACGAACGATGTTATTCTCGTTACAAATACGCCACCGGAACGGCGGTCACTTCTTTTGACAGCGGCACGTCTTCATTGACAAAGCATACAACCATGCCGTGTCCGACTTTTTTTGCAAACCGCTCCAGAGTCGCAAAACTCTTAGCGGTGTCACTACCTGGCGTGGCGGTCTTTTTGATTTCCACGGGATAAAGCGTGTCGTCCTGGTACAACACGAAATCGCATTCGACGTTGTCGATGTCTCGGTAAAAGTAAATATTCGGCTGGCGACCGCAGTGCCAATAGCTTTTGAGGATCTCCAGAAAAACGTGCGTTTCCAGTATCGCACCGGACATTGCCCCTTTTTCCAGGCTTGCGGGAGTATTCCAACCCGTGAGAAACGCCGCTAGCCCCGTATCGAGAAAATAAAGTTTCGGCGTTTTGATGATCCGCTTGCTGATATTGTTATGATAAGGTTGCACCAGTTTGACCAACCCCGATGCTTCCAGGACAGACAGCCAAGCCTTCACGGTTTTTTGATCCATCGCCACATCTCGGGCAAGATTGGCATAGTTCAGAAGCTGTGCCGTTCGTGCCGCCACTGCGACGATAAAATTGGCAAACGTGATCGTGTCCGATATTTTGATAAAATCTTTCACGTCTCGTTCGATGTATGTTTGAATGTACGAGTTATAAAACATTTCTCTCGACATTTTTTTGTCAACGATCAGTTTTGGAAACGAACCACGCCAGATGTTTTTGTAAACATCGGCAATCGTTTGCGGGGCTGCCCCGCATTTTTTCGTCGTGGCGAGCCACTTTCGGGTTGGCAAACGCGGTCTTTTTGCCGTTTCAAACCTGCTCCAGTGGCAATCACGCCGCGCGGCGTATTTCGCCATTTTCATCGACATCGGTATAGCGTACCGACACCGATTTTGATACGCCTGATTCTTGCATCGTAATCCCGTAAAGTGATGCGGCGAATGCCATTGATTTTTTGTTGTGCGTAATCATCAAGAACTGCACATCCAAGCCGAACTCTTTGAGCATGGTGTTGTAGCGGTCAACGTTGGCTTCGTCGAGAGCGGCATCACACTCGTCCAAGATGCAAAGCGGACTCGGTTTGTGGCGGAAGAATGCCAAGAGCAACGCAAAACACGTCAGCGTCTTTTCGCCGCCGCTCAGGAGCATGACATTTTTGAGTTCCTTCCCCGGCGGCTTCGCAATAATTTCTACGCCGCTCTCTAACATGTTTTCGGGATTGTCCAAAACAAGATCGGCACTGCCGCCGCCGAATAATTTCTGAAAAAGTTCCTGAAAATGAGAACGCACCCCTTCAAACGTCTCCAAGAAAATCTGCTGCCGCTGGGCGTTCGTGTCCTCGATCATCTTTTCGGCAGTCTTCATCGACGACGCAACATCGTCGTACTGGAAGGCATACGCCTTGTACTTTTTCTCGAGGTCGTCCAACGTTTCGATTGCCTCCCAGTTGACGTTGCCGAGATCACGTAATTTGTTCTTCAGGTCGTCGATCTCTTTTTGGATTGTTGCGGTGTTGTCCGTGCCGGACGCGCAATCTAAAGATTGCGGCTCCGTTTGCGGCGACACAGTCGCCGGCTCTCTTCTATCGTCCGCCGTTTCATTCGCCATCTCGCTGAAAAGGTCGATACCGTCTTCTCGCAGGCGGTCGATGATCTGTTTTTGTGCCTGCGTACAACGCTCCAGTTCTAGCTGCTTTGCGTGAATCTTCTCGCGAAGTTTTTGCTGCTCGCGCTGGACTCGTTTGAGGTCGGTCTGACCCTTCGTACGCTGTGCCGTCGCCTCTTTTCGCTCGGCAGAGACACGTGCCGTCTGCTGGGCGAGATGCTCCTTTTTCAGATAAAGCGATGCCAACAGCGACTCCATTCGCAAAATCGACAACAGCACGTTATCGTACCGCTCTCGTTGCTGCTCACTACGCCGCCGATGTTCCGACAGCATCGACTGCCGCTCTTTCCGTTGCTCTTCCAACTGCCGAAGTCGCTCTTGATGCGACTCCAACTTGTTCTCGCTCTTCGCCAGTTCGACCTTCGCGTTGCTCGTCTTTTCCTGATGTCCGCCAAAATTCTTCTCCGCATCTTCCAAACGCTGCTTGTTCTCGATCTGCTTGATCTCCAGCGCGGACAACTGCTCGTCCAACAATTCTCGTTGCGACTTTGCTTGCGTCAATTCTTCCGTCGTCCGAAGCACCTGCGAATCAAGCGTGGCGATTTCTGATTCGAGATGATGATACTGCTCCAAGCCCTGCCGGTATCGCTCTTCGGTCGCTTGCTGTTTGAGTTTCTTCGACTCATATTGCGAAGCGGCTTTTTGATGTTCGCGAGTCTCTTCTTCGACTTCGACTTCTCCACCGGTAAAGTGCTCTTGAGCAACCATTGCCGCAAGTTCGGTCTCGGCGGTTTCACGATCCAGCACCGCGATCTGCTCGGTGAGACTTCGCAGTTCACTCCGCCTCGTGATTAACCCGCAAGCGGCATGTTGCGGACCGACGATCAACGCTCCGTCGGGAGTCAGCATCTCCCCCGACAGCGTCAAGAAACTCGTTTGATTGTCGCTCTCTTTGTACAGTTGCTTGGCGGTCGCAATGTTTTTGACAATCCATATTCGCCCTAGCAATCGTCGGGCAAGATGCACAAACTTTTGCTCCGCTTGCACAAACTGATCGGCACGCCCCAGCACTCCCGCACGACCCGAAAAACCCAGATCACGCATCCTCGCCGCCTCCGAAGAATTGCCGACGGGATCAAGCCAGATAAAACCGACACGTCCCGAAAAGTTCGCCGCGTTCTTCTCGATATGCCGGAACAACTCCGCCTTCGGAGCAACAACGATATGTTGTGCATTCGCCCCCAACGCCAACTCGATAAGCGGAGCCAACTCGACATCAACCCGCAACAAATCCGCCACCAAACCAAACGCATGCCGAAACGGACTTTGCGGATCATGCGACTGCGTGAGCACCTCACGAACACCGGGACTCGTCCCCTCATGCTTGCGAATCAACTCCTCCAAAAGCGAAATACGCTCTCGCATCCCGCTCTGCTTTTGCTTTTGCTCCGACAGTTTTTTATTAAGTTCCGTGAGTTGTTTCAATCGAGAACTTTTTTGCGTCTTTGCCTCCGCAAGTTGCTTCTCTTTTTGCTGCACCGACTCCTGTAATTGCTCGACAATTTCTAACAGTTCGTCACACTGCCTTGCGAGGTCGGCATTTTGCTTGCCGAGTTTTTCCAGTTTGCCTGCATCTTTGGTCTTTGCCGTTTCCAATGTTGTCAGACGCGACTCCAGTCCGCTGATCGTTCCGGCAAGTTTGGCGTTCTGCCGATTTTTCGTTTCGATCTCTTTGCGAAGGGTGTCTCGCTCTTGCCGCTGCTCCTTGCACTGCCCGGCGAGGAGCGACTCCTGCTCCTGCAATTTGCGGTACGCTTCCGAAGCATCGGTCGTCTGACGCTGAAGATGCCGCAGGTCGTCCGTCATCTTTCGGATTTGTGCGTCAATGTCGGCGTTCTTGTTCGTCCAGTCGATGAGTTGTTTGCCGTGTCCACGCATCTCGTCCTCGAACATTTTCGTCTGCTCCGTCTGCGACTCGATAGTCGATTCCTCGCTGGCAATTTTTTGGCGGACGGTGGCGAGTTCTCGATCAATATGTCGAATCGTCTCGTCGATTTTTTCGACTTCTTCATCGAACTGGGCAAGTCGCTTTTCGTGTTTCTCCACTGTCGTGGCAAACGAGTCGCCTGATTCGGTAAGCGACGTGATTTCGTTTTGCAGCGTTTGATGCGCGGCGGCGTGTCGAGAATACTCGCTCAAGCCGACTTGAATGCGGAGCGATTGCAGACGCTCTTTGTACTGCTGATAGAGTTGGGCTTTTCCTGCTTGGCTACGTGCTTGTTTGAGTTGATGTTCGAGGTCACGGAGGATGTCGGCGAGGCGGAGTTGGCGTGGGGCGAGTCGTTCAAATCGCCGTTGGATTTCCTGCTTTTGGGCGTTGAAGCGGCTGATCCCGGCGGCTTCATCGAACAGCACGCGACGTTGAATGGACGAACTTTGGAGCAAGTCGGCGACGCGTCCTTGCTCAATGATGCTGTATGCCTGCGCACCGAGACCGGTGCCGCTCAAGATGTCCTTGATGTCTTTGAGCCGAGCGGCTTGTCGGTTGATGAGGTATTCCCCTTCACCGCTCCGATAAACTCGCCGGGTGATGTGGACTTCGGGCGTATCGAGGGCGAATGTGTGTTGCGAATTATCAAAAGTGAGCGTGACTTCCGCCGAGCCAAGCGGCGTGCGTCCTGTCGCCCCGCCGAAGATCACGTCGGTGGAGTCGCTGCTCCGCAATTTTTTCATGCTCTGCTCGCCGAGCACCCACTTGATGGCATCGACGATGTTCGATTTCCCCGACCCATTCGGACCAACAATAGCCGTAATTCCCTCGTGGAACTCCAATCGAGTTCGATCTGCAAAACTCTTAAATCCAACGAGTTCAATCGCTTTGAGCATACTATTTCCCTGTTGGAATGGTACGGATTTTGCGGGAATGGGTCAATAGGGGAATGCGAATCAGCGCGCGAACGCCGGGCAAGGATCGCGTCGGCGTTAATGAAAGCCGGGAGCGCAACAACGTGAAGCGACCGGATCGACTATCGGGCAACACTGAACAACGAATAAATCACCGGACAACGCGGAGCAACCGGATGTCGGTATGTCGGCGATTTGCATTTGTGGTATAATTCGAGTGAGTGAGTTGATCACGAGAACCATGCGAAAAACACGATTATATTTGGAAGCGTCACCGATTATCATGGTCGCACCGGATCAAGACCCGATCAGGCGCGCAATCACGATAGAGTTCTTTCGGGTCGTTGCCGAGAGTCCAGAGGAATACGAGTTATTCCTTTCGCCGGTAACAGTCGAAGAACTTGAAAATGCGAAAACAGAAGAAAAACGAAAAAGAAGTGCCGCTTTCTTGGAGACAATCGCATACACTCAATTACCGAAAAACGACGAAGCGGAGAACTTGGCGTGGATTTACACCATTGATGGCGTACTGTCGATGGCAAAAATTGATGACTTGCGACATGTTGCTTATGCCGTAGTCGCTCGGTGCGATTATGTCGTGAGTTGGAACATGAGGCATCTGGCGAATGCCAAAATAGAAATGCGAGTCAACAACGTGAATGCCAAAGAATTTTACACGAAGGTTTCGATTGTTACCCCAGAACATTTTACGGAAGGAGATTCTTATGAACAATGATTTACCCGACGATGCCGTCGAGATGGTCCGTGCCATCCGCGACCGCCATTACGAAGAAACCAAGCACATGACCCGTGAAGAAAAAATCGCTCACGACACAGCAAGAATGACAAAAAGCGTCGCCCGATTCGAAGCACTCAAGAAAGAAGTCAACCCAGCAGACTACGATTTTTCATGGTTGAAAAGGAAATAGAGGCACAGAAACGAAAAATCTATGGAAAATGAACTACGAGATAACGTTGTCGAGATGGTTCGGGCGATCCGCAACCAGCATTACGAAGAAACGAAGCACATGACCCGTGAAGAAAAACGGGCTTATGACCGAAAGGACTACGATGAATTCAAAGCATTGATGGCAAACGCCAAGCCAGATTACGACCGCTTTCCGTTTCTTGCCAAGAAGTGAAACGCTAACCCGAAAACATCATGACAGCCGGGAGCGCAGGCAACGCCTGAGCGACCGGATCAATGAACGTTAACAGAGCCGCAATCGTAAGATTGCGTGAGTGCATCCAATGGTGGTTGTGCAAGCTGAGGTAACAAACCCAGAGTGTCCTCCAAATCTTTGTAGTTCTCTTCCCGATTCAGCATCCCAGATGCGGGCGGTTTGATCCCAACTTGCCGTAACAACTTTCTTTCCGTCCGGCGAGAAGGCGGCAGAACCGATCACTTGTGTGTGCCCCACCAACCTTCGCAATTCTTTTCCCGACTCGGCATCCCAGATTCGAGCACTGTGATCATTCATACCGCTTGAAGTAACTCTTTTCTTGCTATCTGGAGAAAAAACGGCGGAGCGCACCCCAGCAATACAGGAATGAGCAACGCCGCACAAGCAACGGGTTACACTTTCAGTTGACCATTACCCACCGTTGTCGGCTTGCGCCGACGCATCCTGTTCCTGAGACAGGGACATTATCATTTTCTAACAATCTCGACCTTTTGCACATTGGCTTCTATTCTGTAATCACGGTAATTGTACCGTAGGTTCGTGAACCAGACTCTGACAAGATAATTATTCCCATTTCGAAAAAGTTCCCGCATGTCATCGGTGTTTCCATGTACAGCAAGTACAATTCGTTCCACGGGACTGGTCGCCCCTGGTCCGAACGTAATACCTCCCATGGGAAATACTACATTTCTCTCATTGAACGTTCGTGGAAAAAATTCTGTCGGAATTGTCATTGTAAAGCTGCTCCGATTGCCAGCAACTTTTTCATTGGAGGCAGAATAGGTATATTCACCAACGAATGTTTTCCGTGCTATCGCTGCTTGTTCTCTCGCTATAGCCGCCTTTGCTGCGTTGACTTTCGCTTGGGCTTCGGCTTTGCCAAAACCATCGGCTCGGTAGAAATCTCTCTCTGCTTCATCCAAGTTATTTTTCAGTGTTGTATTTCCATTTCGAACAAATTCTCGCAACCAATAATCATAACCGCTCGTCTTGAGTGCTTCTTTCAGATTTACCGGAGTATTTGGTGCTGGTGGGAGAATGATCGATCTTACAGCCGAGTATTCGGAGTCACCACCCGCTCCAAGTGCCATAACATGGACGTAATAAGTCGTATTAGGACTGAGACCCGTAAGGTCTGCCCATGTGTTCGCCGAATTAACAGTGCGAAGACCAGTAGTAAAGGCAGAATTAGTCGCACATTGAACTCGGTACTCGCTGGCATTGTTTACCTGATCCCACGTAGCCCTAATTCCAGTGCCACCAGTCGGTTCTACTGTACGGAGAGTTGGAGAGGATGGTCTGATAGTAACGGTCTTTGCCGATTCCCATTGGGAATAATCGGAGTCGCTGTACCCTGTTCCTGTTGCCTTGACACGAACTAAATAAGTGTTATTCACGTTAAGACCAGTGATTTCAGCCGGTGAGGTCGCCGAGTCAATCACGCGAACACCGGTTCTAAATGTCTGATCGGTTGTGTATTCAATTTTGTAATTGCTGGCATTGCTTATCGAAGCCCCAAAAAAAACTTTAATTTTGTCATCACCTGTTGGTATCAATATGTGGATTGTTGGTGTTTCCAGTTTGGACCTGGCTGGTGGCGGTTCAACAGGAGGATTCTCAGGTGGAGCAACCACACCTTCGCCGGGGTTGTTCTCGACACTGGTTTCTTCCGTAAAATATCCTATCACTGCTATCAATGCGACGAATCCTATCACAAGAAAAAAACAGCCACGGATACATCCAGGGGTAGGGTTTCCTTGTGGTGGTGGGGGAGGAGGAGGTGGTGGTGGGGATGAGGTATCCGTGTTCTCACGATAAATGCTTCCGTCTTTACCTATTCTTGTTCGTATCGGCATACAATTAACCTAAAAATCTATCCATACACCAGATTTTATGCTATTCCCTCTCAGTCACCAGGGCAACAACACCGGCAAATGTTGTTACTATCATTCCAACTACCACACCGACGACCGCACCTACTGCTGCACATATTGCGCCGCAGAGGCATGCAAAGAATATCGGTATAGGGAATAATACAATCAACACAACGATATTGCCCGGCTGCCCCACTTGAATACATTGCACAATAATCCCTATGATAAAAGCAATAGCCCCAATGCACCAGCCAGCAGTGGCAAAGCCACTTACACAAGCACCAATAATTTTACGAACGGGAACTTCTGCAACACTTTGCCATCGCTGTGCTCTAACTCTCACTCGTTCATCTCTTCTCCGCTGGCTTTCCCATTCTTGTTCTGAGCGAACATTTACTCTTGTGTCAGTGGAATCCGGACGAGGCGGCGTGGGATCGGTATCCTCGCGGTAGATGCTTCCATCTCTGCCTATTCTTGTTCGTACGGACATAAATTATCCTACTCTTTCTGGAATTCACATGGACAAGGAGGATCACTACCACAAAAATTAACGTGTAGAGACGTTGTAACTTGAAGTGGGTAACTGAATATCTCTGCCATTTCTCCACCAATATTTGGATTATTCGTGTTGCATACGAGAGTGAATTGCTGTAAATGATTCAGTACGCGAGGTGTAAAATTATCGTTTCCGGCGTTCAGTATATCGAGTATTAACTTGATACCTATCGTAGTAACAAAATTGAGGTCTACCGAAATACCAGGTTCAAAATTTACCAATGCTAGGTCTTCTTCAGTTGTATAGAATCGTCTGTTCGTGGAAGTTCTTAGTGAGAGACTATCATCATTTCCTAAAGCGCATTTATAGCAAGGCATGTTTGAATTAGGAAGATAGTAAAATATCTCTCCCGCAAATGCACGCTCCCAGCATCCAATGCTAATAAAAGGGGCGGCATAGGAAATAGCGATTAAATTTGCGTATACGTCAGCAGTTCGGTCGTCGGCACAACCCACAATAATTGATCTGTCTTTTAAGCAGTATTCATCAAAGATATCTCGGCTAGTTTGCTCCACAACACGGGCAATCTTATGCACAATGGCAGTGGGGTTAATTTCCTTGATCCTTTTTGCTACCGCATTGACCTTATAATCACCTACATCTATGACTGAGCATTGGTGACGGCATAGGTTGTGGTATTCAATAATATCGTTGTCAATCAGTACAAATTTACCGACACCCGACCTCGCGAGTTCGAGCGCAATTAAACTGCCCACAGAACCGCAACCAAGTATAAAGGCACATTTTTCTCGCATGATATGAGATTCCAGTATTCCCGTATTACGCGAAAATATATTTTGCACTATGCTATACTCCTTTACTGCTAGCCGCTTCCCATTAAAGAAAAGTAGCAGTTCTTCTCCTTGCCAGTGTCCCGACAATGCGTATTCGTTTCCCGTAAATTCACCATCGTCATATATTTCACCCAGTTCATCGGCAAGGAGACCGGCACTTAGCATGGTGTCTGAAAACACGTTAAACACGCCTGTATCTTCAACGTGTCTACCAAATAGTTTTCCAACATATCTGTCATTTCTTTTGTCCTCTGGAATAAGGACAATGTTTCTTTTCTTGTTATCGAATGAAATCATATTGCAGACCTCCTGGATTTTGCATATTCCTCACAAATGCGACGAAATAAACCTTGGAAGTAAGCGTAACAATTATTTTTATACATAAAAAGCAATTTTTCTGATGAAATTTTCTTTACTGTTCCTGCGGCATACATTTCGCCGCCTGAGTGTTGGGGCAAACATTCGGTTCTATTTATGAAAAAAGAAATCCTTAAGGGAGAGTTGCCTCTCTGCGGGGTCTCTTCAAGAATATCAATTGTTCCTATGCCTTTACTACACATACCACAACTAATTCCGGCTTCCTCAAAATATTCTAGATCATCTTGCAAGTATTCGAGGATAACGTCTATATCATTTTCATCGGAAGTAACGTGTGAAAGTATCTGTTCACGATAATTACTTAAACTCGACAGTGAATAATCGAGTGCTCGCTCGATAGTAATTTTAATTGACTTTCTCCAAAAATTATTAATTTTACACTCCAATTCATTTCGTGGATGAAGTATTAACAACTCTCGTGGAATGCGTAAATCGCCGACCACATAGTTAATCTTTGTGTAGGCAAGGGGATTGGTTACTAGGTACGCAGTAAACCTAAAATTTGGATCAATATTAACAAGTGCAGAAATAGTCCCCCGCTTATTTAATTTGGCATACTGGGAATTGACAACATCATCGGCAGAAGAGAACGTGTCTAGGGAACCCGGGTGTCGATGCCAAAGACCAACCACATCTAACGGCTTGCGATATATTTTGTTAACTTTATTTATGATATGATTGATGTAGTCTTGATCGTACTCAAAATAGGCCGGACCAAATATCGCCCGAGGACCAGGATCAATAGATTCAACGACGTACCAAATATCCTTTTCTCTGTGTCCAAGAAAAACACCGCCCGTTTCGGTCTGAATCCTTTCAAGGGTTTCTGACATCAGTGCCGTAAATGCTCGTTCAGAGAAAACGACTTGCCTAGGCACGTCTCCTTCCGCCACCACATCAGAAGTGTTTTGTATCCCGAAAAAACTGCTCATCTTGTCAAAAAACATAATTAAACCAATTTCAAATAAACTAAAGGCTATGGACAAAACTCGCCATTTTCAGCTAGTTTCTTCAACAAGCAAACCTTCTGGATTCAGGTTGATTTGTTCTCCACGTTCAAGGCGTTCACGAATTTCTTTGCGTTTCTGATTGGCTTCTGCTCCCGCTTCTTCTGCCACCACAGCTGCCCCCATCAACCCGATCCGGGGACTGGCAAGCGCAACGCCCGTCGATTCTAGTGGTGCTGCCTGACGTGAAATAGAACCATCAGAGGTATCCTAATACACATGCTCAAACACCTCCTCTTCATTAAGTTCGCCAGCAAGCCAGCCTTCTACCATCCATATCCATTTTGTCGCCCAACTTAAAGACGTTGCAGCCGAAGTAGCGGCTCCGACACCATCAGGTCTAAAACCTTTATGCACATCCTCCTCTCCGGTGGTACACATGTATAGACTGCCAGATTGATCTCTGGCGACATGCGGCAAGCCACGACCGCCCACCTCATTTTGCAGTTCATCTAAATCCGGTTTGATGGAATAGACCTTAACTGATCCGCCCCATGTGCTGTACTGTGGATGATTGTGATCATAAATTGCCATAACCGTCCAAACTCCACCGGCGACTCCATTGGGATTGAGAGTCCCCGTCCAATAAAGCCTCCCATCATCTAACTTGTCCATGTGAAAGTGAGGCAAATAAGTACGCATCGCCTGTTTTTCCGCCTCAAGTAGGCTGGGGTCTCTTTCGTACCAGTAAAAACCGGCTTTGAGTATGGCTTTCGGAACTTCAAGTTTCTCGCCCTGCTCTTTGTTGGCTTCCTGAGGAGTGAGAACTTGACCAGTATGGGTCATATCAACACGATCACCACGTTTCAAACGCTCTGCGATCTCTTTGTGTTTTCTTTTTCTTGCCTCGTCATCCTCAGCTTGAGGTGCGAGAAAAAATCCTCTCGGTACAACGACTGTGGCATCATTCATACATGTCTTCATGAATAGGTCTCCTGTAAAGGGGTTAAAATTTTTGGTATGTCGGAAAAACGTTACGAGAACGCAAGTTGAGTAAGGCACACCCTCACTCATTTCACCGACTGTCGAGAGACACACTATCTCTCTATTTCTCTTTGACTCTCTGCAACTGAACGCATCTGTCGCATAAGCCGCTCTGGTAATAGACTTCTTGCGAGATTAACGCACCGCATTCTTTGCATCTGGTTTCGTGGGTCTTTTTCTCGTCGCTCATCGTTTTTTCTTTGATGGTTGCGAGTCCGCCAGCAAGATTACTGAACCGCTACAAGACGGGAGCGATGCGATCATAAGATGGTTCCCTTCCCGTGTTCCAATACGGTGCAAAAGGGTTTGTTCCTAACGCAGAAGATTCCCACAGGATGTGCGCAGACGCTCCCTTACGGGAGTGCGCCACTTTTCACATCCTTTGGTCATCCTCAGCATAACAAGCCGTTTTCACGGCAGGTCATTTGGAACGCGAAGGCAACCAATCCGCCCGAGGGCGGCTTATGAATTGCTGACGAACTCTAATTGAATTCTAAACTGGTGAAACAGTGTAGCAAATTTGTGAAAAGATGCAAGACCCCACCAGTTCCTCCATTTTAGCATAGGAAAAAGAAAATGCAAGTTATCCCGCAAAATTTTTTTGCGGAACCATAACCGGCGTACAATGACAGCCGGAAACGTTAATGGCAACCGGGAGCGCGGGCAGCGTGGAGGCGGTTGCGCCAGCAAGCGCGGTCGTGTGCAGTCGCGTTACGCCGGTTCTGTTCCGCCGCGTTGCAGTCGGTCGTGTTCGCGCCGCACTGCACCGGTTATTTGTCCTGCACCCGACCGGTCGCTTCACGTTGTTGCGCTCCCGGCTGCTATTGCACGTCTGGTCGTGTGCGCGCCGAGGGCGTGGAGGGTATCAGGAACTTTTTTCTGCATCAAAAAACGGTTCCCGACCCCTTGCCTCTGATGGGCGGCAGTGTTCCTTGTGGTGAGAGCGACTGCGGAATGTCTCCCGCAGAGCAGCGGAGTGGTACGAATTTTTCGGGAATGGATCAAGAGCGATGTGGCGTAAAGCTTTCGCTGGAAAATGCTGCCACTTTTTGACAAACGCTTCCCTACCGCCACTGCGGTACCATTCCGAGTTGCTCCATCACGAACGACCATACATCGGTCGATTCGTCGATGACTTTTGAGATGGGTTTGCCTGCTCCATGTCCCGCTTTGGTTTCGATGCGAATAAAGTGTGGATTGTCAGAGGGTGGATTGCGGTCAGTGTTTTTGCGTTGTGCTTCTTGCATTGCCGCTGTGAACTTGAACGAATGTGCCGGGACTACGCGGTCGTCGTGATCGGAAGTGGTGACGAGCATCGCCGGATATTTTGCGTCCGGCTTCACATTGTGCAGCGGCGAATATTTTCGTAAATACTCGAACATCTCCCGCGACTCTTCGCTGGTTCCGTAGTCGGTTGCCCACGCCCAGCCAATCGTGAACTTGTGATAACGGAGCATATCCAATACCCCCACCGCCGGAAGAGCCACGCGGAACAAGTCCGGTCGTTGCAACATCACCGCCCCCACCAGCAAGCCGCCATTTGAACCGCCCTGAATTGCTATCTTTTGCGGCGACGTGTATTTCTCTGCAATGAGAAACTCCGCCGCCGCGATGAAATCATCGAAGACGTTTTGCTTCTGCAACTTCGTGCCAGACTTGTGCCACGTTTCGCCATATTCGCCGCCGCCGCGAAGCACCGCGTGGGCATAGATTCCCCCCTGTTCGAGGAACGGTATCCGAAACGCCGAAAACGACGGGCGAACGCTGATGTTGAACCCGCCGTAGCCGTAGAGCAGCGTCGGATTGTTGCCATTCTTTTGCAGCCCCTTCTTGTAGGTCAAGAAAATCGGCACCTTTCGCCCGGCAGAGCTTTCGTACCAAACTCGTTCGGTCACGTACTCGTCCTTATTGAAATTGATCTCCGAAGGGAAAAATTCTTTCTGCTCTCCCGTTTCAATATTGCAACGATAAATCACCGTCGGATAGGTGTAAGACGTGAACGATTGATAATAGATGTCGGAATCTTTTTCGCCGGAAAATCCCGTCATGCCGAGCGTCGGCAGTTCGATCTCGCGGATTTTCTTTCCGTTCTTGTCAACAACAAACGCCTCGTGAGCGGCATCTTTCAAATATGTCACCACGAACTTTCCGCCGATGCACGAGACACTCGACAGTAGTGAGTCCCCCTCCGGGATGACATCGACCCAGTATTCCGGCGTTGGCTTTGCCGGATCAAGCCGCACGAGTCGTTTGTTCGGTGCATCGCGGTCGGTCAACAGATAGATTGACTCATCCAGAACAGCAACAACACTTTGTTCGGAGCGGAAATCGGTGACGACGGAACGCAGGCGACGTGCCACAGCAGCAGCGCGAATGGCGCGATTATTCACGGAGATTCTGCCCAAGTATAACGAGTTGCCATAAGTCGACTCACTCTCTGAAACGAAAATATATTGTTGGTCACGATCCGTCGATGCCCCCATATTTCGCAGTGGATTCTCACGATCTTCTCGAACGAGTACGTTGTCGGCTTGCTTTGTTCCGAGACGGTGATAGTAGATTTTGTGAAATTCATTTTTTGTTATGAGTTTATCTCCTTCGGGGGCATCGTATCGGCTATAAAAGAATCCGTTGGCATGCCACGCGATCCCAGAGAACTTGACCCATTCGAGATGGTCAGGAAGCGTTTTGCCCGTTTCAATGTCCAACACAAAAATCTCGTTCCAATCGGAACCGCTTCGGGCAATGGAATAGGCAAGGTACTTTCCGTCTTTCGAGACCGACGTTGTTTGCAGCGCGACGGTTCCGTCTTCGGAGAACGTGTTGGGATCAAGCAGCACTCGCGGCTGGGCACCCGGCGTATCGACGACGTAAAGCACCGACTGGTTTTGTAGTCCGTCGTTCTTGAAATAGAAGAGCCTGTTCTGATTCTCACTGGCTGCCCGCATCCATGGCATGCCGTATTTGGGATAATCGACCAGTTCGGTGAGCCGTTTCCGCAGAGTTTCTCGGAAGGGGATCGCGTCGAGATGGGCGTTGGTGAGGTTGTTCTGTGCTTCAATCCACTGTTGGAGTTCTTCGGAATCGTTTTCCATCCACCGGTAAGGATCGGCAACGACCGTGCCGAAGTAATCATCCGTTTGATCCGATAGGCGTGCGGACGGATAGTCGAACCGCTGCGATTGCGCTGCCGTAGTGAAAACGATTGCCAACATGCTGGCGAAAAATGTGCGAGTGAGCATGGAATGTGGTGAGGAACGAATGGTCGAATGCCGCAATTCTATCGGAAACGAGCAGAAAATGGAAGTGCGGTGGGTCGAAAAAACGACGTTGCAGTTCCCCCATTTCACGGACTACACGATTGAACGATCTGCACTGTCGTTTCCGCGAGATAACGCAGGTCAGCTTCCTCGGTCATGTACGGCGGCATCAGATAGACCAGTTTTCCGAACGGACGCACCCATATTCCTTTGTCCACACACTTGCGCTGAAAATCGGCAACATCCACCGGACGCTGCATTTCAATCACGCCAATGGCTCCCAGCACCCGAACATCCGCAACGTTGGGGAAATCTTTCGCAAGCAGGAATATTTCTTTCAATACATGTTCCATACACTGCACACGGCGTTGCCAATCAGATTTGAGCAGCAAGTGGATCGACGCTTGTGCGACGGCACATGCCAGTGGATTGCCCATGAATGTGGGACCGTGCATCAGTTGCGGCGGCTGCCCCGAGGAAATCGTCTCCGCCACGAAGTCCGAAGTCAGCACCGCCGAAAGCGTCATATACCCGCCCGTGAGTGCCTTGCCCAAGCAAAGAATATCCGGGACGACATTCGCATGTTCCATGGCAAACAACTTGCCCGTTCTGCCGAAGCCCGTTGCAATTTCATCGAAGATCAAGAGCGCGTCTGTTTCGTCGCACAGATCCCGAAGCCGCTGCAAGTAGATTGGCGAATAAAACTTCATGCCGCCAGCACCTTGAACAATCGGCTCCACAATGACCGCCGCGATGGTGTCCCGATGTTCGTACAGCTTGTTTCGGAGATCGGCGATATATTCGTCCTTCCAAGAGTCATCGAAACGGCAGGCGGGTGAGTCCGAAAAAATTTGCTTGGCAAGGGTTTGGGCAAAGATCGAGTGCATGCCGGTCAGAGGATCGCATACCGACATCGCGCCAAATGTGTCGCCGTAGTAGCCGTTGCGGATGGTCAGGAATCGATTGCGCTGCGGTTGCTTTCGGGCATGCCAACATTGCAGTGCCATTTTGAGAGCAACTTCCACGGCAACGGAGCCGGTGTCGGCAAAGAAAACCTTCGTGAGCGGCGGCGGAGTCAACGCGAGTAACGATTGTGCCAGTTGAATGGCAGGTTCGTGCGTGAATCCGCCGAACATGACGTGTGCCATTCGGGAGAGTTGTTCGGTCGCCGCCCGATTCAAGACGGGATGATTGTAACCGTGAATGGCTGCCCACCACGACGACATGCCATCGATCAACTCGCGTCCCCCCGCAAGCCGAATCCGCACTCCGCTCGCCGACTCCACCAAGTAGACCGGTAATGGATCGCTCATCGACGTATAAGGATGCCAAAGATGATCGCGATCAAAAGAGAGTAAATTCATGGGAAAGGAGTAAGGAGAAGTTAACAGAGCCGCACTCGTCAGATTGCGAGAGTGCATCGGCTTACGACACGGCAACGACACCGGAAACGAATCTTACGATTGCGGCTCTGTTGCTATCTTCGGATCGGTGCTTTTGATTGGCGAATGACTCCTGGCGGGTGTTCGAGGCGATAGGTAATTTCCCCGAGCAGCCGGTTTTCCAGGGCGGTATCACGTTCAATGATCGACCAACCCGCAGAACTCGGATCGACATCAATTTTGTTGGCGAACTCATCGACACTGTCCCGAAACCGCAAATTGGAAACATTGGAACTCGCTCGAAGCGGACGAGGATTATCTTCCAATTCCTTGAACACTTTTATTTCAATGGTATAACCACCCGTTTCCGGCACGACGTGGGCTTCCACACGGCGGCGGATCGTTTGCAACGTGCAATCGAAACGTTCGCCGAAACCAACAGAATCGGCATGCCACGGCTCACAAAGCGAAGCCCCGATTTTGGGGACAGCCTCGAGATGTCCTTCGGTCAGGACGTTTCCGTGAAGCCGGATCGGTATTTCGCGGGCAATTTCAAAGTGAGAGTCGATGACATCGACCAGAATTGACCACACAAATTCGTGAGGATGATTTTCGACAAAGATCGGATTATGCGATTGCGGGGCGTTCCATCGCCACGAAAACTCTCGCGTTGTCGCAAAGGGTTCATACGTCGCACAGCCGCCGAAGAGCACGGTTACTCCGAGGAGGAAGGAGACGGCAGACGCAGCGCGGTGCGGTAGGGGCGAAAAATCTTTCGCCCCTACGCCGTCTGCCGTCTGTTTTGCGATCATCAAAAAGGTCAATTTGATCCCGTGTTGAATATACAACATGTAAAGGACACCCAAGAAAGTTTCGAGTGCCCCCGGAGAGAGAGGGGCTGACCATCGAAACCAACAACGGTGTATTCTCTCGAAAATTCCGATTTCGTGCAAGGGCAATTTTTTAGACCCAGATGAGAAAACAAACCAGAGCGGTGCGGTAGCACCATTCTCACTCCTAACTCCTACTCTACGGAATGGCGACGGCAACAGCAAAGGGGAAAGTTAATTTCCAGCGAAAGCCTTGCTGCGACACACTCGTTTTGCGGCACAGTTTCTTTGCGCCCCCAATCTGTGGACTTTTCCTTACCATGCGAACGTGTATAATGGTTGCTGTCCGATCCTGAATGATTGACCCGCTCCCGTGCCTGCGGATTTGCCAACGATGATCGCACCCTCGCCCCCCTCTCCCCGTTTACCACGTTTGCAACGCGACACGCCGCTCTCGTTGCCGTTGCGGGTCCTTCAATTCGGAGAAGGGAACTTTCTCCGAACGTTTTTCGACTGGATGATCCACGGTCTCAATACGCAAGGACTCTTCAACGGTTCCATTCGGATCGTTCAACCGATTCCCGAGGGTAAAGGAGAGAGGCTTAATCGCCAGGGAGGATGTTACACCGTGTTACTTCGTGGAATTGAACGGGGAAATGTCGTCGAACAGTGCGAGTTGATTACGTGCGTTTCCGGCTGCACCAATCCTTACGAAGATTGGGACTCGGTCGTCAAGGATGCCTGCCAGGACACGTTGGACTTTATTGTTTCCAACACGACCGAATCGGGGATATGTTATCAACCGGAACCGTGGGGTCATTGTCCCAATTCCTTTCCGGCGAAAATCACCGTGTTGCTCTATGAACGTTTCCGGCATTTTTCGGGGGCAACGGACAAAGGAGTCACCCTTTTACCCTGTGAACTCATCGAAAACAACGGAGAAATGCTCCGGCAAATCGTGCGGCAGCACGCCCAGGATTGGGGATTGGAAGAAAGTTTTTTCCAGTGGCTCGATAAGAGTTGCCATTTCGTCAATACGTTGGTGGACAGAATCGTGCCGGGAATGCCTCACGAAGAATATGAGTCCCTCTGCGCCAAACTGGGTTATACCGACGAATTGCTGAGTTGCGGTGAATTCTTTCACTTTTTTGCGTTGGAATGTTCGCCGTCGTTGGATCAACAACTGCCACTGGTCAGTGGCGGATTTAACGTTGTCATGATACCGAGTCTGGAACCCTACCGCGATCGAAAGGTGCGTTTTCTGAACGGCTCGCATACGGCAACCGCCTTGGCAGCTCACCTGGCAGGTTTTGAAACCGTCGGTGAAGCGGTTCACGATCCTCTGTTTTTGGAATACCTGAAACGGCTCCTGTTCGAGGAGATTTATGTGACGGTTGATCTTCCCGATGCAGAGAAAACAGCGTTTGCCGAGTCGGTACTCGAACGTTTTGCGAATCCCTTCATCAAGCATCGGCTCCTTTCCATTGCGCTAAACTCCGTGTCCAAGTGGAAAGTGCGGATGTTGCCCTCCTTGCAGGATTATCTCCGATTGACGGGACAACTCCCGCCACTGATGGTATTTTCTCTGGCTGCGCTCATCGTGTTTTATCGGAACCATGACGGTGTGTCGGCGACGGGACATTCCCTCGAAGATGCCCCGGAGATTGTGAAGTTTTTTGAAACCGTTTGGGCGAATGACGATCAAGAGAGCAATAGCGGAAAGTTGGTCGAATCAATCCTCCAACGAAGCGACTATTGGGAAACCGATCTTACTGAAATCGTGGGACTCAAGGAAAATGTGACCACGCTGGTTGACCAAATCATCACTGTCGGAATCCGAGAAACTCTGTCGCACCTCCTTTGGAACAGCCTCACGCCATGAAAAAAGTCTTACAAATACATCCGAAGGACAATGTTGCTGTTGCACTGGTCGATTTGACGGAAGGGGAAACGTGCCTGGGAATATTCCTTCGGCAAAACATTCCCAGCGGACATAAGTTTGCCCTCTGCAACATCGCGGCAAGGGAACCTCTCGTCAAGTATGGCATGCCCATCGGTGAAGCCACCGCCAGCATTCAACCCGGCGAACACGTTCACGTACACAATCTTCGCACATCGCTGAATGAGTCCACACCAGTGGTCGAGTATCGAAAACTGGAGGAACCAGAAACCTCAGCACCGGCTTCTCGTTGTTTTTCGGGCTACGGGCGAGAAGATGGCAAGGTGGGAATTCGTAACGATCTATGGGTCATTCCGCTGGTCGGATGTATCAATGGTCCTGTCCGGCAGTTGGTGCGGCAGGCACAGCACTGCCTGAGCAAAGACACTATGCAGATCGTTTCACTGGAACATCCCTACGGATGTTCACAATTGGGGGAAGACCTTCATCGTACGGCGAGTTTGCTCGCCTCGTTGGCTCGGCATCCCAATGCGGGGGGAGTGTTGATTGTCTCGCTCGGTTGTGAAAACAACTCCCTCGACTACTTCCGACCACTGCTCGGTCCATTCGATGAAAGAAGAATTCGATTTCTAAAAATGCAAGAACCGGGCAGTGAATTGGAGCGGGGAATGGAACAAATCCGCAAGTTGATTCTGCACGCCGAACAATCGCAGAAAAGTTCATTCCCGATGGAAAAATTATGTGTCGGACTCAAATGCGGGGGAAGTGATGCCTTTTCAGGAATTACGGCAAATCCTTTGTTGGGGCGGTTTGCCGACCGCCTTGTCGGTGAAGGGGGAACGGTTGTGTTGACCGAAGTTCCGGAAATGTTCGGTGCCGAAACGTTGTTGTTGAGCCGATGCCATCACGAGGCAATCCATGCAAAATGTGTCCGCATGCTGGACGATTTTCGCCAATACTTTTTGCGTTATGGGCAGCCCGTCTATGAGAATCCCTCCCCTGGCAACAAGGAGGGGGGGATTTCCACGCTCGAAGAAAAATCGCTCGGCTGCGTTCAGAAAGGGGGAACCAGCTGGATCGTCGATGTGCTGAACTATGCTGATTCTGTGGTGTCAGGCGGTTCCCATCTTCTTTCGGGACCGGGGAACGATCTCGTTTCCTCCACCGCACTGGCAGCGGCGGGATGTCAACTCATTTTATTCACCACCGGGCGCGGGACACCCTTTGGCACCGTCATACCGACGCTCAAAGTTTCGTCGAACAGCCATTTGGCGAAGGACAAGCCGCACTGGATTGATTTCGATGCCGGCAGATTATTGAGCGAAACGGCTCTGGACGCTTTGACCGACGAACTGTTTGAACTTGTACTCGACGTCGCCTCGGAAAAACAAATGGCAAAGAACGAACAAAACGGCTACCGAGAGATTGCGATTTTCAGAGAGGATGTGACCTTGTAGAAAAAGCGTTCACCAAGAACGGCAATAGACCCGGAACGGGTCATTTTTCGCATGCGCCCTCGCGCATCCGCCCGCTCGTTGTCGGGCTAAAACATTCGGCTTCCGGAATTTGCAACCGGCTTCGGTATATAAGGCTTTCGCTTTCCACCGCTGACCTGCGAGTCTGCGTATGCCGCTCCCCATGTGGTTTGTGATATAATGGGGGGATGATATTGCGTGTTATTTCATTTTCTCTTCTTTTTTTTGCGGCGGGTACCCTTTGTGTTGCTGATGATACTGCCGATGCTCAGCGGCGGGTGCTGGAGCGGTATTGGGAGATTCTCGTGAAGTCGCCGAAACGCGGAGCGACGTTTGATCGGGTCTATAACCATTATGTCGATACCGGACAAAGTGCGATCCTCTATCAAGATTGTCAAACTGCCACGCGAGACAAACCGAACGATCCCGGCTCGTGGATGCTCCTCGGACTCGTCGCCGAACGGCGCAGCCGAATCGACGAGGCTGCCGCCGCCTTCCAAAACGCCGCCAACCTCGAACCGAACAACTTCCTGCCACTCCTCTATCTCGGCGACATTTTTCTTCACGGGCGGCGCATACACGAAGCAATCGCTGCACTGGAACAAGCACACGAGCGTTTGCAACATCATTCCGGCAGCCGCAACGATCAGCGGGTCTTCTTGCAGACGCTCGCACTTGCCTATTCCCGTTTCGGCGACTCGCAAAAGTCGCTCGAAGTCTGGAACAGGCTCGCCGCTCTCTTTCCGAACGATCCCGATATTCTCGTGCAAGTCGCCGAGTCGATGGAGTTCGAGGGGAAACTCGACGAAGCCCTCAAGCAGTACCGCCGACTCGTCGACCTGACCGATGACCGCGCCGAGCGAGTCCAATGGCTCCTCGCCGCCATCGACATGATGCTCCGGCAGGGAAACGACGAAGAAGCATTGCTCGAACTCGATTCGCTCCTCCGATTCTTGCAGAGCGACAGTTATCTTGCCGATGCCGTCCGGGATCGCATCGACCGGATTTTCGCCCGCGACCCGAACCGGCAGGTGGCGTTTTATCAAAAGCGAATCGAACAAGAACCGAACGATACCGCCTCGCTCCTGCGACTCGTCAAAGCGTTGCAGCGAACCGACCGAACCGCCGAAGCCGAAAAATTGTTACAAGAGACGATCAACGTTTCGCCGCGCAATATTCCGCTTCGGCTTGCGATTGCTGATCTTTTGACAGCGCGCGGCAACATTGCCGGAGCCATCGAACAATTGCAAGCGATCGACAGAATGATTCCCCATCAAACGGACTACCTCCTCCGCTGGGGAACGTTGGTCTTGCAGAATCCCTCCGAAACGGAAATGGCACGGCGCACCGAAGCCGCCCATATTTGGAATCGGATACCAACAAATTCGCCGAACGATCCAACCGCCGCAGTACTCGTTGCCGATCTCTTTGCTCGCAATCGATTCTGGGACGAAGCCGAAACACTCTACAAAAAAGCGGTCGAACTTCGCCCGAACGATTTTGCGTATCGGGAAAGTCTGGCGACGTTCTATCATCAGCGTCGCCAAAAGGATAAAGTTTTGGAAACGCTCTTGTCGGAAGACAAACTTCGACCATTTGCCATCAACAACGGGGAAGAAGTCGGTCAGTTGCTCCTCACATGGGGATACATTGACGAAGCGGCAGAAATGTTTCGGAATGCCATGTGGGGTCATCGGGAAAGTTGGTCGCTCCAGTATCGATACCTCGAAGCACTCTTGCGACAAGATACGCCAGAGAGTTTTGAAGTCGTTCGGAATCTTTTTGCGAATATAGAAAAAACGATTACCGATGACGAACAGTTTGCCATGTTTTTACGGCAGGAAGTTCAACTCTTAAAGTCTGTGCAAAAAATTGCTGAGGCGATGAGAATTGTGCAGAGCCATCCGTTGCCTACGGCGCGAACACTGTGGCATCTTGCAGTGCTGCATCAAGCGGAAGCGAATTTTTCGGCGGCGGTTGTTGCGGTGGAAAAGGCGATGGAGATGGCATTGGAGACAGCAGAGGGCAGACGACAGACTGCCAGCGGACAGGTGGCAGCAGAGTATCCTTTACCCCTGTTGCGTTTTGCCGCAGAACTCTACGAGCAAAGTGGCAACACGAACAAAGCGATTGCCCTCTATCAGCAACTTGTCCAAGCGGACACGGCACGAAGCGGCGAGTATTGGAAGCAGATTGTCACACTGCAAATTCAGCGAGGTGAACTTCCGCAGGCTCTGGAGTCGAGTCGAAACCTTTTGGGGCGTGGCACGGAAAATGCCGAGCGACTGCGGTTTGTCGCCGATCTCTTTTTGAACGTGCATCGCCGGGACGAAGCGATGAAACTGCTCCAGCAAGCACTCACTTACGAACCGGGCAATACCGAAGTTCTGCGGATGCTTGCTCAAACGCTTGCCGCTGCGGAGCAACACGAAGAAGCCATTGAACTCTTCTGGCGGCTTTACGAACGCCTCGAACATTTCCCGGCAAAATTGTCCGTCCTCGAAATGTTGTCCGGCGAATACACCAAACTGGGGCGGAGCGACGACTTGGTCGAATACCTGATGCAGTTGAGTCGGAATGACGATCACCGCCGTGAGGCGTTGCAGAGCCTCGTTCGAGTTTACACGATCAACGGAGAATATGAAGAAGCCCAAAATGTGCTGGAGAGTCTGCTTCATTTGCCCGACGATGGCAAGACCGATTTTGCGTGGCAATGGGTACTCCGCGAACTGGTCAGCATTGCCGAGAGACAGGACGATTTCGCCAACGCCGCCCGGTATCAGGAAATGCTCTGCCAAAAGATGTCCGACCCAAAAGAGCAGTCGCATCTGTTTTATCTCTACGATAAACTCGGCGACACGGCAAAAGTGCGAAAATTGTTTTTCGAGCAGGTGCTTCGGCAAAGCGATATGCAAGGCAAGTTCGACGTGATCGACATTATGATTCGCCGGGGGGAGCATGAGAACGTTCTCTCAGTACTCGATTTTGTGGAGATACACGAGCCAGCTCACTGGGGTACTGGCTTTCGGCGGCTGTTGGTCTCTGCCCTTCAAAACAAGCCGGTCAGCGGACTGGTGCGCGAGTTTCGTGCGCTGTCCCCTCCTTCCGTTGCGGAAGTGAGCCGCGTGCGCGGAAACACCAGCGACGAGAACTGGGAAAAACTGTGGGAAAAGTTATTGAGCAGTAGTTCGTTCATGTTCTCCGAAATTGCTCCCGAAGAACTTGTCGCGTCGTTGATTCTTCAGAATCAATTTTTGCCAGTCCTGTTTCATGGAGAGATGCAAGGCGTTCGCCAGAATCGCGGGGCTTTGCTCCCCAGTCAATTTTCCGATGTGGCGACGTTTCAGGACGCTCGTTTTCTTTCGTTGGGCTGGCTGCTCCGCGAAGCCATGAGCAACGATTTTTCCACTCGCTCAGACAACCCGACAGTGATGCGGCAGTTTCGGACTTGCGTCGAAGAACTGCGCGCCATGCTGCCAGTCGAGTCCTCCCAGCACGAGATACTCCTCGAACGTCTCCGACTTGAAGTGTGGCTGCTCGACTTGCTCCATTTCGACAATCAAAGTCAAGTCTTTCCGGCGGGGTTGCTCCGATTGCAAATTGACCAGCGAACGTGCCAGCAAGCGATTTGGCACATTGTACGCAAGTTAGCACTCGAAGGGAACCATGACTGGCAACCGGCGTTCTTTCAGATTCTCGTGACGGAGTGCATCAACGAACGTGTTGCCGAACGGTTCAAGTCGGTCGCTTCTTCGGACGCGCGACTTTCGGAAACGTTGCAACAGATATTGGACTCGCTGCTCGTTGAACGCAAGGCTCCGCCGATTGCCGCCGACGAACGCAACCGAATGATCGATGTTGCAACCTCTTTGGTGAAACAGTCGCTTGCCGATCATCGTGCGAATCCGGTTAACCCCGGAGAACACGGAGATAGCACGGAGGGCACGGAGGAGAATCTCCGTGCCCCCCGTGACTCCTCCGTGCCCTCCGGGGTAAAAAATCTTCACTCAAAAACCGACCTTCTCCTCTCGCTCTGGAAAGATTACATTGAAAACGCCGATGCCGCGACGTTGAAAAAATACAAGCACCATTTTACATCGCGCTATGGCACACTCCTTTGGATACTGCGTGCCAACAACCGTGAAGCCGATGCCGAACAACTCGAACTCTCGCTTCGGGGGACGGCACAAAAACATCCGCTCTGGTTCGTCGAACACCTTCAGGACTTCACGCAGCCGATGGACGAAGATTTAATCTTGTTCCTCGCACTGGCAGATGACGATTCGCTCGAAACGCGACTGGAGCGGGTCAAAAACAGCACCCGCGAAGTATTGCCGTTCTGCATCGAGAAGAGCGAACGGCTAGCATTTTGCCAATGGGTGTTTCCGTATCTGAATGGGCTGCTGCATGAAGAGCGACTGAAACGCTACGAAATTTTCGTGCGGGCTAATCAAGTTTATATTGGGGGATCGAGTTCGACGAGTTACGCTATTCGGACACAGATACAGAATCCCGATCAAGCACTCGCGCGTCTTGTCGAACTGGATAAGGCACTGCGCCCGTTTGCCGACTTTGCGTTTGACGTGCTTGATGCATTGAAATTGGAGCCTTCGGACTTTGCCCCCATCCTGCCTGCGCCGACGGGGCGAAACGTTTCATTGACCAAGCACCGACTGGAACTCCAAGGAGATCGACCGATTGATCGAGTGATGATCCTTTCGTTAGTTCAGAAGCCCGATAGGACGAGTAATCCTTCCGATGTTGTTAGACTGTTTGATCGTCTCATCACTCTGTTTCATGCACTGGACGGTCGAGCGAGAATGCTTGTCCGAGCCAACGAGCAGCGGAAACATGCCGAGGAGTTTGCGGAATTCTTGGAGAGCAAAAAGAGGAGCAGTGTCCCCGCGCACCGGACTTGGGGCAACTATCTGATGGCAACGCTCGGCGAACAGTTGAAGACACAAGATCAAACGGCAGCGAATCCCGCACAGAATAGCGTGGAGTATTTGCAGATGATTCGAGAGTTGGAGACCGACCAGCAAGAGCGGGCATTAACCGCTGCGGAACAGTTAACGCTCGCGCTTCACTACGTAAGGGAGGGGCGATTTGCCAGTGCTGTAGCGATGCTTGACTCGATGGAACTGAGTGCTTCGGCGGACTTGCTTGCGCGCGAGTGGATTGCCGCTCATCTTGCGATGAAGCAGGCAAGGACGGATCAGGCACTGACGCAGCGCGGCAATGAGGCGGCGGATCGGTTGCAAGGTTTTCGCCTTGCCGAAAGAGACGCCATGAGTCTCGTGCCGATCTTACAGCATTTTGGTCGTCACGAAGAGGCGCAGCGGACGCTGGATCATCTTGCGGTGACGGTGTCGGATCGCAGGCTTTTGTCAGAATTGTTCTACAAGATGGTGTCGGCGGGTTCACCGCAACGGGAGAACGCGGCGAAGATTGCCCAGCGGATTTTGCAGAATCCATCGTTCTTGCAAAACACACGGCGATTGACGGCGGATGTCTTTCTTTTGGAGGAGACGCTCAAGGTGCTCCGACAGCAGAATCGCACCGAGTTGGTCGTCCCGGCACTGGAGAGTCGCTTGCGTGGATTGCGGGACAAAACGGACTCGCGGATTTTGCTCGCGCGGTTTTACCTTGCGATCGGGAGGCAAGAAGAGGCAAAGGCACTGGCACTGGAACTGGCTCAAAATCCCACCTCGGAAGCGGAACGTCGCCAGATGGTCGTTTCGCTCTTAACAGGCTTCGGCTTGCACCGGGAACTGGAAGCAATGAACCGGTTACTGCTGGAGCGGAGTGATCGACTGTAAAGGGGTCGGCAATCGACGGTCTCGACAAAGAGTCAACCTTCCGATACAATGGAGCGGGTTAGTTGTCACGTTATCTCCATTTGCAATTCATGAAGCGACGTTTATTTCTCGGTGTTGTATTGTTCCTGTTCCCTCTCCTTCTTGTCGCTGCCGATGCGAAGAAGGACTATGTGCTGACCGATTTTTTTCGGGTGACCAAGCCGGAAGGAAAAAAAACGCCCACCTCCTACGACACCGCCATTGCCAAGTTCGCTGGCGAGAACAACGTCGAAGTCGATCTCATCGGTGCCATCCACATCGGCGATAAAGAATACTATGCCGAGCTTAACAAGATTTTCAGGCAGTACGATGTCGTTCTGTATGAACTCGTTGCGGAAGAAAACGCAAAGCCAGTCCCCCAGGCAAGTGGCGAGAGAAGCATCCTTTCCTCCTTTCAATCGAGCATGGGGAGTATATTAGCTCTGGAACACCAACTGCAACATGTTGATTACCATGCGGAAAACCTGGTCCATGCCGATTTGAGTCCTTCGGAGTTTGCCCAGCGAATCTCGGATCGCGGCGACATTTTTCAAACGCTTTTTCGGGCAATCATCCTCGGTGTGAAGAAGAGCGGTTCCGAAGGGCAAAAGGACGAATTGAAAATGCAGGGTCGTTTTCTGGGATCGCTCTTCGCGGCGGATCCCTCTCTTTCGTGGAAGCGGGTTGTTGCGGAGGAGATGATGAGTCAGATGGACGATGCCACTTGGGTCATCGGCGGAGAGGATGGCTCGGCAATCATCACGGATCGCAACGCCGCTGCCTTGAAAGTCTTGCGGCAGGAACTCAACAAAGGGAAAAAGAAAATTGCGATTTTCTACGGTGCGGCACATCTTCCCGAGTTTGCCAGAAGTTTGGAAAAAGATTTCAAAATGAAATACACCGGGAGCGACTGGGTCATCGCCTGGGATTTGACGAAAGATCAATCCGCAAGGAAATAGGGCTTTCGCTTGCAACTTTTATACCCCTCAAACTGTAAAAGGTATTGCCTCTGTCTCCCATCTGCCTCTTGTAGAGACGCGATGCTCGCGTCTCGGCGATTGGTTGACGTTCCGCCCGCACACGGATTCACGCCGTTCACGAATAGACGTTTTCGCGAATTCGCTACATTCCATGCACGAGGGAGACGCGAGCATCGCGTCTCTACGGTATTTTTTTACAGTGTGAGTACCCAGTTTTGCAATATCTCTCATTCCGGGCGGTAGAATACAGTAGTACACCGTTTCTCCATTGGTATTGCTTTTGTTTCGCACGGAGGCATGGAGAACACGGAGGAATCGAGTGGCATGTTCGACTCCTCCGTGACCCCCGTGCCTCCGTGAGAGCAAAAAATAGGCAATGGTATTTGTGAAATGGTGTAGTAGCCCGTAGTCAGAATGGTGCTGCCGCACCACTCTGGTTTGTTTTCTCATCACCGCTTGCGTCTCCTTTCACCTTTTCCCCCGGGATGTGAAAGGGAAAAAACAACCCATTATTTTCCAGCGAAAGCCTAAAGTCATGGTATACCGAAGCCGGTTGAAAATTCCGGTTGCCGAACATTTTAGCCCGACAACGAGAGACCCGACGCGCCCCGAGGCTGCTGAACGAGGGCGCATGCGAAAAATGACCCGCTCTGGGTCTATTCCAAATTTAACCTTGACCGAAAAAGGGGAATTCACTACTATCCTTCAACCATAGCCGTTTCTGGGGTGTGAAACAAACTTCTGCTTGTGCAACGTACAACCGGAAAAATTGCAGGGATCGACTACGGAACCGTTCGGATCGGAATCGCGGTCAGCGATGCAGACCGGGTGTTGGCGAGTCCTTACGAAACCTACATTCGCAAGTCGCCGGATCGGGATGCAGAATACTTTCGACGGTTGGTCAGTGAAGAACGGATTACTCAGTTCGTGCTGGGACTGCCATTGCATCTGAGTGGTGATTTGAGCGAAAAGGCGAAAGAAGTGATCCGCTTCGGACGCTGGTTAGCGTCGGTGACGGGCATTGAAATCGACTACATGGATGAACGTTACACCTCGGTCGAAGCCGAACATATCCTTCGGCAAGCGGGATTAACGGAAAAAAAACGAAAAGCCTTGCGGGACAAACTTGCCGCACAAATATTGCTCTGTGCCTATTTGGAATCGGGCTGCAAAGGAACAACGGAATTTTTGGGTATAGATTAAAACACAGAGCCACAATCGTAAGATTGCGCGAGTGTATTCGCTTGCGGTGATGCACCGACATACTGTGAATGGTAACGACGCCGGATACGCAATCTAACGATTGCGGCTCTGATTTCCTCACTCCTCCCCCACAAACATTTATACAACAATGAAAAAGATACATCTGTTACTACTCGTTCTCGCGATGGTCGGTTGTCAGGGTGCGGCACTGACGGGTCTTGTCCTGTTCAAGGGAACGGAAGTCCCCCCGAAATTCGATGATTTGCTCAAGGGGGAAAAGCGCGTTGCGGTGGTGTCCCGAGCCGTCTATTCCAACGCTTACGAATTGCAAAACGCGCCGCGAGAGATTGCCCGACAGGTCAGTGTTCTCTTGAACGACAATATCCGGCATGCGACTCGTCTCAATCACCGAAACAACAAATTGCACGTCGTCGAACAGTCGAAGGTTGAAGCCTGGCTCGATGATCGCAACAACGATTTTGAGTCGTTCTCCGAAGTCGGGCGGGACAAGTCGATTGGTGCCGACATTGTGATCGGGATTGATATTGTCGGCTTTCAGATTCGCCATCCGCAAAATGCCTCGTTGATTCAGGGACGATGCCACGTGCAAGTTCAGGCGGTCGAGTGTGCGACGGGAAAGATACTGGCATCGGACAAATTGATGATTGTCGATCCGCCAAGTATGCCGATCCCGAACAACCCCGAACTGGAACCGCAGTTCCGCGCACAGTTTATTCGGGTCGTTTCCACGAGGATCGCGACGTTGTTCCACTATTATGACAAGAACAAGAGAGACCGCATTGATGCCGACAACCTCGAAATGCACCGGATCAACTGAGTGGTATTCCCCAAGAGAGCAACTGCGTTCCTCGTATTCACGAACTCTTATAAATGCGATTGGCAAAAATATATTCTGTTGCAAAAAGACAGGCAAGCAGGAACATGATCGCCGCATACATTTCCTGTCCGATGCGCCGTCGGGCAATGCCCATTTCGATTTCCTGCGGCGTGCGCACCACCTGATAGTTGTCTTTCCCGAAGTGACGATCCAGCATGGTCGCGTCCACCTTTTGCAAAACCGTGGCTCCGTCCGGGATGTTGGCACTAAAGCCCATGTCGAGTGCCGCTTGTCCCACGCCGCCGGAACGTACCGTGTAATTGCCCGGTTCCGTTGTGCTTTGGATCGTAATCTCCCGGCGGATCGGGTCGGGAGTCAATCGCTCCGATTTTCCCAGCGGTGTGCCCAGCCAGCAACTGGTCGGCAGCGTTGTCATTTCGGGACGCAACACCACCGGCTCGCCAATGGTAAAATTAAATTTCTGGTTGCCCATCCCGACGAGATGTTTGCCGATCCCTTCGGCAAGCAACAGGAACATCCACGCTGTTTCCCCTTGTGGTAAAGTGTTCCAAATCGTTACGGCATTCGGCGAGTCCGAAATCGGTGTTGTCACCAACACCGTTCGTCCGCGACCCTGCGTTTGTGTCACGATTGCGGGGCGATTGTCCGAATAGGAGGCGGCAATATCCGCCCGATGGGAAAGTTCGTCCAGTTCCCAATATCGAAAGATCGGCAACGCATCCCACGGAAAACGCTCAAGCGGAGCATGTGAGCGGAACGGCGTAAAAATAGGGGAGACGCCCGGCAACATCCACAGTTCCCCTTCGAGATTACGCGCCTGCCGTACCAACTTTGCTCCCAACACTTCCGTCGCTTGAGGGTCATTAAACGAAGGTGTTGCATGCGAATCGAGTGCTTTTGAACCGAGAAACGTTGCCACACCGTAACCGGCGGAAGCATAATCGGCAAGTTTTTTCCAAACAGTGGGGAGCAACGGTGAAGGATCAAGTAGCACGACGGCTTGATACTCTTTCAATTCCGTCGCTGTTGTGCCGGAAAGTTCCGACATTGGTTTCGTCTCCACGGCAAACGGAATCAGTTCGAGTGCTTGCTGAAGAAAAATCGCCGAATCCCGAACGGGCGGCTGGGCGAAAATCAAGATTTTCTGCGGCGGCTGTACCGCAAGCGTGAACCAACATTGATCGTCCATCGGCAGTGCATCGGAAGTCGAAAAGCGAAGTTTGCCCTGTTGAACGCCCGGATCAAAACCGGTCAATTCCATCGGAAAGGACTGTTGCGATTCGCCGCCAGGAAAATTGACGGTTCGGGACATTCGTACCGTTTCGGCATTGGGATCGTGAGCATTGCCGATGAGAATGAGTTCCACGGTTTTGGTCGTTGCTGGACCGGAATGTGCTACCTGCACCTCAAATCGTAACGACGAGTTTGCCATCGGTGCTTCGGGAATGAGCGAAAAACCGCGGATCGACGAGTTTTGCGGCTCCTTCACGCCGACATCGACGAGAAACAGCCCCCCTTCCCCCCCGTATCGCTGCAATAGGTCTGTTGAAACGGGAACATCCCAACCGGGCAAGGACAGATCGGAAAGAATGTACAGTTCGCGTTGTTCGTGAGGACTTTCCAACAGCAACGCCGCCGCACCCTGCACCACTTCGCCAACGGGACGACCAAACGGAGTGATCCGCAATCGACTGATTTTGTCCTCCGCCGCCCGTTCGTCAATTTGAAAGACAGCACTTTCCGGTTCGCAACCCAAAATGGCAATGCTGCTGTTCTGCGGGACTTGCCGGAGAATCCAGCTTGCAAATTCTTGAGCAACTTCCAGTCGGGTTTTGTTTTCCGACACGTAATTCATGCGGAGCGATGTGTCAACAACAATGGCAACAGCAATCGGAGCATCTTGACTGCCCAGCGACGAGACAAGATGCGAAACAAAGCCCTCTTGATTACGAGAAAAAAAGGAAAAGAAGGGGATGCCGTCACTGAGTTTCAGCATCGGACGCGCGAGTGCCAGTCCCAGCAGTGCAAAGAGCAGAATACGAAGGAGGAGGAGCAGAATATATTTGAGGCGGTAGTTCCGGCGGTATGTTTCAATTTTCTGAACGATGAACATCACTGCGGGAAATTCGATCTCCTTTGGCTTGCCCTGCATGAGCAGATGCAAGAGTACCGGCACAGCTGCCGCCGCCAAACCACCGAGAAGTAATGAGGATGTTGTCAGGGAAATCACGGCAATATACGTAAACCAGCCGCTTTCGGCGGTCCAATCAATAATACTGTCCTCGTTTCCAAAGTCAATATATGGAAGCTGGTTTGAAATTCGAAAGGGTGCCACTTTCGCCCCCCGCCCTCCAGTCTCCGCAAATTTTCCGGTGATTCGAACCTGTGTACTTTTCCGATTTCAACGCTACAATGGGAGGTCACTTGGTCATTTTTGCCTCACTTTACCCGTGTCGAAGCAGATTATCCGTGTGGGACACAGTCCCGATTCTGATGATGCGTTCATGTTTTACGCCCTTGCCAAGGGAAAACTTGATACCGGTCCTTACGAGTTCATCCACGAGTTGGTGGATATCGAAACGCTCAACCGCCGTGCCTTTCATGGCGAACTCGAACTAACGGCGGTGAGTGTTCACGCTTACGCTTACCTGAACGACGTGTATGCCCTCTGCAATTGCGGCGCAAGCATGGGGGACAAGTACGGTCCGATTCTCGTCGAAAATGGTTCGTGGAATGACCGCGATAAAAATGCCCCGATGCGCATTGCCATTCCGGGCGAACTGACCACGGCATTTTTAACATTGAAACTGTATTTAGCACAGGAAAAACGTACGAACGTTGAATTGGTGAAAGTTCCGTTTGACCAGATTCTCGAAGTCGTCCAGGCAAAACAATACGATGCGGGACTCGTCATTCACGAAGGGCAGTTGACCTTTGAGCGAGAGGGATTCAGACTCATTGCGGATATGGGGGTTTGGTGGACGCAGCAGACGGGATTGCCGCTGCCGCTGGGGGCGAATGCGATCCGGCGGGACCTGCCCGGGCAAGCGGTTTCCGAAGTGGTGCGTTTGCTCCATGCCAGTATCAAGTATGCACTCGATCATCGGGAAGCGGCACTCGATTACGCTTTGGAGTTTGCTCGCGGCTTGCAGCGGGATGATGCGGATAAGTTCGTGGGAATGTATGTGAATGATTGGACGCTCGATTTCGGCGACGCGGGTCGCCGTGCCGTTCGGGAACTTTTGCAGCAGGCTTACGATCACGGCATCGTCCCCAAACGAGTGGTACCTGAATTTGTTTTTCCGTAGTGCCGGATTGAAAACGATCCCCAAACACCGTACCAACCCATGTCCGCGACACAACAATTACTTGCCGTTGCAAGGGGTCTCGGCTTTGAACTGGGCGGTGTGACGAGTGCCGAACCGCCGAAACATTTCGATGCGTTTGAACGCTGGTTGCAAGCCGGGATGAATGCCGAGATGACGCATTTCGTCCGTCATTTTGAGGCACGAAAACATCCTGAGTCGTTGTTGCCCGGCGTTCGGTCGATTTTCATGCTCGGCGTTTCCTACGCCACGGTACTCCGCAGCGAACCGCATCCCATTCGGCAGTTGAGAGGCATTGTCGAATATGGTCGCGGTACCGACTATCACCGCTGGATTCGCTCTCGTCTCAAAGTGCTGACAGAAAAACACCATGAATTGTTTCCCGAAGGACGTTGCCGCATCGCCGTCGATACTGCCCCGATTCTCGAAAAGCAGTACGCTGCTGCCGCCGGATTGGGGACCATCGGCAAAAACACGCTTCTCATTCATCCGCAGTTCGGCTCCAAATTTTATCTGGCTACTTTTCTTTCGACAGAGCCATTGGAAGAAACTCCACCGTCACAACCGTTTGATCCTTGCGGAGAGTGTCGACGCTGTCTCGATGCTTGCCCGACGGGGGCGTTGGTGGAACCGTTCGTGATGGATGCTCGGCGATGTTTGAGTTATTGGACGTTGATCCATCGGGGTGCATTGCCGCCCGAGATTGCGGCGAAGCGGGGCAATCGTTTTCTCGGTTGCGAGACGTGTCAGCAAGTTTGCCCGCATAATCAATCACTTCCCACCATCCCGGAAGGAACGCTTGATCCTTTTTTGCTGAAAGCGGAGGAACTTCACCCTTTTCTGGTGGGTTCCGCCCTTGAACCACACAAGCCCAAGGCTTTCGCTGGAAAGTTGGAATAGTCTGTACGGGAACAGTCTGTAAATGAAGCCGACATTTGTTGTAGACCCGGAGCGTGTCATTTTTCGGCGACGCCCTCATTCAGCCGCCCTCTCGTTGTCGGGCTAAAACGTTCGGCTTCCAGAATTTTTAACTGGCTTCGGTATAAAACTTTCCAGCGGTCCCGCGAAAGTCTCAACGTCTGTCCCCCTACCTGTGGTCGGGAATTGCAGTACAATGCACAGGCAACGGGGCGTGGCGCAGTCTGGCTAGCGCGCCTGCTTTGGGAGCAGGAAGTCGCACGTTCAAATCGTGTCGCCCCGAATTGGCGGAATTGATGTAATATGCTATAAATACAAGCATCGCAGAAAGAGCAAAGGCTTACCTACGGACGTTCCGAAGTGCTGCAAAAATGCAGGAATAACGGGTAGTACCCGTTATTTTTTGACAACAATGTAGTACGGAGGAACAAAATGCCAAAAACAAACATTCCAAATTATCGGTTGCACAGGGCATCCGGGCAAGCATTCGTAGAACTCGGCGGTCGGTTCTATCTGGGAAAACACGGGAGCAAGGCAAGCTGCCAAACTGGGTGGCTCCTGGTGATTACTCCCCCGGAGCCACCCAGTCTGGGCAAGCCGCGAGGAATACGAACGGCGGATTGGCGAGTATCTCGGCAATGGGCGGACATTGGGGGGTCATTTTTTTGACAGGATTTACAGGATGACTTTATCCTATCCATCCTGTAAATCCTGTCGAGATAACAAAAGACCATTTTCATGCCGTTCGCAGTATCGTTTTCATCGCTGGACCTCGTCAAGGCGTGGAAAGGCGGAAGGAAAATTTTCCTGCGGAAATCTCAATGGGTACGCATCTTGACGACGGTGGCAATTCTGGCTATACTGCTTGCAATCGACCTACAGGATGCGAGTGCGACCAGAGGAGAATGAAACAAGTCAACAGTCCATTAACCAACCCCCCCTTCCCATGAAAAAATTGTCTCTCTTTGTGTTTCTTTTTGCCTTTACCTTTTGGCAGTCGGTTCAAGCGGAACCGATGGAATTCTGCGGCGTGTGGGTCACCACGGTCGGCAATGGCGACTGGCCCACCCGACAAGGTCTTTCCGTTGAACAGATGAAACGGGAAGCCGATACTTACCTTGATGTGGCTAAGGAACTCGGATTCAATGCAATCTTCCTCCAAAGCCGACCGATGGGAGATGCGATGTATCCGTCGAAGATTTTTCCCTGGTCCCACTTTTTGACCGGCAAGCAGGGGCAAGCCCCCGCAGACGAGTTTGATCCGCTGAGATACTGGATCGACGGTGCTCATCAACGCGGCATGCAGTTGCACGCATGGTGCAATCCTTACCGCGTGACACACGGTCGAAGTACTAAAAATGATCTTGATCCGAAAAATCCGGCAGTGTTGAATCCCGAATGGTTGATCGAAAGGGAGGGCAGACCCTATCTGAATCCCGGACTCCCCGAAGTACGCAAACTCGTCACCGACGGACTGGTCGAAATCGTGACGAATTACAAAGACATTGACGGCGTCCACTTCGACGATTATTTTTATCCGGAAGGGATCAAGGACGAAGATGCCGAAACATTCAAAAAATACGGCGGCGATTTCCAAGATGTCAAAGACTGGCGACGGAACAACGTGGACCTTTTGGTCAAGGGCATCAACGACGCCGTGAAAAAGGCAAATCCGAAAGCGCAGTGGGGAATCAGTCCTTCGGGAATCTGGGCAAACAAAGGGGACGACCCGGCACGCTTGCAACACCCGGAAGGAAGTGCCACACGTGGCAATAGCCATCATTTCGCCATGTATGCCGATACAAGAAAATGGGTCCAGGAAGGCTGGCTCGATTATCTCGTTCCGCAAATCTACTGGCACATCGGGTTTAATGTTGCCGATTTCAAGACTCTTGCCGATTGGTGGAACGACGTTGCCAAAGGAACGAAAGCCAAAATATACATCGGATTGGCATCGTATCGCGTTAATCCGAACTCGCAAACGGAAGCATGGAGAACCCCCGACGAATTGGGCCGGCAACTCGATTACCTCAAGACAAAGCCGAACATCGGCGGGTTCGTCTTTTTCACCATGCGAAACTTTAATCGCGGTACTGCCGTCAACAAGGCGATGATGGAGTATTTTGGTAAATCGGCTTTAGGGCAGAAGGCCAATAAGAGCGTGTACGTTTATTTGAGTCCCTCTTCACAGAACAACAATATTGGCTTCGGCGAATACTTGAGCGAAGAGTTTCGGATGAACCAACTGGCACAACACATGAAAAGGCATCTGTTGGAAGCGGGTGTCAAGGTTCTGCCCGATCTTCCGCCAGTGACGAAGGCACAACTGGACGATCCGAACTACAATCGGGTTTCGCTCCGTGACCGTATGAACGACAGTATGCGGCGGGCAAAAGCGTTGGAGCAGACTGAGCCGGATGCCCTCTTTTACCACATTGCCTTGCACACGAATGCGGCACCTTCCGCAAGTCGAGGGCAGGTCCGGGGTGCCGAGGTTTTCGCCGATGTGAACAACAGTCCGGCGGCTGTCCCGCTGGCGGAGCATCTCCTTGCTGCGTCGGTTGCCCTCTACCATAAGGATAATCCGGAAGTTGTCGAAAAGTACGCAAACGTCCGAAGTTACTCTAAGCGATTAAGTCGCGGCGTCAAGGACACCGTTGCCGCAAACTTGGGTGAAGCGAGGGCAACCAATACGAAAAATGGTATGCTGTTTGAGTTCTGTTTCCACGATGAAGAACACGATTCCAAGTGGATACTCCGTTACATTGAAGAGGGGGAAAAAGAGGGAGGGACCAATCCGCTTGCCAAGGTGCTGTCCGATGCACTCGTCGAGCATGTCAATCAGAAATAGTGAACCGGCATTACGTTGCGTTTCTCTTGTTTTTGTTGCCAAAGAGGGAAAAAACGACGGACGGCAGTTCACGAAAAAACTGCCGTCCGCCGTTCATTATCTGCTGTCTCTCCGCGACTACATCGCGGGCACGTCGGCTTCGCCGCCACAGACACGGTGGAAATGATCCTTGTCAATGTACAAGATTTCGATCCCGTCTTCCGTTTTGATCTGGTGCGGAATGGGCCAGCCGACCTGCGTGATCTCTTCAAAATAGACGGTGCATTTGTAGTGAGCGTGATGCAGTTGCACCGGACCCACCAGCGGCACCACCCGCGTCGGATCAACATAGTCCGCCACCAACTCTTTGGTGATTCCCTTGACATTGCGGATGGTCGTTTCCAAACCTGGCACCGCACCGTCAACAGGACGCACTCGGTTCAGTTCCCGGACGACCTGATCGTCCGACGGCGGGTCAAGAGCGATGTGATTGTCATCCGTAATCGGCGGAAGAACGGCGATCTTTTGGTAACGAGCTTGCTCGAAAGCGCGATCCTCTGCCTTTTGCTGATGGTAAGGACTCACTGGCGCGGGGATACTCGCGACACCCACCCCAGGACCAGAGACACCGATGCAACCGCTCGTCACTGCCAATGCCGATACAAGAACACCAACACTACCTATCGTAAAAATCTTCGTCATGTTTGCAATTCCTTTGCTCGAAATGAGTCCCATCTCCGTTTGAAAAGGTTTTAGGTAAGGGGGCTTGTTCGTGCCTTAGTACCTGTATTGTGCGGATTGTCGGAACAACCCAGAAAACGGTCCCGACGGCGTACCATCATCGAAATCCAACCACCACCAACCGTTGTGATTTTCAAGCGTTACCTTCCGCCAACCCAGCGGTGTTTGCGGGTAAGGATAGAAGGGACCGATATAGGGCCACGCCTTTGGCGAATACATTCTCGGATACGAAACCTGTGCGTAGTTCGGATAATTTGCATAAGCGGGCCAAGCATGGTTCGGCAGATTTGGCTGGTTAAATTGCCCCGGCATCGGTCCTTGCGGTCCGTAGGCTTCGGGGTGATGGGCAGCCTGTGCAGGCGGTCCGTAGTAAACTGGCTGGTATTGCTGCTGCCCATACTGCGGGACAGAGTGTTGCTGGGCTTGCGTGGGAACAGAGTACGAAGTCGGTGCGTAGGGGGCAGGAACAACCGATTGTTGTCCCGGATTCAACCCGTAAGCCGCGTGATATTGCGGATAAGGATACGGAGCCAACACCGCTCCAGCGAGCACTTGTGGCTGTGGCGCGGCGATTGGTTGTGCCTGTTGTTGTGTCAGCGGCGATTGTTGCTGCATTTGCGCCAACTTCGGCGTTTGTGGCGATTGCATTGCTGGAGGAGGTGGTGGTGTGTTCAGACCAGCCTTCGGCATGGGAACAGGGGCGGTTACAGCCGAAAGGGCAGGTCGCGCCACTTGAACGGGAACCTTAGGGGCTGCTTTCGAGGCAACGACCTGAATTTCGTCATTGACCTCGCTCACCTTGACCCCGGAAGTTTGAAAAACCTGCTCGACGATTTGTTTCCGCTGTGCCAGCGAACCCACTTCGCCTTTCAGCCAGACTTTTCCTCCTTGGTAGGCAACATCAACGGACGCATCGGGATATTTTTCGCCGATGATGTCAGCGATTTTTTCCGCTGCCTCTTGATTTGAATTGCCAAGAACGGGCACCGACGCGTAAATGAGCATCGCAACGAGAATAAACGGGGTTATGAACAATCGCATAGCTTCCTCTAAACGTTCGTTTGTGGTGTGGGCGGAATTGGTTTCCGGCGTGAACCTAGTTCGTCAATCGTCTTTCACGAGAGTTTAACTTCACAAAAAACAGAAAAATAACCACCGGGATCGGTTTACAGCGATTTGAAATCAGAGCCGGACAAGCGGCAGGAAGCAGGAAGCAGTTTGGCTCGGACCAGCACCTTGTCATTCCTGTGAAGGCAGCAGTGCCAAATAATGAAGGGCAGACGAGAGACATTCCACGCCGGATTCTCACGCGGGAATAACTCGCCTACGAAAACAGTGAAAAGAGGCGAAAACTTTCTGTTCGCCATTTTTCGTCTCGACCGTGCTTTTCGCATTGAAAAGCAGATGGAAATGACTGGAATTGTACAAATTGACTGCTACACTCGCAAAAAAGAAAGAATCTGCGTCATCCCATTTCTCCAAAAAAGGTTACTATGCCGAAGCCGGTTGAAAATTCCGCAAGCCGAATGTTTTAGCCCGACAACGAGAAGGCGGCGGAACGAGGGCGTAGCCGAAAAATGACCCGCTCCGGGTCTATTTGAACAGGTGTTCATATTTTTTGCGGAGGTCTTCCAATTCCCTTTCCTGCTCTGTACTAAACGAACCGATGACGTGCGCGTAGGTATCCATCCAAACAGCGAAACGGTATAGTTCCTCTCTGGAAAAGGCAAGTGTTGCATGTGCCGGGATTGCCGATGGTTGAAGCAAGAGATGCATCAGGCGACTCTTGCCTGCGATGCTCTCACCGGGGATTGATTGATCCCGCTCGAATGCCAGTTTCTTCAAGTCTTGATCGTGAAACGAAATAAGCGATGTATACGACTGCGGCGACGTTAAATTGAGTTTCGACGCATCCGGACCCGCTGCGTCCGGTGAATGACACAAGACGCAATGCTTGTCCAAAACAGGCTGAATGAGTTCGGAAAATCGTAACGGAAAAGTGCCCGAAGGGTCGTATTGCAATGGCGATGGCGTTCGGGTCATTGCTTTCGGCATCGCGCGAGACACCTCGAGTGTGGTGTCTCGATTTTCGTGGCAACCGATACAAGACGCTTGTTCGCCCGGCATCAGATAGACGAGTGACCGCATCGTTTGGAGCATGACACCGTCCTCGTCAAGTGCCTGAAAAAAATAGGGAATGCTCGACGGAACACGAAAATACGCAGAGCCATCATCTTCAACAGGAACGGTGCCGAGAACGAATTTTCCGGTATCTTCGGCGGAAACGCCCAAGACCGGCGTATTCATGTGCGGTTGAACCTTCGGAATAACGCCGACGATCCGCAGCGACTTGATGCGATGTTTTTCAGGTGTGATCCCGTACTCTTTCAAGCCTTCATAGACATTTTGCACCAAAAATTCCCCTTCCATCGGTGCCGTCCCATTGATGTCACTGGCAAGGTGTGGCGGCATCGGACGGCTTTTGAGTGGGATCGGATTCATCGACGAGATACGTTCATCACGGTACAACAATTCGAGGTTGCCGAATCGGTCATAATAATAAATACCGGCACTGTTCGACGGATTATCCTGTTCACTGGAGGTCCGTCGGTGCGGCGGCAGCCTCGCATCGCTCCATGACACCAAATAATAATCAGGAGAGAGTGGGTAAGGACTCGCATAATAGTGTTCGGGCCAACCTTCTGTTTCGGGGAAGACAACTTCGGGTGTCAGGTGTTCGATAGGGGCTTCCCCCTCTTGACCGAGACTGGGATTCAGCATGACGAGCGAACCGCCGAAGTTGGAATGGTGTGCCGCCGCAACGAAAATGATGTCGTTCGATCCCGGTACCGCTCGCGGCTCAATGGGAACCTGCGGTTTGCGAGTGTAATTACCGTAGATCAAACTCGTCTTGGTGCCATCAGGATACGTCGCCCAGAGACTGAACCAGTCGCCATTAAATCGGTCGATGTAGTCCCAACGAGCATAAATGAGACGACCATCGTTCATCAGTTCGGGAGTCCATTCAAAATTTTCGAACGCCGAAATCTGCGCCACCCGATTGCTGCCGGGACGCATTTTGTGCAGCGTAAACACCGGCACCGGTCGAAAATTATTACCCCCGCAACGAACATAACTATCCGGCAAGTCCGCATAACGCATCTTTTCGGCATCGAAGACCGTCGTTTGCAACTCCTTGCCTTTTCGCGTCGAGAGAAAAACGATAGTACCATCGGGCATATATCGTCCGTCGAAATCGTCGTATTTTCCGTGTGTTAATTGCCGTGTTGCACCGGTTGCAATCTCCATTTCGTAAAGATGAAACCACACATTTTCGGCAATCATGGATTTGTCTGTTTTGTCTCGCAGATCGGACAGGGTTGGCTCGTACTCGGAGTAAGCAAACAACACTTTTTTCCCATCATAAGATAAATCGGGACGAAAATAGGTGCCGTTTTTCCAATCTGCTGTCAGATGATGAAAACTTGGTTGCTCCGATTTGATATTGTTCACGATACCGATGGCTCCGCCGCCGCGCTGCCAAAAGCAGTAATATTGGTCGGACATGTGCGGAAACGTGGGTGGCGCATGCTTCGCAAAGAGAACCGCATCGAAGTCGATCAGCGGATTGCTCAACGCCAACTGACGGACCGTTCGTCGAAGTTTGAAATACTCGGCAATGTCCTGCGGTCCTTTTTCCACGCTGTCAAAAACAGTGACGGCGTGTGAAACGTCAATACCCTGATTGCTAAGAGCGTCGGCGAGTTTTCGACCGCTTTCCAAGACCTTTTGAAACACGAAGTCGGGAATCGCTTCTTTGTCATTCGTTCCGGGTTTTGTCTGTTTCGCCGACCATTCACTGATACTGCTTTGTGTTGCACTTTTACCCAGTGCGATGTTTTCGTTACTGTTCGGTTTGTAAACCTGTACTTCGTCGAGATGCAAAAACTGTTTTTCTTCCAGCGAGAGACGCAAATATTGACCGCGAATGGACTTTTCCGAAAGATCGACGGTCAGTGGATTCGAATCGGTCGCTCCATAAAACATGGTGCCGTTGTTCTGCCAGATTTTGGTCCAGTTCACGCCGTCATCGGAAACAGAAAGAATGATGTGCTTGTTCCGTTGTCCATGGGTATCGCAACGGTTATAGAGGACGACGCGCCCGATGTCCATTGCATTGCCGAGATTGACTTGCCAAAAGGGATTGGATTCGTGAGCAGTGTGGAAGCCCCATTTGCCGTTGACGATTCCGTCCACTGCTCCGGCAGCATCGTCTTCGGGGGAGATTTTCCTGTCCGAACTGACGGAATAACGAAGTTCCGCCTGGCGAAGCCAATCACGCCTGAGCATTTCTGCAAAATGGGCAACTTCTTCCGCAATGGAAAGAGGCGAAGTCAAAATCAACACAGCAATGATGACGAGTAATCGCATGATTTACCTCACTCAAATTGTAAAAACCCTCGTTTTTCGGGGTTGCCCTTATGGTACTCCCAGCGTCGTATTGTATCCTTTGGGATTGGATTTGACAACCGTTTTACTGCGGGTATGGACAAATTGATGACAACATGCGAAAATGCGTGAAGAATCAACAATGTCCCATCGGCTCAAAATACTTCATCTCATTTCTTCGTGGGAGAGTGGCGTTGCAAGCGAACTTGCAGCGTTCACCGCTCGGCTCCCCCGCGATGAATTTGAAAGTGAAATCTGCGTGCTCACTGGTCAGGCTTGCCAAAGAGTGCCCGATGTACCGACGACTTCGCTGAACTTGCGTTGGCAATTCGACGTGAGTGCGTACTTCGGTTTGAGACGCATTCTCCGTCGTTTCCGTCCTGCGGTGATCCATACTTGGGATGCTGCCGCTCAGTGTTACGGCGTATTGCAGAGTGGACGTGTTCTTGCCGAAAAAAGAGATACGGAAAAAGGATGGTGGCAAAAATATTTCGACCGAAAGACACACCGATTCATCGTGCCACGCGGAAATATCGTGCCACACGAAAATGATGATTTACCGGTTGCCAAAACCATCGTCATTCCACCGGTGGCTCCGCCGCCTTACGCCGATCCGATTCCGGCAGAGGCATTGCTCGCGAAACTTGGTTTTCCCCTGGTGGAATCGTCGGGACATTACTCGCCTGTCTTTCCGCGACAGGAGGCACCGACGAGTCGACTACAACCCGCTCGTGCCCCCTTTTTGATTGGCATTGCGTTGCCGCTTTGTTCGGAACATCGCATTCTTGATGCGCTGTGGGTGTTTGAAACGCTCAACCACGTGCATCTGAATTTTCATGCGTTCTTCATCGGTGAGGGGAAGGATCGGGAACTATTCTTGCGCAGCCGCGACCGGTGGAAGTTGTTTTCCCGAGTCCATTTTCTCGGCAATCGTCCCGATCTGGGGCGGCTATTGCCCAGTTTTGATGCGCTCTTGCATTTAAGTCCTTCGGCGGAACATTCGGGAACGATTTTGTCGGCAATGTCTTGCAGTGTGCCTGTTGTTGCTCTGGCAACGCCGGAGAGCCAAGAGTATGTTGTCGATGGCACGACGGGCATTCTCATTCCCCGTGAGGGTGATTTTCGATTTTACCGCCGAACCGCGGCAAAAAAACTTTTGTACCTTCTGGAAAACGAGGAACTGCGGCGGTCAATGCAAATTGCCGCAAAAGATCGCGTTGAACAACAATTCAACTTCGATGCAGCGGTGCAAAGGCGAATAGAGGTATATCGCGAGCTGTAAGGCTTTCGCCGGAAAGCGGAAGAATAGGAGTAAGGAGAAAGAATGGTGCTACCGCACCTTTTTGCATACGATATTGCAGTACCGCTTGCGTATTCTTACTCCTTCCTCCTCCTGTATTCTTCCGCACGGAATGAGAGATACAGCAAAACTGGGCATAAAACTTTCCAGCGAAAGCCTTACTACCTGCGGCTCTGATGTTCACCCCAACCGCTGCTCTCACTCCGCCACAAGTGCACTCGCTTTGAGACGATCCTGTTTGAGCGTACCCCGGTCGCGGATGGTCACCGTGCCATCTTGGACTGTTTGACCATCCACTGTAACACAAAACGGCGTGCCGATTTCGTCTTGGCGACGGTAACGACGACCGACCGCTGCTTTGTCGTGATCAAAAACACACCCCCCATGCCGTTTTTTCTACCGATTGCCGCAGTTTTTCGATGGCATTCACCAATTCCTTCGGTATCGGCACAATGCGATGATACTGAAACATTCCCAGCCATGCTCCTCGTCCCAGAACAGTATCCTGCTCTTTCCAACGGACAATCGTATCGAGATAATGCTTGTACAAACGTAGCACTTCTTGACCGAGTGCCGAACAGTCCGACCAATTGAAAAATTTTTCGTCAAAGGGATTCAATTTGTTTTCCACGATGATTCCGCCGTTGATGACTCGCCCTTTCTTCGTGGTAATGATCGCTTCTTCCATTCGCGCAGTCGTCGTGCGGTTGCGCGTACTGACCAGTGCATACAGTACCGCGTCGGCTTCTTCTTGCGGAGTTAAATTGCGGGATGGTGCAGAAAGGAAATCGGCATTATTTTGCCAGGTCGGCTTGATACTCCAATAGATGCCAAAACCGCATAGCACTTTTTTGTAGTTTTTAGCGTTGATAAATACCGGATGGGTCACAGTGGTGCCGCTCACCATTCTTGAAAAATTCTGTTGCCGCATATAACCGGAAATGAAACGTCCAGCGGCGAACGTCCCACTGGGACGGAACTGGTTCATTTTATGTTTGCCAGAAAAAGTCGTTAAACCATTCGCTTGCACCACGGTCAATTCGTCGTTCGGCAATTTCTCATTCGGAAAAAAGTATTGGCGAAAACTGCGTTTCGAGTCTTCTTGGATAAAACTCTTCTTCCCCTTGAAAATGCCGTGGGCATATCCTTTTTTGTATTCCAAAATATCATATTCCATTGTTCCCCAGCGTCCTTTTTCGCGGCTATCAAAGATCGAAAAAATGCTCGGAAACGCACCATTGCCCTGATGCCACTTGTTTGCACAGCAAATCAAGCCACCCTTGAAAACCGGTCGCCAGAATTTTCTTAAGTTCGCATACTCCTTGGAAACAAATGCCTTCATCGTTGTATAAGAACCCATGACATATCGTCCCTTGAATTCCTTTTCGATACGAAACAGAAATTGAGCATATTTTTCTTTGCTTTCGAGAGACATCGCGTGATTGATCATCTGCTCTCTCACGAGCGAAAGCGATACACCCTTTTTGAACCACTCGGTATCGTCCGTTGCTTTGCCGCTACTCCCTTCGCCATAAGGCGGATTAATGAAGAATAGCCACTTGACTTGGTCATTTACCATGTCCCGCTTCACTTCTTCGGGAAAATCGCTCAATTGCGTATTGAGAAAGTCCATTTGCCAAACCTTTTTACATCTCGGCAAATGCTGTTTGACAAAATCGACTTCACCCGCATCCAGCGACGAAAGGTAAGTGTATTGCAACGCTGACTGGGGAATGACATTGATAGCCAATCCACCTTCACCGCAGCAACAGTCCCAAATCCGCCATGTTCCGTCGAACCAAAAGTTTGCGCCGAGTTCCTTTTCCAAATATGCCCAGCCATGCTTCGCCAAATTGGTCGGCGTGTAAAACTGCCCCTTTCGGCGACGGACATCCATCTCGAACAAGTCGGCAGTCTTCTGGAAAATGTCATGTTCCTGCTTGCGATCAGTAATGCGATTCCACCGACTCCAAAATTCGTCATATTCGCTCCGCGGACAACGTTCAATCATCGCGATTTCATGATCCAAATTGAACTGAATCGTGATGATTTCACTACCGAGCAGATTGCTCTCTATTTTTATGATCTCCCCTTCGTCGCTACAATCCTTCCTGAACACATGCGGCTTATTTTCGGCGCCTTTATGGTTGAGGAACTGCGAAAAAAGATTGCTCCACGAGGAGTAAAGGTTGCGGATGTTGTATTCTGTGATGTCATCGGCAATGACAATTTTGGAGTGGACAATCCGTCGCAATTGATTGATGGCACTGACCAAGTCATCTTGATGATGGGCGAAAATATACTGTGATGGTTCGATGAGTTTGCATTTTTCGATGACCGCCGCATCGGGATTTGAAGCATTACCTTGGAGGAACAAGGCATAGTCTTTGTAAATCGGTTCGAGTCCATCACGTTTGTAGATAACAAATTCGTCTTTATCGACCAATGCCACGTAGGGCGGCACACGTTTGCCATCAATGCCAAAATTGTGGCAATAATAGAGCGTTTGGGCAAGAATGCGAGCACGGACTCCCTCTTTGTGCCGCATATCCTCGTCGTGTTTGAATTCAAAGAGAATATTTTCGTGGAGCGCGTCTGACTTGCCTTCTTCCAACTGGATGTCATCACAGTCGAGTTGCTGGATAACCAGTTGCCGTACGGTCGCCTCGGAATTCGCTTTGCGAAGCGTATGGAGCAAGTCCTTCGGAAGAGGAAATAACGTGTCTTTCATTGCGAGTCATTATACCATACTCCGCAACGCCAATAAAGTGCCTTGTTTTCCTTGAGTCAAGAAACGGTGAGGCAAGAAACAGTGTCAGGAGTCGTTTCTGTGACTGGTGGTAATGTTCATGAACCGATTGTACACCTGATTCCGAAAACCGTTTCGCGTGGTACGACAGGTTTTGTCGTACCTGCGGGGAATTTTTGGTAGCGTTCATAGAGTGGTTGGTAAGATAGGCAACTTTCAATGGGTAAATGGCGAAAATAAAAGGGGGTATACTGCACACGGGCAGAAAATGTACCTTTTGATCGGAGAGTTTTTCCGGCTCGCCTCGCGCGCCCTTAGTAGCAGCAAGTTGCCAAAAAAAATGCGCCCTTATACCCACTATTGCACTTGCAATAAGGGTATAAGGCTTTCGCCAGAAAATAACTGGTCTGTTTTTTCATTTTTCATTCTGGAGCAAGGAGTCAGAAGTCAGAAGTCGCATGCGGCAAGGAATTGCCAGAGTCAAATGGTGCGGTAGCACTATTCT